>Ga0193959_1000562_pt1 | contig 14882 bp, 16 predicted proteins | sample FB_2_MG_FD_140333 | JGI IMG/M metagenome (GOLD analysis project Ga0193959, IMG submission 140333) | Microbial mat bacterial communities from the Broadkill River, Lewes, Delaware, United States - FB_2_MG | ecosystem: Environmental > Aquatic > Freshwater > River > Microbial mats | place: USA... | reverse complement strand
GGTAACCCTCTGTCTGTGGTCACCAGATTCAGCACCGGCAAACACAGCAGCAACAGACCCGCCAGCCCCAGTTGTTCACGCCAACCTGCATTCAAAGGACGTACCAGTGCATGCAGCAGCATGGCCAGCCAGACCAGAAAGAGCCCATGAATCTCCCACTGTGCACGCGCCGGCATATCGAGCGGCAACAGTCGATTCAGCCAGAACAGGGTGACAAGCGCCACGGGAAAACCGGCCAGCGTCGCCAGGTTCAGCCGCTCAACCAGCCACAGGCCAAACCGGGAGTGGTCCGGCTTTTTGCGCCTTTTGGTCGTCCAGAGCAATAATCCCGTTGCCAGCATGCCGCAGCCGGCAGCGCCCAACAAAGCGTACAGCCAGCGACCGGGCCAGTCGGCAAAGCGTCCCAGATGCAGGCCCAACAGGGTGCCATAGGCAGCGTAGGCCGGGCGTGAGACTTTTGTTCTCAACAGCTCACCACTGGTTGCATCAAAGACCATGAATGGCGGGTGACCACTGATCCCCAGCCGGTCCGGCTGACCTGCCTGCGCTGCAATCACCATCTTGGCATTCACGTCCCCCGGATTGGAAATTTGCACAGTGCCTACATCAGCCCCCTGCCACTCCGCCCGGGCACGCGCCAGCAAGGAAGACACAGGCACCATAGCAGCCGCTTCACCAACGCGCGGCTCTGCCGGCAAGACAGCAAATACATCACTGATCAGCTGCTGGCGCTGTTGCGGCTCGGGAAACGCCCGATCCAGCCCCCAGGGGATATACAGCATCATCAACGTGACCAGTCCGGTGTAGGTAATCATCAGATGAAACGGCAGGGCCAGCACCGAGAAACCGTTATGCGCATCCAGCCAGGATCTTTGCCCCTTGCCCCAGCGAAAGGTAAAAAAGTCCTGAAAAATCTTCTTGTGGGTGATCACGCCACTGATCAAGGCCAATAGCATCATCATGGCCGCAATGCCGACCAGATAGCGGGCAAACTGGACCGGCAAATAGTGCAGCTGGAAATGGAAGCGGTAGAAGAAATCACCGCCACGGGTATCCCGCACATGTACTGCTTCGCCGCTGACCGGATGCAGCCGGGCCTCTCCCCTCCCCTCGGGACCTTGCCAATCAAGACTGATCAAACCGTCGCGCTCACCGGGCAGCCTGATAACCCAATTGCTGGCGCCCTGCGCCTGTTGCTGCAGGTACTGGTACGCGTGCTCCAGTGCCGCCTCTGGCTTGATTGTCTCTTGCAGAAAGGGGCGCTCAGGCTGCATCCACAACGTCAGTTCCTGACGAAAGAAACTCAGCGTCCCGGTGAGAAAGATGGCAAACAGCAGCCAGGCCAGCAGCAGCCCGGTCCAGCGATGCAGTTGTGCCATGCGTTGCCGCACATGTCGTCCCAGAGGCGCAATCACAGCATGACCTCCCGACTGAAATACGCCAACAGCAAAGCCGGTGGCAGCAAGCCAAGGCAGGCACTGCGCAGGCTGTCTGCCACAAATACCCAAATCACCGTTGCCGCAAAAACCGCAAAACCCAGCAACATGCCGGTCACAACCGCCTGCTCCGTTGCCCAGGGCAGCCTCAACACCGCGATGCTGCTCCAGCGAGTCAGCAGAAAGGCACTCAGAATGGCGAGCAATGTCCTGAGCACGGGCTCCAGATGAAAACGAGCCTTTGCCGGCATGAATCTGTCCCTTATACAGCTATTTAGAAAGGTGCCTTATATCCGGCAACGGCAGGCCGTACGCATGATCAAAGCGCCAGCAGTCTAGCGACACAGGTACACGGGAACATCTATCAAGCACGGACTTTGGCAATCAGCATAGCTATCAGGGCAAACGGAATAGAGTGAAGGAGTTCCGTCAGGCATATAGCCGGATACTTGCTATATTCACAAATTGTCTATACTAATGCCTTAATGGTACTGGCAACGCCTCCTCGACATACCTGTCACGGCAGCCGGAACCATCACTCACTATCTGTCTGTTTGATTCGAATGGAGTCGGTTTGATGAGACACGGATATGTTTTCAGCAGCCAGATGCTGCAGGCGCCACCCGTCTTCCGACCGGCTGTCGCCCCCGCTGCTACCTGCAACAACTCCGTCTCTTTCACCCGGGTTCGGTGTGAGCCCCCACGATTTTCCCCCAACACGGCAGTCCGTCAAGGGCTGTACAGGAGATGAAAGCATGACCGATACAATTATAAAAATAGATCTGCACAAATCCGCCTATGAGCACGACAATGTGCACAACCGCTGGCATCCGGACATTCCGATGGTGGCGACCGTCAAACCCGGTGATGACTTCATCATCGAGTGCTTCGACTGGACCGGTGGCCAGATCAGAAATGACGACAATGCCGAGGATATCCGCGACGTTGACCTGACCCAGGTTCACTTCCTGTCCGGCCCGGTTGCCGTCGAGGGTGCCGAGCCCGGCGACCTGCTGGAGGTGGATATTCTGGATATCGGTACCTTTGCCGACCAGCAATGGGGCTTTAACGGCTTCTTTTCCAAAAAGAACGGGGGCGGTTTCCTGACCGATGAATTCCCGCAGGCCCAGAAATCGATCTGGGACTTCAATGGCATGTTCACCAAGTCACGCCATGTGCCGGGTGTTGAATTCGCCGGCATTTTGCATCCGGGACTGATCGGCTGCCTGCCTTCTCACGACATGCTGGAACAATGGAATACACGAGAGAAGGCGTTGTTTGATACCGACCCCGAGCGTGAACCGGCGCTGGCCTGCCTGCCTTTCGCTGAAACAGCCCACATGGGCCGCCTTCAGGGGGATGAACGTGACCAGGCAGCTGCAGAAGGCGCCCGCACCGTGCCGCCCCGCGAGCATGGCGGCAACTGCGACATCAAGGACCTGACCCGTGGTGCCAAGGTCTATTTCCCGGTTTATGTGGATGGTGCGGGCCTCTCCGTAGGCGACCTCCACTTCAGTCAGGGGGACGGTGAAATCACTTTCTGCGGTGCCATCGAAATGGCCGGCTGGATTCATCTGCGTGTCAATCTGATCAAGAATGGTATGGAAAAGTACGCCATCAAGAATCCGATCTTCAAACCCAGCCCGATGGTGCCCAAATACGACGATTACATGATTTTCGAAGGCATCTCGGTGGATAACAGTGGCAGGCAGCACTACCTCGATACCAGCCTGGCCTACAAGCAGGCCTGCCTGAACGCAATCAACTACCTGGAGAAATTCGGCTACTCCCCCGCACAGGGCTACGCCATTCTGGGCTGCGCGCCTGTACAGGGCCACATCAGTGGTGTGGTGGATATCCCCAACGCCTGCGCAACTCTCTGGCTGCCCACGGAAATTTTCGACTTCGATGTCAAACCCAATGCCGACGGGCCTAAGAAAATGGTTGATGGCAGTGTGGATATTCCACGCGCTCCAGACCTTGACTGAGACAGGAGCAACAGATGCCTCTCTACGACTATAAATGCCGTGAGCATGGTGTTTTTTCCGAGTTGGCAACACTGGCCGATCATGACCGACCCTGCGCCTGCCCCGCCTGTGGCATACCGGCGCCACGGGTCGTTCTCCTGCCACCTCGGGTACTGGCCATGCTGAAGGAGCAGAAAACAGCGATGGAGCGGAACGAAAAGGCCCGCGAAGCGCCGGATGTTCTGACCGCAGCCCAGTACCGCGAACGTGAAGCGGAAAAACAGGCGCGTGCCGCTCATGACCACAACGGATGCGGCTGCCAGCCGCAAAAACGCACCAGCAACCTGTTCTACACCGCCAACGGAGAGAAGTTCTTCCCCTCCATGCGACCCTGGATGATCAGTCACTGACGATTGCCCCCTCTGGGGCCTGTCTCATCGACAGGATGAACAGGCCCCTGTTTTGCAGATTACAAACGCATTCCTGCTACCCTTGCCCGGCGTACAGCCTGACGCTAGTGTCTACGCTACCCAAGCGACTTCTAACCGGATGCGATCATGAAAATTGGTGAAATTGCAGCAGCAACCGGCCTCCCGGTGGAGACCATTCGCTACTACGAAAAAATTGGCCTTTTACCACCACCGGCCCGCAGCGATAACGGTTATCGCCACTACCGCACCCTCCACCTTGAGCGGCTGCAGTTCATCAAGCGCTGTCGCAGTCTGGATATGGCACAGGATGAAATCCGCCAGCTGATCGACCTGTCACAGCAGCCAGACGCCGACTGCCGTGATGTGGATGCCCTGCTGGCTCATCACCTCGAACATGTGCGTGAACGCCTGCAGGAATTGGCCAGTCTTGAGCAGACGCTGGTGCAACTCCAAAGTGCCTGTAACCAGGGCAAGACCGTGCGCGAGTGTGGCATTCTGGATGGACTGAGCACTCACGAAGACACCCGACTGCCCAGCGAAGCGCATAACCACGTGCCCGGCACCCATGGCAAGGGGCATGCGTGAGTCGTTCACATTCGAACCGTTGACTCTATAGTTACTACAGGGTTTTCAATAAGGCCTGCTGAATATGCAATCACAGGAGGTCCCCATGGCATGCAGCTGTTCCGCTCCCACCCCCAAAGGCCCGGCACCGGGTTTCCGCAAGGCGCTCTGGTTCGCGTTGTGGGTCAATGCCGGCATGTTTCTGGTTGAAGGTGTCGCCAGCCTGCAATCCGATTCCGTCTCACTGCTGGCCGATGCCATCGACTTCTTCGGCGACAGTGCCAACTATGTCCTGTCGCTGTGCGTTCTCTCCATGGGGATGCTCTGGCGCGGCCGTGCCGCACTGGTGAAAGGGCTGACCATGGCCCTGTTCGGCCTGCTGGTATGGGCACGTGCACTCTGGATACTGCAAACCGGCGCCACCCCCGAGCCCCTGACAATGGGTCTGGTCGGCCTGCTGGCGCTGGTCGCCAATGTCAGCGTGGCTGCCGTACTGTACCGCTTCCGCGAAGGCGATGCCGACATGCGCTCGGTCTGGCTGTGCAGCCGTAACGACGCCATCGGCAACCTGGCGGTGATGACCGCCGCACTGGGGGTATTCGGTACGGGCACCGCCTGGCCGGACCTGATCGTGGCCGCCATTATGGGCACTCTGGCCATCACTGCAGGTGTGGGCGTGGTGCGGCACGCACGGATGGATATTGCTCAGGCAAGAGCAGAAATATCAGCCGCCCCGCTGGATGGCATTCAGGAACACCGTCACTGAATACATCAGCTGATCAGGCTGGCAGAGCCCTTCATACGAGGGCTCTGTCTGTCGGGAATCGCTGCTGATCAGATCGCCAGCCGCTGGGTGAGGTTACGAAACTCTTCTCGTATCGCTTCATTCTGGAATTCGCGGATATCCGGCATCTGCAACGAAATCAACCGATCGAAGGTGCTGGCTCCCTCACGCAACATGGTGACTACCGATGAACTCAGTGACACCGTATTGTAGGTATTGTTGGCAACCTTCATCTCACGTTGCGTGACCTTGTATGCCTTGGCAACCTTGTCCCGCTGACGTTTCAGCAGATCAGCGTAGAGGTCAATCACCTTCAGCGTAAGCTTGTTTGACTCAATATTGTGCTCCAGCGTTTGCCGATTGCCGCCCTCCTTGATCAGGCGACGGGATTCTTCAATATTGGCCCGAGCACTGTCCTTGTAGCCGGTCAGCTTGGGCAGGTAGGTCTCATCCACATCACGGATAAAGCTGTCCTGCATCTGTGCCATCATGCGGTGCAAAATCACCACCATGCCGTAGTATTTCTTGGCGTGGGCCAGGCTTTCCCCGGATTCCTGTGTCAGTTCGGCCAGCTGAGCTGTCATATCCTTGATGGTATTGAACACCACCGACATGTTCAGAATGTCATCACCAATGACCGACGCCATCATCGCCTCAAGCTGCTCGGTGTCCAGCTTCACACCGATGGCATTCAGTGCCTGGCTCATCTGATCCAGCGTTTGTGCCCGGTCTTTCTCATAGGAGTCAATATTGTTTTCGGTCGCCTCGATCAGCATATCGAAGTCCGCCTTGGTCACGGCGACAAAGCTTTTCAACGTTTCGCCCGGCAGCAGACGCGTACGCAGGCTGCGTTCATCTTCCACCGCCAGTACCCGTTCGGAGCGATACTTGATCAGTTTTTCCTCCTGATCCTCGATCCGCTCTTCCAGCGCCTGATACTGGTTACGCAGCCGATTGATCGCTTCGGACTCAAACAGCTCCATCGTCTCCTGCACCAGTTCAGCCAGATCATCTTCGGCATCGTCCTGATCACGCCCGATCAGCCTGTTTTTTTCCAGCGTGGGGATCTCGTCATGAATCGTCAGAGCCTCTTCCAGCTCTGACAGAATCTTGCGGGTATCAAAGCTGATCACCCCTTCTCGTGACCACTCCTCGGCACTTGCCATGCTGCCGCTCAGTACGGCGACCAGCAGCGCCGCTCGCGTAAAGTACTTCAATTGCATTGTGTTACCTGTCGTCCAACGGTTGCTGTCGCTCTTGATCGCCATTTTCTCTGAGTGTCACCAGCGCTTGCAAGGATGGGCTGCAATCCTCGACCGAATGCAGTCCCATAAAGGAGCTACCCTATACAGCCCTTCTGCCATGCTGCTGCATCTCTGGCGCTGTCTTGCCAAGCACCATTGAGAACCGGATACTTCGAACTTTCACACATGGCGCACGAGGGGCTAGCGTTGACACAGATTACCGATAACACAGTGGTTCAGTTCTACTACACACTGACCGATGCCGACGATACCCAGGTCGAGACCAACCACGGAGCCGACCCCATCGCCTACCTGCATGGCCATGACGGCATGATTCCGGCAATCGAAGCGGCACTGGAAGGCAAGTCGGCCGGCGATACACTGCACCTGACGCTGACACCGGATCAGGCCTACGGCGAGCGCCAGGAAGGCCAGCAGCAACGCGTGCCGATCAAGCACCTGCAGGGCCTGCCCAAGGGCGTTCGCAAATGGCAGCCCGGCATGGTTGCCGTAGTGCAGACTGACCAGGGCATGCGTCAGGTCACCGTGATCAAACCGGGCCTGAAGATGGTACTGGTCGACACCAACCACCCGCTGGCCGGCAAGACGCTGACCTACGATATCGAAGTGGCCGATGTTCGCGCCGCCACTGATGAAGAGATCGCCCATGGCCATGCCCATGGTGTCGGTGGACATCAGCACTGACGCTGAGCTGATCGCAACCAGGCGAAAAAATTACATCCATGTTTAAATTCATATCCCAACTGTTACGGAGAAAACCCATGGCACGCGCAAGCGCACGTCACATCCTTGTCGCCACTGAAGCTGAATGTCAGGCCCTGAAAGAGCAGATCGCCGATGGCGCCGATTTTGCCGCCCTGGCCAAGGCACACTCCCAGTGCCCTTCGGGCCAACAGGGTGGTGAGCTGGGCAGCTTCGGCCCTGGCCAGATGGTCAAGGCCTTCGATGAAGTCGTCTTCAGTGCACCAATCAATGAGGTACAGGGCCCGGTGAAAACCCAGTTCGGTTACCACCTGCTGGAAGTCACCAGCCGCGAAGACTGACCTTCGGTTATCGGCAAGGGAATGCCGACTGCACACCGGCTCTGACCTGGCACGCCGCTGTACCAGAGCCGATCAATACGTGAATACGACAACTGTTGAGACTCACAGGAAACATCATGGCTGCATTTGAACAACTGGTCATTGAAGACATCGTCGAAGGCACCGGCACCGAAGTGAAGAAAGGTGGTGCGTTAGTTACCGCTCACTATCGCGGTTTTCTGGAAGACGGTACCGAGTTCGACTCTTCCTACGCCAAGGGGCAGCCGTTTCAGACCGTACTGAGCCGCAAAAAGGTGGTTGCCGCCTGGGTCGAAGGTCTCAAGGGCATGAAGGTGGGCGGCACGCGCAAGCTGCTGGTGCCCGCAGAGATGGGGTATGGCGAACGCGGCTTTGGTGAAACCATTCCGCCCAACGCGAATCTTATTTTCGAAATCGAACTGCTGGAAGCGCTGAACCGGGAGTAAGTACTCCCTGACAGTCTCCGAAACCCCTGCAGCGATAGAAACCGACAGGCCGGGAGTTTCAGCTCCCGGAAAGTCTGCCGACCGGCGATGGCCAGAACAGACTGGTCATCGTTTGCGGCTAAAGGCCGCTCAACTCAGGCGGCCTCGCCAACTCGTACGGGATTCACATTAATGGTCAAACTGGCGGTTATACAGCATCCGCCTGTTTTCGGCGTCGGCGATATCCATCAGCTTGAATGCAACACTGTCACCGGGCACGCACTGGGCCAGTCGAGCCAAATCCAGTGAAAACACACAGCCGATCTTGGGATAGCCGCCAATCGTCTGCCGGTCGCGCATCAGGATAATCGGCTGACCATCCTGGGGGATCTGCACGGCTCCCAGAGCAATGCCTTCCGAAATGATCCCGGTTTGCTCACCTTTGACAGGTTCGCCCTTGAGCCGGTAGCCCATGCGATCGATATTGGACGTCACCGTATAGACGCTGGTCAGCAGTTTCATCCGCTGTACGGGCGGAAAGCTCTCATACTGATAGCCCGGTATCAGCCCCAGCTCCAGTGGCGCCGAATAGTCCGGAATGGCCCACTCCGGCATACTGTGCTGCGCGCCAGCATGCTCCACCACCGGCTGCAGCAGATCACCCTTCTGTAGCGCCTGCCCACTACCGTCCAGCCCGCCCAGCTTTTCACGTGCTACCGTGGCCACACTGCCCAGTCGAGCCTCAGCCCTGATGCCTCCCGGCATGGCCAGGTAGGCACGCAAGCCACTGACCGGGGTGTTGAAGCTCAGGCGATCACCGGCCTTCACTGTGCAAACCTGCCAGGGTGCCAGCGATTCACCGTTGAGAGTGGCTCCCAGATCGGCACCGGTCAGCGCAACGGTCATATCGGCCTGCACGTCCAGCACCAGCATGCCGTAGGTAATTTCCAGTGCTGCCGAGCCTCTGTCATTGCCCAACAGCCAGTTGGCCCAGTCAAAGGCATGCTCATCCATGGGGCCACCGGTTGTCACCCCCAGATGCTGATAGCCAGACCGGCCCGCGTCCTGAACCAGCGCCATCATGCCGGGATCAATCACCTTAAAGCTCATCCAGACGTCCTCCCATTGCGATGAAGGTATCCCGGTCAACCGGTTCAAACCGCACCCGGTCCCCTACTTTCACACGTGTCAGTGTCTGACTGTCCCAGTCGATCATCTCCAGCGGCGTTCTGCCGATGATCTGCCAGCCACCCGGCGTTTGTGCGGGGTAAATCGCGGTCTGGTTGTCGGCGATGCCCAGACTCCCGGCCGGCACCTTGAGTCGAGGCGTGGCCTTTCTCGCTACGCGCAACTGATCCGGAGTATTGCCGAGATAGGCAAATCCGGGGCTGAAGCCGATGGCATAGACACGGTATATCTGCTCGGAATGCAGCCGAATCACTTCTTCTGTACTGAGCTGACACTCACGGGCGATGTATTCCAGATCCAGCGCCACCTCCGGTCCATAATAGACCGGCAATACCACCTCTTCAGTATCAGACAAATCCTCGGACACGCCTTGAACCTGCTGAAGTGCTGTCCGCAGCAGGGCCTCAACGGCAAAGCGATCGGCCTGTTGCAGGTCAAAGCTGACCAGCACACTGGTATAGGAGGGAATGATATCGGTCAGACAGTTGCCCAGACTGGCGCGAATGCTGCGAGTCAGTTGCGCCACTTGTGCCGCTACCGCTTCACTGATTTCATCCCCCAGATAGATAATCCAGGTACTTTCGTTGACAGGCTGCATGCGGGTCATGCGCCCACCACTGCTCGAATATGACGCGCTGCCGCTACAGCATGCTCGCTGTCACCATGAATACAGATAGTGTCGGCACAGATCGGTATTCTGTGACCACCCAGAGAGGTCACCGACCCTTCCTCGATAATCTGCAGCACCTGCGCTTCGATGGCCTCGGTTGTCTTGTGCACGGCACCGGGGATGCTCCGGTTCGCCAGCCGCCCGCTGTCATCGTAGGCACGGTCCGAAAACGCCTCGAACCAGACCTCGATGCCGTGTCGATCGGCCAGCCGACGCACCGCATCGGCTTCCGGTGTTGCCATCACCACCAGCGGGCAGTCTCGGGAATAGCCCGCAACCGCCTGCATCAGCGCCCCCAGGGTCGCCTCGTCAACCATCATGCGGTTATAGAGCGCCCCGTGAGGCTTAACATACTGAATGCTGGTGCCATTGACCCGGCAAATGCCATCCAGTGCCGCCAGCTGATAGACCGTCATCAAACGCAGTTCATCGGCAGACAGCACCATATCCCGCCGCCCAAAGCCCAGCAGGTCCGGATAGCCGGGGTGTGCCCCTACCATCACATCTGACTGCTGTGCCAGTTGCACGGTATAGTCCATGGTTTGCGGGTCTGACGCATGATAGCCGCAGGCAATGTTCGCCATATCGATGTAAGGCATTACATCCGCATCCATGCCTTTGCTCCATGAGCCGAAACTCTCACCCATGTCACAATTAAGCTTCATCTGTGATCTCCAGATATAGATAGCCCCTGCAGCCGGCTGACCGCAGTCATGCCTGTCTTTCAGACCAAAGCCGGCTGGTCAGGGGCGTTATGCGATTGATTAGCGTTGTGTCATGGTGGTCGGGAGATAGGTCACAATCTCCGGGAACCAGTAGATCAGCACGATCGCCAGCAAAATCATAAGGAAGAAAGGCAGCGCGGCCCTGGCCACATACAGAATGTTCTTGCCGGTCAGCGCCTGAATCACGAACAGGTTGAACCCGACAGGCGGCGTAATCTGCGACATTTCAACCACCAGTACGATGTAGATACCGAACCAGAGCAGATCAATTCCCGCCTGCTGCACCATCGGCAGCATCACCGCCACGGTCAATACCACGACTGAAATGCCGTCCAGGAAACAGCCCAGCACCACAAAGAGAACGGTCAGGTAGATCAGCAGCTCCAGCGGGGACAAGCCCAGGGTACCGATCCATTCGGTCAGCGCGCGCGGAATACCCAGGAAGCCCATGGCCAGGGTCAGAAAGTGCGCCCCGACCAGAATCAGACCGATCATGCAGGAACTTTTAACCGCGCCCAGCAGGCTTTCCTTGAAGCTGTCCACGTTGAGCGAGCCGGTCATGGCAGCCAGTACCAGCGCACCGAACACACCCAGAGCGGCGGCCTCGGTCGGCGTGGTGAAGCCTCCGTAAATGGACCCCAGCACAAACCCGATCAGACCCATGATCGGCAGCAGCTTTCTCAGCGCTGCAAACTTGGCCTTCAGCGATACCTGCTCCTTGCTGTGCTTGGGCAGCTCGTCCTTGTTCATGAGCGCCCACACCATGGTGTAGCCCATAAACAGCGTCACCAGCAGCAAACCGGGCAGCGCACCGGCAATGAACAGTCGACCAATCGATACTTCCGCTGCAACCCCGTACACAATCAGGATAATGGAGGGGGGAATCAGCAGACCCAACGTGCCAGAACCTGCCAGGGTTCCGACCGCCATGCGATCGCTGTACCCCTGCGCCTTGAGTTCCGGCAGTGTCATACGACCGATGGTCGCAGCTGTCGCCGCAGAGGAGCCGGAAACCGCCGCGAAAATGCCGCAGCTCAATACGTTAACATGCAGCAGCTTGCCTGGCAGGCCGCCAAGCCAAGGCGAAAGCCCAGAAAAAAGATCAGAAGAAAGGCGTGTTCTGAACAGGACCTCCCCCATCCAGATGAACATCGGCAGCGCCGTCAGTGACCAGGCGGTACTGGCCCCCCAGCTTGAGGTACCAAACAACAGACCAATCTGCTCATTACCGGACAGCATCAGGCCCAGAACGGCAACTCCGACCAGCGCCAGGGAAACCCAAACGCCAACGGCCAGCATCAGCAGCATGCTGATTGCGAGGACAATGGATAACGTCATCGGCTCCATTACACTTCCTCCAGATTAATTTCGTCTTCGGCCCCGATGTAAGCCGGCATCTTGCCTCGCAGGACATCAATAAGCGCATCCAGAACAGCGAGTGTCAACGCGGTTGCACCCAATCCCAATGGCACCTGTGGCATCCACAGCGGCATGGCGATATAGCCATGCGTCATCTCTTCAAATACAAAGGATTCCCACACCATGAACCAGCAATACCAAGTCATGAACCCGCTCAGTACGAGCCCGAACAGCAAAACCGCCAGCTCCTGTACCCGCCGCCATGAGTTTGGCAGGCGCTGGATCGCGAGCGTGACCCGGATATGGCCACCGTCACGAAAAGTGTAGGCGAGGCCAAAAAAGGTAGAAGCCGCCAGCGAGTAACCCGCGAAATCTTCGGCTGAAGGAATAATAAACCCGAAAAAGCGGCCCACTATCTGTGCCAGTACCAACACCATAATGGCGATGATGCAGGCTCCAGACAGATAACCGGATGTCAGATATAGGTTGTCTTTAAGTGCTGACATGGATGTTGCCTCATCAACAGGCCCCCGAATGACTCCGGGGGCCATGCGGGTTTACTGCTGCTGGTACTGCTTGAGGATCTTGCCAACTTCGGCAGGCGCTTCAGCCTCCCATTCCTTGATCATGATCTGGCCAATCTTTTCCAGTTCAGCCATCAGTTCCGCAGACGGCTCGCTGACCACAATGCCATTGGCTGCCAGGGTATCGGTGTCCTGCTTGGCAGTCACACGAACACCTTCCCAGCCCTTGCTTTCAGCATTGGCGGCGGCAGTCCGAATCATCTGCTGTGTTGCCTTGTCGAGGCGACGGAAGGCACGCTTGTTGGCAACCACGATGTTCTTGGGAATCCATGCCTTGATGTCGGTGTAGTGGGTCAGGTAATCCCATGCCTGACCGTTCGCACCCGTAGACGGGGACGTGATCATGGCATCGATGATACCGGTGCTGAATGCCTGCGGAATTTCCGGTACCTGCACGGTGGTCGGTGAAGTGTGCATCAGGTCAGCCAGACGTGAAGTCGAAGGGCTGTAGGCACGCATTTTGGTGCCCTTCAGGTCATCCAGGGTGTTAACCGGGAACTTGGTGTACAGGCTCTGTGCCGGCCAGGGGACCGTGTACAGCAGTACCATGCCTTCCTTATCCAGCAGCTTTTCAAGCTCAGGCTTGGCCGCTTCCCACAGCTTCTTCGAATCATCAAAGTTGGTTGCCAGGAACGGAATGTTGTCGTGCTTGAAGACCGGGTGGGTGTTGCCCATCACACCGATAAACACTTCACCCAGCTGCACCTGCCCTGTTCTCACGGCACGCGGGATCTCGGGGTGCTTGATCAGAGACGCCCCTGAATGCACATTGATATCCAGTTTGCCGCCACTCTTTTCACGGATTTCATCCGCAAATTCGTAGGCAATCTTGGTCGGCAGGTTGGCATCACCGTAAGGGGTCGGCATATGCCAGGTATCGGCCTGTGCGGTGGCGCTCATGGCACCCGTAAGGGCAATAATGCCGGCAATTTTTTTCAACATGAAAAGTCTCCACTTTTTATTGTGTCAGCCTGGCAGGCTGTCGAAAATCGTTTTTCCACAGCCTGCTAGAGAACGGCCAGCTCATCGTTGAGCTTGTCGGTCACCAGCATTTTGCCGGGGACATGGGTAATGCAAATCGGTGGCTTCGCATTACGAATCGCAACCTGAGGCGTTACACCACAGGCCCAGAAAACGGGAATTTCGTCATCCTGTACCGGCACACTGTCCCCATACTGGGGCGTTGCCAGATCCTCAATGCCAATCAGGTCAGGACGTCCGATATGCACAGGCGCGCCGTGTGCCTTGGGCAGGCGGGTCGTCACCTGAATGGCACGAATTGCATCGGCCGGTGAGAACGGGCGCATGGTGACCACGGTATTGCCATGGAAACGTGAGCTGGGCGTCGTCGGCAGGCTGCTTTCATACATGGATACATTGCGACCCAGGTCGATATTACGCACCGGCAATCCGGCCCGCTGCAGCGCTTCTTCAAAGGAGAAGGAGCAGCCCAGCACAAAGGTCACCATCTGGTCATGCCACAGGTCGGAGATATCCGTGCGTGTCTGTGTCAGCTCGCCATCAACGAACAGGTTGTATTCGGGTACGTCGCTGCGAATATCGATATCGCTGCCCAGCTCGGGCAACAGCGGCTCGCCCGGACGGGACACCGCAATCAGAGGACAGGAGACCGGGTTCAGCTGGCAGAAATAGAGAAAATCCTGAGCCCAGTCGGCCGGCAGAATCACGATATTACCCTGCACAAGCCCGGGGGCAAGACCGCTGGTATTGCTCGTAAACTCACCGGCACGAATCTGCTGGCGCAGCGTCCGGGCGGTATCAAGCAGCCCCTGCTTGTAGGAAGAAATCGCCTGCCTGGTCATGTTCAGCCTCTAACTTGGTTGCAATATTGATGCCTCGTTAAGACTAATCAAGAAGGAAAAAAAGTCTAATTATGATTATTTCTATTTAATGATAAATAAAATTTATACACCCTCGTTCGCATAGGCTTCTGAGACGAGCACGGCCAGCTCAGCCGCCCGCTCCGCTATCGAATTATAGGGGACCGCCGAGTAGGATGCCGTGAACTGTAGTTCAGAGGGTGTCCAGCTGGCATACAGGCGGGTAATGATGCCCTTTTCCAGCTCTTCCTTGATCATCCGATACGGTAGCGTGGAGATACCGACCCCATCGACGGTGAGCCGATAACAGGCCGACAGGGAGCTTGATGACATGAAACGCACGGACGAACCTTCTATGGCGCGAAAGCGCTGACTGATCTCGGCAAACGGCTTGGTATTGCGGGCATAGGTAATGATGGGCCACTGCGCCAGCTCTTCTATATCCAGCAGCCGATCCGGCAGGCCAAGAGAAGGGCTCGCAATCCAGGCCAGCGGAAAGCTGCACAGTGACAGATTGGCAATGCTGGGGTCCGAAATCGGCCCCATCAGAAACGCAAGATCAACGGATCGGTCCAGCAAGCC
>Ga0193959_1000561_pt1 | contig 14885 bp, 12 predicted proteins | sample FB_2_MG_FD_140333 | JGI IMG/M metagenome (GOLD analysis project Ga0193959, IMG submission 140333) | Microbial mat bacterial communities from the Broadkill River, Lewes, Delaware, United States - FB_2_MG | ecosystem: Environmental > Aquatic > Freshwater > River > Microbial mats | place: USA... | reverse complement strand
TACCCAGTCCGCGCCTCAGCATGTCTTCCGTGATACTCCAAGGCACGTGCTGCAGCGCCTGCAGGATCATGGCGGCATTGGACAGAGGCAACCCCGGGTCCGGCAAAGCCGTGTAGGTCACCACCCCGTCCTTGCCTTCGCCACGCCAGGACCAACCCTCAGGCCCCGACTGGTAATCGAATGCCTGCCCACGACACAACAGCTGTGCACCCAACTGTTGCGCCGCATCCAGTAACGCTGCCGGAGGCTCAGGATCGCCACATAACGCAGGACGACCTGCACGATAGATCCCCGCCTTTTCAAAGCCGATCGCGTCTCGATCAGACCCAAGCCAGTCGGTATGATCCAGCGCAACCGTGGAGACCATTGCCAGATCGGCATCCACGATATTCACCGCATCCAGACGTCCACCCAGCCCCACTTCGAGCAACATGACATCGACCTGCGCTTCGCACATGATCAGCAGAGCCGCCAGGGTGCCATATTCAAAGTAGGTCAGCGGAATATCACCACGGGCCTGTTCAATAGCCCGAAAGGCCCGGCAGAACGCATCATCAGCCGCTGGCTCGCCGTCAATCAGCACCCGCTCGTTATAGTACAAAAAGTGCGGCGAGCTGTAGCGACCGGTTTTCAGCCCCGCTTCCAGCAGAACAGCATCCAGCATGGCAAGGCTGGACCCCTTGCCATTGGTACCGCCAGCGACAATTTTGAAAGCCGAATCAAGCTGCAACTCAAGTCGCTCAGCGACCTGCTGCAGTCGCTCGAGCCCCAGCTCGATCTCCGATGGATGGCAGGCTTCAATCCGTTCCAGCCACTGCGGCAGTGACATCAGGTCTGCGCTCATTTGGCTTCTTCGTCAGCCTCAACCACATCTGTTTCTGCGACGACTGGAGCCTCTTCAACCGGTGCAACAACTTCCTGTACCGGCTGCTGTGTCAGCTTGCGCAGAATGGATGCTATACGTGTTGGCAACTCGTTACGGCTGATGATCATATCAACCTGACCATGTTCCAGCAGGAATTCGCTGCGCTGGAACCCTTCCGGCAACTTCTCACGCACGGTCTGTTCAATGACACGCGGACCGGCAAAACCGATCAGGGCATTGGGTTCTGCAATGTTCAGATCACCCAGCATGGCCAGGGAGGCAGATACACCGCCATAGACAGGGTCCGTCAGTACCGAAATGTACGGGATACCCGCCTGACGCAGCTTTTCCAATGCAGCACTGGTCTTGGCCATCTGCATCAGTGAGATCAACGCTTCCTGCATGCGGGCACCACCGGAGGCCGCAAAGCAGATCAGCGGAATGCCCTCTTCCAGTGAGATCCTGGCCGCGCGCACAAAACGCTCGCCCACGACTGCCCCCATGGAGCCGCCCATGAAGTTGAACTCAAAGGCAACCGCCATCACCGGCAGCCCCTGCACCTCACCTTTCATGGCGATCAGCGCATCCTTTTCACCCGTCGCTTTCTGCGCAGCCGTCAGGCGATCCTTGTATTTCTTGGAGTCGCGGAACTTGAGACGATCAACCGGCGCGACATCAACAGCGATTTCCTGAAAGCTGCCTTCATCCAGGAACATTTCCAACCGGCGACGAGCCCCCAGACGCATATGATGATCGCACTTGGGGCATACATTCAGGTTCTTTTCCAGCTCTGGGCGATAGAGAATAGAATCGCACTTCGGGCACTTCTTCCACAGACCTTCCGGGATATTGGTGCGTTTTTTCTCGTTACGCACCAGGGAGGGAACAATCTTTTCCAGCCAGTTACTCATGTCACTCGTTCCTGTTAGTGCCGGTCCGACATGCGAACCGGTATAAATCTGTTGTACCTTAAAAACCTTTAACCGCCCGCGGCCCTGGCCGCCTGAACAAAGGCTGCTACCTTATCGTGATCCTTGATGCCCGGTCGCGCCTCAACACCGCCCGAGACATCGACGGCGTAGGGACGAACGGTTGCGATCGCACGGCCGACATTGTCCGGTTCCAGCCCTCCCGCCAGCGTAATACGCTCGGCAATTAGCGCGGGAATCAGATCCCAGTCAAACACTTCCCCCGTACCACCCGGCACACCGGGTCGATAGGCATCAAGCAGGATGCCTCTCGCATCCGGAAAGGCTTCGAAGGCCTCAACCAGATCCAGCCCTGGGCGCACCCGCAGCGCTTTGATGAATGGCCGCCCGACACGCACACAGTCATCATTGGTTTCATCACCATGGAACTGCAGCAAATCCAGCGGCACCTGCTTGAGTACAGACTCCAGCAAAGTCGATTCAGCGTTGACGAACAGGCCCACCGACGTCACAAAGGGGGGCAGTTGCCGAATGATCTCGGCAGCACGGTCCGGCTCGATATAACGCTTGCTGGGTGCATAAAACACAAATCCGAGCGCGTCGGCACCCGCCCTAATGGCCGCATGGGCATCCTCAAGGCAGGTAATGCCACAAATTTTAACCCGCGTCCTCATCGGCTCTCCATGATCAGTACAGGGCGCTAATCTTAGCAAAGCACTGCCCGAGCGTCAGTCAGGCAAGGGCAGAAAATAAGGCCCCAGAGCGCTTTTCGGCAGCTTGAAGATATCCGGATAGCGCACATCAACAAAATAGAGTCCGTCAGGCGGCGCTGTCACCCCCCCCTTACGCCGATCTCGCGCTTCAAGCACTTCGCGCGCCCAATGCGCTGGACGATCTCCCGCTCCGACGGCCATCAGCACACCAGCGATATTCCTGATCATGTGATGCAGAAATGCGTTGGCACTGACATCAATCACGATCAGCTGCCCACTGCGATAAACATCCAGCCGACGTACTTCACGCACCGGGCTGCGCGCCTGACAGCCAACCGCACGATAAGAGGTGAAATCATGCTCACCAACCAAATGTGCGGCGGCTTCCTGCATGCTGGCAACATCCAGCGTGCGGTGGGTCCAGGTAACGCCGCCCGCCAGTATCGCGGGACGCGAGGGCGATGTATAAATCAGATAACGGTAGCGCCGCTCACGCGCCGAGAAGCGGGCATGAAAGCATCCTGGAACCTTGGTGGCCCATTTAACGGAAATATCATCCGGCAAGTGACTATTGGTGCCCAGCGTCCAAGCCCGATCCGGTCGCTCCGACCAACAGTCAAAGTGCACCACCTGATGACTGGCGTTGACGCCGGCATCAGTCCGACCCGCACAGACAACCTGTACCGGATGATTGGCGATAACCGACAGGGCCCGCTCCACTTCCGCCTGAATAGTCGGCACCTTGTCAAACGCTTGCAGCTGCCAACCTCGGTAGGCAGCTCCCACATATTCGATGCTCAGGGCATAACGAAAAGGGGCGATCGAAATCGCCCCGTCAGAAGAGTTCTGTTGTGTCATTAAGTCTAATCAGTCAAGAGATTCCAAGAGTTTTCGTGCCTCTTCCTTCTGGCCTGCAGAACCTTCACTGGTGATTTCTTCAAGGATATCACGCGCACCCTCCTGGTCTTCCATCTCCAGATAAGCGCGAGCCAAATCCAGCTTGGTTTCAGTTTCGTCCGCACCGCTCAAAAGGTTCATCTTGTCGAGGATTTCGAGTGCTTCTTCGTTGTGCTCTTCACTCAACTCGATCTCGTTGTCAGTGCTGCTGAGCATTTCATCCACTTCAGCATCAAGATCCATTTCGAGATCATGCGAGATATTGGATGTCAGCTCCTCTTCAACCAGTGCCCGTGACGGCGCGTCTGCTTCAACATCCAGCTCCGGGTTAAAGTCAGCCAGCAGGCTATCCAGGTCATCCACAGCAGAGTCAGATGCAGCTTCGCCACCGGAGCCACCGAAAGGCTTATCGTCGTCATCATCCGCGCTGCCGGCCAGCATGGCTTCCAGATCAGAGTCAATCTCGAAGTCCAGATCATCGTGAGTGTCTACCGTTTCGTGCAGGCTGTTGTCGGCATCATCAGCTGTTGCGGTAGCGGGTGCTGGTTTTTCAGTTACATCAGACTCACCCAGCGATCCCGCCAGCAGTGCCTCCAGATCATCAACCGCATCATCAGCATCGTCCGTAGACGGCTCCACCTCGATGTCTGTTTCGTCATCGCTCTGCAGCATGAAGTCCAGCTCTTCGGTATCACTACCGCTGAGCAGTGCATCCAAGTCTGCTGCATCGTCGTCATCCTCTGCCAGAGGTGCAACGTTGAACTCCAGCTCCTGATCCAGATCCGTGTCGGCCAGCTCGACCGGTTCTTCCTGCGCGACTTCTTCAACGGCCGGCAACTCCGGCTCTTCTGCCTTCTGCTCCGGGACCAGTTCATCCATCTGTCCCAGGGTATCCAGATCATCGGCAGACAGGTCGAATTCAGCTGCATCCAGCTCAGCAACAGGATCTGCAGCCGGCTCAGAAACCGCCTCAGACGCCGTATCCAGATCATCCAGGTCCAGATCCATATCAAGATCCAGACTCTGCAGATCATCATTCAGATCGTCAGCCTGCGCCACTTCAGGCTCTTCAGGTGCCAGCGCCTGCATCGGCGGACGGGAGAACTCTTCCTCATCTTCGTCAGCTGACAACGGCGCGGGGCGTGGCGGCATTTCGTCTTTGGTCTCGTCGTCATCCGCAGTCGCCAGCACAGCACCAGCCGCCGCACCACCTGCCAGCGCGCCGCCGGCAACAGCCGCAGCAGACAAGGCAGGCCCGCCATCACCCGTGTCATCGTCCCTGAGGTTATCAGGCACACTGACCAGCTCACGTTTGCTATCCGACGTGTCTGAGCCACGGCGACGCAGGGCCATCCACAAACCGGCCAGCAGCGCCAGTGCGCCAGCACCCACACCACCCAACACAACCGGGTCATCCAGCAGCCCCATCAGGCTCTGTTCGGATTTGGCCGGAGGCTGGGCCGCCTTGCGGTCCAGCTCAGCCTGCAGAGTTGCCATCTGCTGCGACTGCAGCTCAATCATACGACTCTGGGATTCAAGCTGCTCCATCACCGAGTTCAGCGTATTGTTGAGATCGGCATTTTCGCGTTCAAGAACGTCGATCTGTTCCTGCGCCATCAACACTTCATTTTCGATCTGGCGCGACACATCGGTAATAACCTGTTCGCTATCAGCCGCCGCCGCAGCGCCTTCCGTCGCAGAAGTATCGACACTCTCGCCTGCCGGCGCTGTCTGCCCGGTCTCCACGGTTTCAGTCGGTGCGACAATGCTCAGCTTGCTTTGCTCGGCAGCCGACTTGCTCGGCGTCTCCACCGGCTTGACGACATCCGTTGGCTCAGCCCGCTTGGACGCGCCCTTGCTCACATCGACCGGGGCTGCCGCCTGGGTGTCCGCACCGGCCTTGCCATCACGCCAGAGTTGCATCTGACGGGCAATTTCGGCAACGGCTTCCTTGTGACTGACCGCCTGAACCTCATCCCGTGTTGGAACCTGCATCACGGTTCCGGCCTTCAGCCCGTTGATATTCCCGGACAGGAACGACTGAGGGTTCTTGTGCAGCAGCGCCAGCATCATCTGGTGCTCGCTCGTCCCGGCAGGCTTGTTGCGGGCCGACAGGCGCCACAATGTGTCATTGCTGCCGACATGAATTTGGCCATCCTGTACGGAGCGCGTGCGCGGGTTGGCGGCTTTCGGCTGGCGCACAGGCGCGGGAGCGTCTACCGCCTTTTCGACCGGCTGTAGCACTGGCTCAGGTGCTGCAACGCTGATCGGCCGCACGGCCGGTGCGGCATCAAAGACCGGCGGGTCCAGCAGCAGGGTATACTCCCGCACCAGACGCCCGCTGGGCCAGTTCACCTCTACCATGAAGTTGAGGAACGGCTCCAGTACGGGATCGATGGATTTCATCCGGATACGTCCGGTTCCCTCCGGGGAGACCAGGACCTGAAATTGGATATCCCGAAGGTATCGAGCCAGGGTGGTGTTGCCAGCCGCGTACTCATCCAGTGAAGCCATTTTTGGTTGAATCTGCAGGGGTGATAAATCCCGCACCTGCGTCAGCCTGATCTCGGCATCAAGCGGTTCGTTGAGCGCCGAGTTGACTCGAATTTCGCCCAAGCCCAAGGCATTTGCCTGCGACGCTCCAAGGGCTGCTGAGACCGCAAGACTCAAGGCTAGTTTACGCAGCATCGGTTACTCCCTTCGTATTCATCTGCCAACCCTCAATCCCTTTCATGAAGAATCAGAGGGTTACGGCTCCATCACAATGTGTGCAAGTATTATGTATAAGCTGACGACCGGTCAAGCGATGGTAACCTGCCGGATCAAGCCAGAGGCAGACGCTGGGCGATCTGCAAAGCGGCCAGTGCACCGCCCAGACCCAGATCATCTCCAAGCAGGTGCAGCGCAAAACCGCCTGCCTGCTCCGCATCCTGCCTGATGCGATGTACGATGGCGACCTCCTGCCCAACCGCGTCTTTCACCAGACTGGGCTGACGTGTCGGCTGATGGTCGTAACGTACACCCGGAGCCCGGTCCATGAGTTCCTGTACCTTGTCGAGATTGACCGCCTGACGCGTTTCCGCCTGCGCCATCACCAGGTTGCCGTAGAAAACCGGCATCCGTACGGCACTGACTTCAATCTCCAGATCTTCACCCAGCAGCTGAGTCAGTTGCGTGCGCACCTGCGTTTCAAACCGGGTGGTCCGATCCGGCAGTACTTCACCAACATCCGGCAGCAGATTGAACGCCAGCTGATCACCGAAGCAACCGGTTTCAGGCTCACGTCCGTTGAGCAACCTGGCCGTTTCCTGTGCCAGTGCTTCGACACCCTCGCGCTCGGCTTCAGAGGCGGCGACCAGCACTGTCAAATTGACCTTCAACAATTCGTATGCCGCATGCAACGGTGCCAGCCCCAAGGCAGCCGTAATGGTAGCTGATCCGGGGACTCCGATAACACGACCTGCGTCAAGCGATTCGAGCACCGTGCCATTTACAGCCGGATGCACCAGGCAACACTCTGAGTTTGTGTACCTTTCCGGATACATGTCGACCACATATGCGCCCTGTTCCTGCTCCAACTGAGAAACAGTCTCCGCATCAAGCACAGGCTCACACACCAGCACCAGCCGCACTGCACCGGCATCAAATTCTGAATACGGGCGAGTTCTGCAAGCATGGCCGCGGAACATCAGGCTGCGACCGGCCGCCTCCTCGCTCTCGAACAGCGCCAACTGCTCGATTGCCAGATCCGCATCATCCAGCAATTCCAGCAACTTTTCGCCCTTCAGACTGGACGGGCCCAACAGTGCAACTTTCAATGTCATTAATCGCGTTCTCTCAAATCAAAACAGCCCGACGGGTGTCGGGCTGAGGTCTTGCAATCGGCTCTGGATCAACGCTCCAGCAGGATGCGCAGAATGCGGCGCAGCGGTTCAGCCGCCCCCCACAACAACTGGTCACCCACACTGAACGCATTCAGGTAATCCGGTCCCATCTTCATCTTGCGCAGACGACCCACCGGGATATTCAGGGTGCCGGTCACCTTGGTCGGCGACAGGTCACTGATAGTCGCTTCACGCTCGTTCGGCACGACGCTGACCCAATCATTGGCTTCAGCAATCATCTGCTCGATTTCATCCAGCGGCAGATCCTGCTTCAGCTTGATGGTAAATGCCTGACTGTGGCAGCGCATGGCGCCAATACGCACGCAGGTACCATCAATTGCGATCGGGCTGTCGGACAGACCCAGGATTTTATTGGTTTCAACGAAACCCTTCCACTCTTCCTTGCTCTGACCATCCGCCACGGCCTTGTCGATCCAGGGGATCAGGGAACCGGCCAGCGGAGCGCCAAAGTTATCGGTAGCGAATGCATCACCACGCATGGTTTCGACCACTTGGCGATCGATATCCAGAATGGCAGAAGCCGGATCAGCCAGCAGCGCTTCGGAACCGGCGTGGATCTGGCCCATCTGGGTAATCAGCTCACGCATGTTCTTGGCACCGGCGCCCGAGGCTGCCTGATAGGTCATGGAAGAGACCCATTCAACCTGGCCAGCCTTAAACAGACCACCCAGACCCATCAACATCAGGGAGACGGTGCAGTTGCCGCCGACAAAATTCTTGACGCCCGTCTCGATACCACGATCAATCACATCACGGTTAACCGGATCCAGAACGATCAGGCTGTCGTCGCTCATGCGCAGCGTTGAAGCAGCATCAATCCAGTAGCCATCCCAGCCGGACTCACGCAGTTTCTGGAACACTTCGGTGGTGTAGTCGCCGCCCTGACAGGAGACGATGGCGTCCATCTGCTTCAGCTCGTCAATATTCCGCGCATCCTTCAGCGCCGGAATATCCTTGCCGATATCGGGTCCTGCCGCTCCGGTCTGAGACGTGGTGAAGAAAACCGGCTCCGCAATATGATTGAAGTCGTTCTCTTCCAGCATGCGCTGCATCAGAACCGAGCCGACCATACCACGCCAGCCTACAAAACCTACACGCTTCATTCGTGCCCCCACATTATAGTTAGCTGTATTACTTGTCTCTGAATACGACAAGGCGGATACCCGCCATTTCCGGATATCCGCCTGCACGAGCCCGGGGCCCGCACACTCAACACCTGAAGGTTCAGGCGCTCAGGGCTGCAACAACGGCATCACCCATTTCAGCCGTGCTGACAGCCTGCATGCCTTCGGACATGATATCCGGCGTACGCAGGTTCTGATCCAGCACCTTGCTGACAGCCGCTTCAATCTGGTCCGCAGCTTCTCCTGCATCCAGAGAGTAACGCAACATCATAGCGACTGAGAGGATCGTTGCCAACGGATTCGCCTTGCCCTGACCGGCAATATCCGGCGCAGAACCATGACAGGGCTCATACATGCCCTTGCCGCTCTCATCCAGGGATGCAGACGGCAGCATGCCGATGGAACCGGTCAGCATGGCAGCCGCATCGGACAGAATGTCACCAAACATGTTGCCGGTCACTACCACGTCAAACTGCTTGGGCGCACGCACCAGCTGCATGGCCGCGTTATCAACGTACATGTGGCTCAGTTCGACATCCGGATATTCCGCCGACAGCTCTTCCATGATTTCGCGCCACAGCACGGTCACTTCCAGCACATTGGCCTTGTCAACAGAGCACAGACGCTTGTTGCGCGCGCGCGCCGCTTCGAAGGCAACACGGCCAATACGACGGATTTCGTTTTCGTCGTAGACGTACGTATTGAAGCCTTCACGGATACCGCCATCCTTCTCGCGCACACCGCGCGGTTGACCGAAGTAGATACCACCGGTCAGTTCGCGCACGATCAGAATATCCAGACCGGAAACCACTTCCGGCTTCAGCGTAGAGGCATGTGCCAGCTGCGGATACAGAATGGCCGGGCGCAGGTTGCCAAACAGCTCCAGCTGAGAACGAATACCCAGCAGGCCTTTCTCGGGACGAATGGCGAAGTCAGGGTTGGTATCCCACTTGGGACCGCCTACAGCCCCCAACAGAATGGCATCCGCCGCCTTGGCTGCAGCCAATGTTTCATCCGGCAGGGGCACACCTGTCGCATCGATCGCCGCACCACCGACCAGCGCTTCGCTGATCTCCAGTCCAAGACCGTGGCGGTCATTCACCAGCTCCAGCACCTTGCGCGCTTCAGTTACGATTTCCGGACCGATGCCGTCACCCGGCAGTACCAGTACATTCTTGCCCATGTGTATTTCCCTTGAATTCAGAATGAGTTACTTGATCGCACCAAACAGCCAGGGTGCTGTCTGACGGCGGCGCTCTTCGTAGGCCTTGATCTCGTCCGCATGCTGCAGTGTCAGGCCGATATCGTCCAGGCCATTCAGCAGACAGTGCTTGCGGAAGGCATCCACCTCGAAGGCAAACTCTTCGCCCGCCGGGGTGACAACAACCTGACGCTCCAGATCCACGGTCAGCTCATAGCCTTCAGCACCGTCCACTTCCTTGAACAGCTGATCGACCTGAGCTTCCGGCAATACGATCGGCAGCAGACCGTTCTTGAAACAGTTGTTGTAGAAGATATCGGCGAAGCTCGGCGCGATCACGACGCGAATGCCGAAATCATCCAGCGCCCAGGGCGCGTGTTCACGACTGGAGCCGCAACCGAAGTTTTCCCGCGCCAGCAGCACGCTGGTGCCCTGGTAACGCGCCTGGTTCAGCACAAAATCCGGATTCAGCGGACGACCAGCACAATCTTGGTCCGGCTGACCTTCATCCAGGTAGCGCAGCTCGTCAAACAGGTTGGGACCAAAGCCCGCACGCTTGATCGACTTGAGGAACTGCTTCGGAATGATCATGTCGGTATCGACGTTGGCACGGTCCAGCGGCGCAGCAATACCGGTGTGTTGGGTAAACTTTCTCATCTCACTCTCCCCGTCTTACTGCATCAGTTCACGTACATCGATGAAGTGGCCAGTTACAGCCGCAGCCGCAGCCATTGCCGGGCTCACCAGATGGGTACGCCCGCCAAAGCCCTGACGGCCTTCGAAGTTGCGGTTGGAGGTGGACGCACAGTGCTCGCCCTGACCCAGTTTGTCCGGGTTCATCGCCAGACACATGGAGCAACCCGGCTCACGCCATTCCAGACCAGCTTCGGTAAAGATCTTATCCAGACCTTCCGCCTCTGCCTGCGCCTTGACCAGACCTGAGCCCGGCACTACCAGCGCCTGCTTGATATTTGCAGCTACTTTGCGCCCTTTCACCACTTCAGCGGCTGCCCGCAGGTCTTCAATACGGGAGTTGGTGCAGGAGCCGATGAACACACGATCCAGCTGGATATCGGTGATCTTCTGATCGGCCTGCAATCCCATGTACTGCAGCGCACGGCGAATACCATCCGCCTTGACCGCATCAGCTTCCGCGTCAGGGTTCGGTACCAGCGCACTGACCGGCACCACCATCTCCGGAGAGGTACCCCAGGTCACCTGCGGCTGAATATCTTCCGCCTTGATTTCGACGACGGTATCGAACTGGGCATCTTCATCGGAGACCAGCTCTTTCCATGCAGCCGCTGCGGCATCCCACTGCGCTTCGCTGGGCGAGAACGGACGACCACGGAAGTATTCGATGGTGGTGTCATCAACCGCCACCAGACCGACGCGGGCACCGGCCTCGATTGCCATGTTGCAGATGGTCATACGACCTTCCATGGAGATGGAACGGATGGCGCTGCCGCCGAACTCGACCGCATAGCCGGTACCGCCAGCGGTACCGATCACACCGATAATGTGCAGCACCACGTCTTTCGCGGTCACGCCGGCACCCAGCTCACCATCAACACGCACCAGCATGTTTTTCATTTTCTTGGCGATCAGGCACTGAGTGGCCAGCACATGCTCAACCTCGGAGGTACCGATACCGTGCGCCAGTGCACCGAAGGCACCGTGGGTCGAAGTATGGGAGTCACCACAAACAACAGTGGTGCCCGGCAGCGTCATACCCTGCTCGGGACCGACCACGTGCACGATACCCTGACGATGGTCGTTCATCTTGAACTCGGTAATACCGAACTCATCGCAGTTGGCATCCAGTGTTTTTACCTGAATACGGGACACCGGGTCCGTGATCTGATCAACACCGGCGGAACGCTCGGTCGTCGGTACGTTATGGTCCGGGGTCGCCAGGTTGGCATCAATACGCCAGGGCTTGCGGCCCGCCAGACGCAGACCTTCGAACGCCTGCGGCGAGGTTACTTCGTGCAGAATCTGACGATCGATGTAAATCAGCGCACTGCCATCATCATTCTGACGAACGAGATGGTCATCCCAGAGTTTGTCATACAGTGTCTTGCCAGCCATGCTTCTCTCCCCTCATATCTTCCGGCACCATGGCGTTATGTAGGCTCCATCCTAAGTCAGCCGCACCAAAGACACAAATTCATATTTTTTATCTTTTGGATTCCTCATTGGAATGCTAACCTTTTAGCGTACTCATCCCAACAGGATTTTCGCGTGGATACTGCAGGCCTGCTTGCCTTTGTTGCCGTCGCCGATACCCAGTCATTCTCTCAGGCCGCTCAGCGCCTGTTTCTGACGCAGTCAGCCGTCAGCAAACGCATCGCCCTGCTGGAAAGCCAGCTTGAATGTCGCCTGTTCGACCGCATCGGACGCCAGGTAATCCTCACCGAAGCCGGCAACCGCCTGCTGCCCAGGGCCCGCGAGATCCTGCACGCGATCGAAGATGCCGAACAAATGATCAAGGACAGTGATGGCGAGGTCAACGGACGCCTGACCCTGGCGGCCAGCCATCACATCAGCCTGCACCGCATGCCACCCATTCTGAAGGCATTTATTCAGCAGTACCCCAATGTTGAACTGGATCTGCGCTTCGCCGCCTCGGAGGTCGCCTACGAGGGCGTCTTGAAAGGCGATTTTGAACTGGCCCTGATCACGCTGGCGCCCGAAGCAGACGAGCGCATTCTGGCCCGTACACTCTGGTCCGACCGCCTGCAATACGTGATTTCCAGAGCACACCCGCTGGCGCTTCAACCCAGGACCAGTCTCAATGAACTGAACCGTTACCCTGCCATCTTGCCAGGCATTGATACCTTTACCCATCAACGAGTCCGCCAGCATCTGGCTCTGCAGGAACTTGAACCCAATCTGGGCATGAGTACCGACAACCTGGATACCATTCGCATGATGGTCAGCGTCGGGCTTGGCTGGAGCCTGCTGCCGGAAACCATGATCGATGACTCCCTGTGCTGCCTGGATACAGGTACAGAGCCGGTCTACCGACCACTGGGCTACATTCACCACCGCAACCGAACCCTCAGCAATGCGGCTCGCGAACTGCTGAGTATGCTGCCCGAGGCCGTTTAACTGGCATCGACCATCGTTTAAGATGGTCCCCCAAGACCAACACTGCGGAGACCCCTCCTTTGTCCGAGCATTTCCTGAACCTGCTGCAACACTGGCTTGCTCAGCTGCAGCAGGCCGAGGACAGCACCGACTGGCTGGAGCGCTGGCGCTCCACTCTGGACACGCTGCCGCAGCCGCCGAGCCCACAAATATCCGATCTAGTGTTCCAGCTCACGCGACAAAGCTACCGCTTCGAACAGCTTGCAACAGCCCTGCTGACACAGGATGAAGCCGAAGCACTGAACCGCGACAGCCTGCTGGATACCTACCGACAGCACCTGGACAGGCTCTGCAACGACTGGATCCATTCCAGCTGCTTCCTGCCTGACCAGTTGGCATTATTGACCCCTTTTTTTACCACGCAGCCGCAACAGGAAACCGACCTCCGGGACATCCACCAACAGCTTGAGCGTTTCCAGCAGCTGTCGAGCCTGCCTCGCACCCTGCTGCACCGCCTGCAGACTCTGATCAGCAGCCTGCATGATTTCCAGCAGGCACAGCAACGGCACAGCGGTCAGTTAAGCAGTCTTAACCACCAGGCCCTGTCCCATTTGGCCGATAATCTGGAAACCAGCGGCATCAACAGTGTTGACGAACTGCATGCACACTGGGTGGACATTTACGAAACACACTACTCCGAGGCCCTGCAACGGGACGATTTCAACACGGCGTTCAACGACCTGCTCGAAAGCGGCAGTCGTGTGCGCCTTGAATGGCAATCCCTGATCAACCATCTGTGCTCACGCTTTGGCCTGGTCAGTCTGGCAGACTTTGATGAACTGAGTGCCCGACACCAGAACCTTCAGGATCGCGTCTGGGTACTTGAAGAGCAGGTGCGGAGACTGAGCCAGCCCCTTTCAGGCAACAACCATGATCAGGACTGACCGGGACGGGCTGCGCCAGAGCATTCAACGACAGCGGGAACAGCTGGACACAAGCCATGCCCTGCTGACAGATTCCGGCACACACACCTACACACCACATGAGGTGATTCTGGAGCTGGAAGGGATCTGCCTGCGTGCGTTTACACCTCAACAGCCCAACGGACAGCCCCCCTTGTTGCTTTGTTACGCACTGGTCAATCGCCCCTGGATTCTCGACCTGGCGCCCGACTGCTCACTGGTGAACGCCCTGCTTGCTCAGGGCTTTAGCGTCTACCTGATCGATTGGGGGTCACCGTCCCGCAGCCAGCAGCATCTGGGCCTGGAACATTACATCGGACAATTGCTGCACCAATGCGTGCTGGCGACCACCACACATGCCAACGCCAACCAGGTCAACTTGATCGGTATCTGCCAGGGCGGTGTATTCAGCCTCTGCTATGCTGCCCTGCACCCCGAGCGAGTGCACCGGCTGATCACACTGGTGACCCCCGTCGATTTTCATGTCGAAGCCTTCACCCTGAGCAAACTCTATCGCAATACCAATGCGGCACAGCTGGTCGCAGCATACGGCAACATTCCCGGCGAACTGGTCACCCAGATGTTTACCGCACTGGAGCCCATGCGCCTGGGCCAGTTCAGACATCTGCACACGCACGCGCGGTTGAACCGAACACGCCGCTCCGCCCAACAGTTTCTACTGATGGAACAGTGGCTGCAGGACTGCCCCGACCTCGCGGGAAAGGCGCTGCAGCAGTTTGTTCAGATCTTCTTCAAGGACAACAGCTTGATGACAGGCCAGTTCAGACTGGGCCGACTGGAAGTAGACGTGGGACGTATTAACACCCCTGTCCTGAATATTTACGGCAAGCAGGATCATCTGGTTCCGGCAGACGCTTCCTGCGCCCTCCAGACCCTACTGCCAGCCGAACAATATCACTCGCTCGGCATCAGGGCCGGGCACATAGGTACATTGATGAGCTCAAGGGCACTCAAGGAAGTGCCCACTGCCATCAGAGACTGGATGGAATCAATCGGCTGAGCCACGGTCAGGACCTGGGCTTGCCATCATCTGACTTGTCACCGGTCTTGTCATCCGTACCGGCTTCAGGCTCAGCACCGGGAGCATCCGCCTCCGCCTTGTTTGACGCCTCACCCTCTGCCCCCTCTTCCTGCTTGGGTGAAAACATGCTCCAGACCGCCATATTCTGGTCTGC
>Ga0193959_1000556_pt1 | contig 14980 bp, 9 predicted proteins | sample FB_2_MG_FD_140333 | JGI IMG/M metagenome (GOLD analysis project Ga0193959, IMG submission 140333) | Microbial mat bacterial communities from the Broadkill River, Lewes, Delaware, United States - FB_2_MG | ecosystem: Environmental > Aquatic > Freshwater > River > Microbial mats | place: USA... | reverse complement strand
ATGTCCACTGGGGCCAGTTTTATGCTTACCCACGGTGTAACAGCAGACTTCGGCATCATCCTTAAACCCTGGTACGAGGTATATCACGAACATCCCGGCATGTGTTGGTTCAAAATAAGAGTGAAAGGAGACCTAGGTTATTCAGGCATTCCTAGAGGCACCCCAGGATTTCGCAGTTCTATAGTGCCCGCTGCTACATTGATACAGGAACTTGAAACCTGGTTACCTCAATTCACCATCAACAATACAACTGAACAGATAGCACCTGAAGGATGGATCGCAGCGGTACAGTCTGGCTGGCCGAATCGACCGGCATTTCCAGCGGCCTCAACAGAACTGTTTATCGATATGCGTTGCAACCCTTACCAAACAACCGCAAACGTAAAGCTACAATTCGATAATGCAATGAACGATATACTGGCGCGCAATCCAGACATTGAAGCGGAATGGGAGATGTATGGCTCATGCCCTGGCTCTGCAACACCAAAAGAACACTGGGTTGTACAATCAGCACTTGCTGCATGGGAACATCAAGAAGGCAAAGCCTACCCCGGTGCAGCCATGCTAAGTGGGCAAACGGATGCAGCTATCATCAATAAATTGGGTATACCTTTAGTCAGAGTCGGCTACCCTTGGATTGGCGACGCTGCGGTTCCTGAAGAGTTCAGTAACGGCTTAGGCGGCATGGGCGTCAGCAACATCGACGACCTTATCAGCCCATGCGAAAACATCATCTATTCTATTATCGATAGCATGACGCGCACGCGGGAAGAAGTTAACATTGAATAAGCGCTAATCATCTATAAAAAAACCGGGCCCCTTCACCCGGTTTTTTTATCCCTACAATTCCGGCTAATTCACTCTACTAAATCAGTGCTGCGCTTTAGACGATAAGCAAGCGCCGGTCGGGACAAACCTAGCAATCGAGCAGCGCGTGCCACATTACCATTGGCCTTGCACATTGCTTTATTGATTAAGGCTGATTCTACCGCTTCCATTCCTATACCGGATTCAACCAAGTCATTAGCCCAATCTTCATTACTGATACTATTTGCGACCTTACGCTGCCGCTCCCTGTTCTGCTCTCGGGCCAACGCACTAGGCGGCACATCGGAACTAGCAAAAAGATGCGGTACGCCGACAAAGCCACCGTTATCAACCAAAATAACGCCGCGTTCGATCATGTTTTCTAATTCGCGAACATTGCCAGGCCATTGATGGTAATTCAGCATCAGCATTGCTTTATCTGAGACACCTTTTACTCGCTTTCCATATTGAGCGCTGTATTTCTTCAAAAAGTGATCTGCAAGTAACGGGATATCTTCAGAACGCTCTCTTAACGGCGGAATTGTGACCGGATAAATATTTAATCGATAATAAAGATCTGCACGAAAGCGCCCTTCAGATACCGCAGTTTCCAAATCTTCATTAGTTGCGGCAACTAAGCGAGTGTCAACCTTACGAACTTCTCCCCCTCCTACTCGCACCACTTCAGACTCTTGCAACACACGCAGTAAAGAGGCCTGAGCTTGAAGTGACAACTCGCCTACCTCATCAAGAAACAGTGTACCGCCATCCGCTCGCTCAAAATGCCCTGGCCGAGAATTGTTAGCGCCAGTGTATGCTTCAGCTTCGACACCGAAAAGCTCAGATTCAATTAAACTTGCAGGTATAGCGGCACAATTGATCGCCACAAAGGGTTTTTCGGATCGTTCACTACAACGGTGCAATCCCCGAGCAAACATCTCCTTACCAACCCCAGTTTCACCTAAGATCAAAACAGTAACTTGGCTCTCTGCGGCTTTCTCCATCATCTTCCAGGCGTGCTTAAATCGCTCAGAAGCGCCGATAGTGCCACATGAGATGGCAGAGTCTTGCACGGATTCGATTGTTTGCTTTAGGCCAGCGATGCGATCCTGCAGGTCTAGCATCTCTTCACGAATATTTAATGGCTCAAAGTAATTAACATCCTTCTGATAATCGGGCCATTCTTCAGCAGGTTTCCCAACAATAACGCAACGATGATCATCATGGGTTGCTCTACATTCGATCTCACGATAGACAATCTCACGCCCCATAAAATGAGAGCTATACCCGCTTGCAAAACCAACTAAGTGCCAACAGACGGGATCATCACTATGACCAAACTCTTTAATGAAGGAATCCGATTCATAGCTGCTTAAAATTTCAAACTCACCATGGAATCGTCCAGACTCTATATCCATATCAAGATTGACTAAATTTACTGCTGCCATTCCCGTGATCATCGTTAGCTGAGGGCCTATTACAAACGCCTCTGAATCGGGTTTGGTCGGATGCATTTTACGTGCTAAATCTGCCATCTTATAACCGCCAAGATAGCCGATACGCGTTAGAACAGCTCGGGCACCATTCATGCCCAATGTTTCAACCATCACTTTACGCATATCACTAAATACCGTTGCATCAAGCAACAGCATCTGGCTTTCATCTAACCAAATATGGCCGGTTTCACGATCAAATTGAATCCTTTCGATCAGATCACTGTAGTCAGACCACGGCTTATTATTATTAAGTGCCTGGGACAAAGACATAGTAACTATCACTCACTGGGGTGTTTCTTATATTTATTATTGTCGCTTTTTTATCATGAATTAACTGATTAAAAAGCACTGTTTCAAACAATATGCACAAGCACCCTTACTACTGCATATGTCCGATCAATAACCACACCCTATTACGGAAATTAATAATTATCAATTGAAAATTCAAGGGTTATTAAATGATCACTTTTTCCATATTCACAAAAGTGATCATTTAATAACAAATGCATCTACCAAAAAAGCCAAAAACACATAACAAATTGATAAATAAGACATTTATAAAATTGGCACCCTGCTTGCGATAGAAAAAACCACGAGTGAATCGGTAATTACACTTGGCGTTTTAAAAAAAACAATAACGCTGAAGTGTAAAAAGTGAGGTTACCAGCTCGGTTTTTTATGCACTTTAGGACAGCGCTGAGTAGCGTTTCTCTAAGCTAGAAAACTGTATGTACCCACTACCAATTTCAATCTTTTGTTACCTGAAATAAACACAATAACAAGTAAGGTAGGTTGTTCTATGAGTAGTCGTATTTTGCCGAACTTTGATCTGTTAGTGCCAAACAGCACTTCAGAAGCGGTAAATCTACTAGCCCATTATCAGGAGCGCGCAGCTATTCTTGCCGGCGGAACTGATCTCATTGTGGCTATGAAAATGAACTATGAATCTGAGATTCTTATCTCAGTTTCAGAATTAGATGGATTAGATTACATTGACTTTGATCCAAGCAGCGGTTTGCACATCGGTGCCAAAGCGACTGTTTCACAGATACTAGATAATGCTGAAGTAAAACAGTATTACCCCGCCCTATGGCAAGCAGCAAATGTGTTCGCCACCCCTCAGATTCGCACAGCAGCAACCCTAGCAGGAAACGTATTGCGTGGATCTCCTGCCGGTGACTGTAGCTGTGCACTGCTTGCTTTAGGTGCGCGTATTGTCCTACAGAGTACGGAAGGTAAACGCGAAGTAGCCATTGAAGATTTCTGGACCGGTTATAACCAAAATGCTCGTCAGTCTAATGAACTGGCGATTGAGATCATTGTTGATGCGCCCCAATCCGCAACCGGATCAGCGTTCCACCGTATGACGCGTGTTAACGAAGACCTCGCGAAACTCAATGGTTCTGTACGTTTGGATATGGATGGAAAGATATGTAAGTCCGCACGTATTGCGATGGGCTGTGTCGGACCAACAACACTACGTTTACCCAAAACTGAAAAACTCTTACAGAACGAAGAGATCACGCCTGAATTACTCGCTCATGTTACCGATATGGTTCCAACGGAAATATCCCCTATTGATGACAAACGTTCGACTGCAGAGTACCGCTTAATGGTCTCCGGCGTCGTCATCAAACGCTTAATCGAACAAGCGGCTACCGCTGCAAACTAAGGGGATATAAGAGATGAAAGAACGCGCTATTGAATTAACCGTTAATGGTATCGCCCTTAACATCACGGTGCCTGTACACCAGACACTACTTGACACCTTACGTGAACAACTAGGTTTTACTGACACTAAATATGGCTGCGGTACCGGAGAGTGTGGTGCTTGTTCAGTCATTATCGATGACCATGAAAGTTTATGTTCCTGTATGGCTCTTGCTTCAACGCTTAATGGTCGCTCGATTACCACTGCCGCGGGTCTTGCTAGTAATGGCTTAAATGCAGTGCAGCAGGCATTTATCGATCAAACTGCCGTTCAGTGCGGTTATTGCACCCCAGGTATGGTCGTTAAAAGCACCAGCTTACTTCGCAAAAACCCAAACCCGTCTGAAGAAGAGATTCGAAAAGAACTGGAAGGCAACATCTGTCGTTGCACCGGCTATGACAGCATCGTCAAAGCTGTTCAGCAAGCCGCACAGAGTTTTCCAGAATCAGACACGCAGTGGGATAACGCAGTTGAATTAAAAGCGGGGGCAAACTCATGAGCCAGTTTTCAGTAATCGGTAAAAGTGTACCGAAAGTCGATGCCTACGAAAAAGTAACCGGCCAACCGATCTACGCGGCCGACCTAAAGATGCAGGGCATGCTATACGGAAAGATAGTTCGCTGTATGGAATTTGCCCACGCCAAAGTAATCAAGTTGGACTTCAGCGAAGCGCTAAAAATCCCGGGAGTTGTGAAAGTTCTAGGTCCGGAGGATGTCACTCAGACCACATACAACACAGGAGCCTGCGACGAGATGGTGTCGGACAAAGTGGGCCATCTATTGGGCGATCTGAAGGATCAGACCATTTTCACCGACCATGTTCGTCATCAGGGCGATGCAATTTGCGGCGTAATCGCTATCTCCGAGGAGATAGCAGAGCGTGCCGCTGCAAAGGTGATTGTAGAATACGAACCACTTCAAGTATTTATGACCCCAAGTGAGGCCGAGAAACCCGGCACTCACCAACTACATCCTGACAAAGCCAACAATATGGCGTTTCAGCTGCCTGAAGCGATGTTCCCCGGCAATAGTTACGGCTGGGGTGATGCTGATGAAGCGATGAAGGAAGCAGACATCATCGTGGAGGATGATTTCTACGTTAACAAACAGAAGCAGTGTCAGATGGAGCCGCACGCTTATATCGCTCAAGTTGATGGCCGTGGACGCCTCAATTGCTGGAGTAGTGGTCAGATGCCAAAGATCACCCACCAGAAAATCGCACGACTCTTTGATATGCCGATGTCTATGGTCAAGATTCATAGCACTACGATCGGTGGTGGGTTTGGCGCACGCCTTGGTATTATTGCTGAACCTGAAACCTGCGCGTTAGCGATGGCGGTCCCAGGTCGTCCGGTTAAAGTACAAACGTTACGTGAAGAAGATTGGATCATCTCTGAAAGTCGCCATGCGGGTGACTACTGGATGCGCCTTGGCTTTAAAAAGGATGGGACACCAGTTGCCTGTCAGGCACGCTTTAAAGCAAATACCGGGGCCTATTTTACACACGCCTCTGGCGTACCATTTACCACGGGCGCATGGTTAAGCGGCATGTATAAGTTTGGCGCGTTGGGCTATCAAGGTGAATCCTACTTCTCAAACCAAGCACCTGCTGGAGCGTACCGAGGCTACGGTAACCCGCAGACTAACTTTGTTCTAGAACAGCTAATTGATCGCGCATTAACTCAACTTGATATCGATCCTGTGCAGTGGCGTCTCGACTGGCATAAAGGTGTCGGTGATGACGGTTGGTGCTTTGGTGTTAAATACCCTTCTTGCCAGTTGTCCGAATGTCTTAAGCAGGGCGCCGAAGCAATTGAATGGAACAAGAAACTAGCTGAATTCAAAACCCAGACCGGTACCAAACGCCGTGGGGTTGGTGTTTCAGTCATGAACCATACCTCAGGTGCAATGCCAATGCTGCTTGAGCATACAGTAACTACCGTCATGATGAATGAAGATGGTAGCGCTGTTGTCGCAACCGCATGTTCCGACTTAGGGCAAGGTTCACACACAGTACTTCATCAAATTGCAGCCGAAGCATTGGGCTTAGATATGAATGAAGTGACCCTTAAAACGGGTGATTCCGATGCCAACGGTTTTGATATTGGCTCACATGCTAGCCGTACCACTTATGTCGGCGGTAATTCAATTCTAGAAGCGTGCGACGACATTAAGAAACAGCTGCTTGAGCGGGCTAGTAAGCACCTAGATACCGCGGTTGAAAACCTCGAGTTCGGTGGTAAAACAATCTTTGCCAAGCATAACCCTGAAAACAGCATTACCACCGCTGAGATCTGCCGCCTGGGTGTCTATAACTACATGGACCCAGAAACGGGAGAACCTGAAGGTGCCCCGGGCCAGATTTTTGGATTTTCTAGCCACTTTGCCAAACACAACTCCCCTCCGTTTGGTGCCTGTTTCGTAGAACTAGAGATCGATACGGAAACCGGTGAGATCGAACTTCTTGAGCTGGTTCACACCCATGATATTGGTCGTACATTACACCCTGCTATGGCCGAAGGTCAGATGGTAGGTGGTGCACAGCAAGGTATCGGGATGGCGCTGACCGAAGAAATCTACTACGACGAGCAAGGCCGCGCGGTCAATAGTAGTTTCACCGACTATAAAATGTACGGCTCTTCGGATATGCCAAAAATGAAAGTTATTTTGGTCGAAGATCCTGACCCTCATGGCCCCTACGGTGCCAAAAGCGTTGGTGAAGCTGGTCTAACTAGCCCTGTCGGCGCTATCGCTAATGCGGTGTATAACGCGCTGGGCATTCAGTTCAAAGAAGCACCTATCACGCCTGAAAAAGTGCTTAAAGCGATCAAAGAAAATGGTCTTAACTTCGCCTAAGTGATCAGGGTGGGACGCTAATTCCCACCCTTTCATTCAAAGCGTAGCGAAAAACCTTGAGGAGATCGTTATGAACCAGAATGCAGAACAATTGCTGCCTTTCCAACAGCCTGACAGTGCGCAAGCCTATCCGGTTTTGGAAGCAATAATCACCAATGTGAAAGGCTCTGCTCCTACCCGTGCCGGTGACTCTATGTTGTTACTGAGCAATGGCAGATGGGTCGGCTCAGTTGGTGGTGGCAATCTGGAATGGAAGCTAATGCAAGCAGGCCAGATGGCATGGTGGCGTTTACAGGAAACAGGTCAATTGCCCCCTGCTCCCACAATGAAGATCGATCATGGATTGGGTTGCCATACAGACCAATGCTGCGGTGGGCGTGTCGAAGCACATCTGGTGATGCTGCCTAGATCACTATCCACACTGATGAATGAGCACTCGCATCGCATCTATCAATTGAATTCTGAAAACTATCTGACCCTATGCGGTGGTTTTACCGTCAACCAACAAGCACTTGGCGATACCAGTAATTGGAAACCTCACTTGGTTAAAAGTTCAGCCGAGCGCTATATGACATCGGGATCAAGCAATTGGATTCGGAGAGCTAAATACGCCCCCCAACTATGGATTTTCGGCGCGGGTCATATCGCACGCTGTCTAGCTCCCTTAGCCACAACGCTAGATTATCGCGTTTCTGTTTTCGATGGCCGCCCACAATGGGCAGATCCTGAAGCGTTCTCACCTGAGATCAGAGTCCGTACTTCTGCTCTCCCTGAAGCCGTAGATCAAGCAGATGAAAACACAACAGTCCTAATCATGACGCATAGCCATAAACTGGATTATCAACTGCTCGCGCAAATGAGTGAGTGGGACCTAGGATATCTGGGTGTCATTGGCAGTAAAACCAAAGCCGCAAGATTCCGTCATCGCCTCGATAATGAAGGGATAGATGACAGCCACATCCATATGCCTATTGGCTTACCCGACATGGGCAAAGAGCCGATGGCAGTTGCGGTAAGTTGCATGGCTGAACTGTTGCAGTTACGCCAGCTTCAATTAGCAGGAACGGCAGCATGAGTACTGCAATTATTCTTGCTGGAGGGCGTTCAAGCCGTAGTGGCCGAATTCATAAGGGCTTACGTCAAATAACAACCAACGGCATCGGCTATAGCTGGCTTGAATATCAGATCTTGCAACTACGTAAAGCGGGTTATCAACGGATTATATTAGCCACTGGGTTCCGTCCACGTAGATTACTGGCGAAAGCAACAGGCACTCTGCAAAAACACAACCCTACTCCAGAAAACGGGCCTTTTAGCACATTAGTTAATGCACTTAGCGGTTTTAGTAGTGGTCATACGTTACTCGTACCGCTTGATAGCCCAATACCTTCCACCAAAATTTTGTACCGATTGCGACTCGCTATAAAGGGTAATAAGGCAGCAAAACCCAGTTTTTCAGGAAGAGGAGGTCACCCTCTACTCCTGAGTAACCACGTAGTTAAAAACTTGAAGCGTGTCGATGTTCACGCTGATGAAGCTCGTCTCGATAAACAACTTAGATTACTAGATAACTGCTCAGTTGCACGCGTAAAAGTGAGCTCAGCAAAAGTCCTTTGTAACCTAAATTCAGAGACTCAGTGGAATAGATACAAACATAACAAATTATAAATAGAGACGTTGACGATGACATCTATAACAACAAACAAGATCATCGCACTCACGGTTAAACCCGGCCTCCTTATTTCTATGCTAGGAGTTGCCTTAACCGGTTGCGAAGCCCCACTTAACCTTGAAGGGGTTGAACAAGAAAAAGCTAAATCTGTCCGCCGCACAGATCAATTTCAAAACATATCGGCCAATAGCGAAGTGATTACCGTGATTGGTAATGATGGATTAGTCCTAACAAGCCCTATTACATCACTGGAATGGACTCGCCAGAGCCTTGCAACCAATGCGAGTCTAATTGACATCGCCACGTGCCCGGACCAAAGCTTTGTCGCGTTAAGTATGGATAAAAAAGTTTGGCATAGTAGTGATAACGGCCTTAGCTGGACGCCCTTCCAATTACCCACTCGTGAAGACGTGCTCGACCTCACTTGTGCTCCAGATAACAGCATCTGGGTAGTCGGAAGCTTTTCGACCATTATCCACTCTAAAGATCGTGGACAAACTTGGTCTGAAAATACTCTCAACGAAGATGCCATGTTAACGGGCATTCAATTTATCGATCAATCGACTGCGGTGATTACCGGTGAGTTCGGACTATTCAGTCGTAGCGATGATGCCGGCGTATCTTGGAACCCTGCAGAATATTTACCCAATGACTTTTACACTCAAGGAGCCCATTTCCAATCAGCAAAGAAAGGTTGGGTCGCAGGACTTAGCGGTCAAATTCTGCATACCACCGATGGCCTGAACTGGACTCAGCAGCAAACCCCAACAGAATCACCACTGTATGGTTTCTACCAAACAGATAAGCAGCTCTTTGCGTTTGGAGACCATGGCACCGTTCTTGAATACACCGGCTTAGATTGGAAACATTTACCAACAAACGGCAAGCCTGTTTACCTTCGTGGAGCGCAGCAATTAGGTGATAGCAAACTCCTTTTAGCAGGAGGCTCTGGCTCACTTTACACCTTAGATATCGCTCCCACTCACAATTCACAAGTTAGCCAAAAATAAGAGGCCTCCGTCATGGATAAGAAGTCCGCACAGGCCCATAAGGCCACACACCTTCTTCATAACCTAGATGAAGCAGTGTTTGCTCGTCCGAAACTAATTCTTAGTCTGATACTACTGGTGACATTGTTCTTCGCCTATCAGATTCCTAGCGTAAAAATGTACTCTGACTTTGCGGATCTACTACCGCAAGAACACACCTATATTGAACTACACAATGAGATAAAAGAGTCTTTTGGTGGTGCAAACGTCATCATTGTGGGTGTCGAAGTTGAAAGCGGTGACATCTTCACCAATGAAGCCCTTTCTAAAATCCACCGCATCACCATGGCGGTTGATAGCTTACCGGGGATAAACCATAACTTAGTTGCCAGCGTTACCCATCGTAACTCACGCAAAGTGTGGATGACCCCTGAAGGAAACGTGAATTCAGAAGCGTATTACGATCCTCAAGGTGGTGAAATTAATTCAGAAGCGCTCGCAGAGCTGCGTTCTGACGTCGTTGCAGACCCTCGTGTTTACGGCCCACTTGTCTCACCTGATATGAAAATGGCGCTTATCAAAGCCCAGTTAAATGAAGGCCAATTAGATTACGTTAAAACCTTCAACGAAATCCAAAAAATGCGGGCTGACGAGTCTATTGCTGGCGTCAAGATTCATGTGACAGGCCAACCAATGCTGGTTGGTTGGGCATACCAATATCTAGATCAGATTATTGAAATATTCTTGTTTACCGCCCTGATCATGCTGTCCCTACTGATCTTCTATTTCCGCAAGGCCTATGGTGTACTGATCCCTCTCGCAGCGGTGGTTGTTTCGTCTATTTGGGGCATAGGTATTATCTCCCTTTTTGGCTACAACTTAGATCCACTAGGGCTCGTTATTCCCTTTCTAATCTCTGCCCGAGCAATGTCCCATGGCATCCAGATTGTTGAACGTTACTATCAGGAACTGAATACGCATGCAGACCATCATCTGGCTGCACGCAGCACCTTTGAAAACCTCTTTCGTCCAGGCAGTTTAGGAGTCGTATCAGATGCGATTGGTTTATTACTGATTGCTATTGGTTCTATCCCGCTAAATACAAAGCTCGCCCACTACGCTTCCTTATGGGCGTTGTGCATTATCATTACCGTATTGCTAGCGGTGCCTTTACTGCTTTCAATTCTACCAAAACCCAAAAATTCCGAAGTGAAGCACAACATTTTTCGTAATGTTGGTTTTGCCTGCGCTGAGCTCATCAGTGGCCCTCGCGCGGCTAAGAATGCGCTTTGGGTTGCCGCATTTCTGCTGTGCGGCGGTTGGTATTTTTCCTCAAAAGTAGTTATCGGCGAATCAGAACCTGGCTCTCCTATTCTCTATCAAGACCATGACTATAACCTGTCCTCAAAAGCCGTTAACGACAGTTTCCCTGGATCAGAAGAGCTCTACATCGTGGCGGAAGCCTCGGAGAAAGGCGGTATTAAACGCCCAGAAGTGTTGGCTGCACTCAGCGATTTAGAAAAACACATGATGCTTGACCCAGAAGTTGGCGGAGCCAAAGGCATCCCCGATCTCGTCAAACAGGTAAACCGCCTCCTGCATAACGATGACCCTCGCTGGACACAGATACCTAACGATCAGATGTATGTTGGCGGATTAATGTTTACCTACATGATGTCTAGTCCCATTCCTGGTGCACTGAATGAATTTGTAGATACCGATGAGCGTATCGCCAATTTGGTTTTTTATTATAAAGATCATCAGGGAGAAACCATTCGCCGTGCCATTCATCAAGCCAAAGAGTGGATCACTGCTAACAAAGGAAAAGTTGAAGGTCTAGAGATACGCCTAGCAGGCGGTACGATTGGCGTAACAGCCGCGATGAACGAAGCTGCCTATGAAACCAACCTGTGGGTGCTCCCATTGGTATTCATCCTAATCTTTATCATGGTTATGTTCTTCTACCAGTCTCTGGCCGCTGGAACCATGATGTTTATGGCGATGCTTTTTGCCACCACCTTGACCTATGCCTACATGGGTATCACCCAGATGGGTATCAACATCAATACAGTGCCTATCATTGCCGTTGGGGTGGGTGTCGGCATCGATTACTCAATTTACATGATGGATCGTATTCGTTCAGAAATGGTCGCTCGCCAAGATCTAAACGCAGCAGTACGCCAAGCCATACGAACAACAGGATTAGCCATCAGCTTTACTGCGATTACGTTGATCGCAGGTATCGTCATGTGGGTACTTCTTTCAGACCTACGCTTTCAATCCGATGCAGCATTGTTATTGACCGTCATGGTCATTCTCAACGGTGCAGCAGCAATGCTTCTAGTGCCTAGCTGGGTACTGGTATTTAAACCCAAATTTATTTGCAAAGCCTATCAAGATGAGGACGGCGTGATCCATGCCTAGCCTCTGGATAGTTTCGTTTTTACAAAGATAAGTACTTAAAAAACAAAAAAGCCTGAAGGGGTTCAGAGATGACAAAAAAAATAACAACCCTCAACACATTGGCCATTGGGGTGGCTGCTGGACTGACATTGAGTTACGGCTCAACAGTCTCTGCAGGAGAGATAGAATGGTCTGGTTTTGTGGAAAATGCGACTTACTTCCGTGATAAAAAGGGGTTGTCCAAATTCCGTAATACCGCCCAAGCGGAGTTTTCTAAATCGATCGAATCAGATAGCTGGAGTAATGTCAGTATTAATGGCGTTCTTCGCGGCAGTTATGACGGTGTATATGACTTGAATAGCAGTGAATTTGGTAAAGATGCTCAGCAACAGTACTTAGGTGAAAGCTGGCACGATAACTCAACCGTTTCGTCTTCTGCATTGCTGACACCGGGAACGCCTTTCCCATGCGAGAATGACCCGACTATATGTAACAATTTAGACGGTTATATGGATCAAGATGAAAACGACGCTAAGTTTGCCGAATTTAATGATCGTCTGGATTTCATCCGTGAGTTTTATATTACAGCGGACAAGCAACTTGCCAACGGTGATGTATTTAACTTCAGCTTTGGTAAACAGCAAGTTGTTTGGGGTAAAACCGATCTATTCCGTGTACTTGATGTAATCAACCCGGTGGACTATTCCCGTCATAATATTTACGACGAGTTAGAAGATATCCGTATTCCACAATGGATGTTCACCGCCGAATGGCGCATGGGATCAAACGAAGTATTAGATGATTCTAACTTCCAGCTAATCTGGAATGTAGACAAATTCCGCCCCCATAATATGGGTACCTGTGGCCAATCCTATGTGATGGTTGATGCGGGTTGTTTCTTCTCAGCAAAACTAGCTGGCACAATTCCAGTTATTCATGATGTGCAAGAACCAGGCTGGGATCTATCTAACACCCAATTCGGTGCGAAGTGGGAAGGTGTGTATGGCGATACTACATTCTCTGTTAACGCCCTTCACTATCGCCAACAACTGCCTTCGATTCATTGGCGCGGCCCTAACCCTGCAACACCCGCAGGTGACGGTTTGTTCGATATCAAATTCCCTCGTGTAACCTTACTCGGTGGCTCCCTTGATTATTATTCTATGAACATGGATGCCGTATGGCGCATGGAAGTTGCCTACACACAAGGCGAAGAACAGCCACGCGATCTCAATGGTAATGCCGAAACCGACATGCTGCGTTATGTCATAGGTTTTGATAAGAACCTTGTTATTCCATCACTGGGTACTTCAAGCGCGTTCTTAATCTCAACTCAGCTTTTCGGCGAGCATATTCTCGATCACGAAGCCGATATGCCGATGGATGAAGACAACTGGATCGCTACGGCGCTATTCAAAGGCTGGTACAAAAACAACCGCCTAAGCCCGCAAGTCATTTTCGCACATGATTTTGCAGCCAAAGCAACCGCGATTGCCCCGAGCATCTCTTGGACGCCAGATAATCATTGGATGTTTAACGCTGGCCTAAATGTAAAATTTGGCGGCGATGAGAAGTTTCCATGGAGTGCATCCGCGAATGTTCCAGGTAATGCCGGTGTTCCTCAATATGAACCTCTCGCTCGCTTCCTAAACGGCCCAATTGGCGTAGCAAATCAAGAAGACGAAATACAATTCACCGTTCGCTATAGCTTCTAAGCATTGATAATAAAAAGGATACAAACATGAAAAAGACAGTAGTAAGTATGATGATGGCCGGTGCTCTCGTAGCGCCTGTTCATGCTGCAACTTTGGATGATGTTGAAAATTCATTTTACCCATACAAAAACGGTGCTAAAGAGTTTTCCAACTTAAAACCCGGCATGACGATTAATCAAAGCAATGTCGAATCGGTGAAAGATGCACTTGATCCAGCGATGTATAAGTTTATCAAGAACGGCGATTATGAAATTCGCGTTGGAGAAACAACCTCTTTCGATCTCCATGAGAGCTATGTAGAAGCAACACGTAAGAACTTAAATACCACCAGCCTTGGCGAAAAGTCAGGTGAGATTAACGGTTTTGTTGCAGGTCGTCCCTTCCCAGAAGAACCATCGTTAGATGATCCTCGTGCTGGCGAGAAAATGGCCTTCAACTTCAAATATGGCTACAACTGGGGCGATACTGGCGCAGTTTATCCGTTCTATTGGAAGTTCCGTGATATGGCATCGGGCAAAGAGGAACGTATGTTGAAGTTCAACTTCCACTTCCTCAACTACAAGCACCGCGTGAAACAAGCGCCTATGCCTGATATCGAACCGAACCCATCAAACCTGTTCCGTGGTATCTACGTACAGGTTTTGGAGCCATTCGATGTTAAGAACACTCAGCTTCTGATTCACCGCTACGAAGATGACCTTAAACGCGATAACGCTTACCTATATCTAGGTTTCCAACGTCGTGTGCGCCGTCTATCAAGCGGACAGACAACTGATGCGTTCCTAGGTTCAGACCTGATGATCGAAGATTTTGAGGGTTATAACGGCCGTATCAGTGATATGAAGTGGACCTACAAAGGCACCCGTGAAATGCTGATGCCTTACTACAACCACAATGATGAACCATTGGATCCAGATACTCATAAAGATGAAGATGGCTATCAAGTGGTCAGCTTCACGGGTAAAGGCCAATGTTTCCCGAATGTAAGCTGGCAGGTTCGTAAAGTATACGAAGTGGAATCCGCTCCGGTTGATCCAAACCATCCACTCTCAAAACGTGTTCATTTTATGGATGCGCAAACATTTGCCATTCCACGTACCAACGCTTATGACCGTAAAGGCGAGCTATGGAAGATATTCACCATTGGTCAGTCTCATCCAGACCATCACTTAGCAGCGAACAAAGGCAGCGGTGTGTCTATCGATGATGCGTTTTCAATGGTAGATCTACAAGCTAACCACTGTACAACGGGGCAATTCAAAGGACAGCTAGACCCTAAACTTAGCCCAGAACAGAAGTTCTCGGTACAGAACCTACGCTCCTCAGGGCGT
>Ga0193959_1000555_pt1 | contig 14993 bp, 14 predicted proteins | sample FB_2_MG_FD_140333 | JGI IMG/M metagenome (GOLD analysis project Ga0193959, IMG submission 140333) | Microbial mat bacterial communities from the Broadkill River, Lewes, Delaware, United States - FB_2_MG | ecosystem: Environmental > Aquatic > Freshwater > River > Microbial mats | place: USA... | reverse complement strand
TAACATACTCTTTTGCTTATTGTAGTGGAGTTGATTTTATGAAACCTCAACTACATTATGCAAAAACCTATAAGAATTAAAAACGCTAAACTTGCGATGCTGAGTATAGGCTTTATAAACTTAAATATCATAATTATAGTAGTGTTATCTATTCGCTAGCTGCCTCTTCGCTAAATCTATCCATTGGATAGATTTCAAATGCTCGATCGGGATTTTGTTTTGTGGGAACATATAGAAACCTTAAATAGAAAACTCACATCAACCTCAACAACTTCTTCTGTATCAAATATAATGTTTGCCAATCATCAAAATAATTAAGAAAAGGTGGTTGTAGTTTTTTTCCAACTTGCTTATGGTCTTTTAAAACTTTATTCATAGTAATCTGTTTATCTATATTTTTCTAATCATAACTGATTTGGTTGTATCGAAATAATTTTTATGGATTCATCAGTATTTTTAACTGTTATCGATTTTTCATCTAATTCGATTTTAGTTTCTATATCACTATTGTCTTTTAGTGTATTCTTATAATGGGTAAATAATTCAGATATTGATTTCTGAAAAGTTCCTGATTCAAGTCTAACAAAAGTATAAAACGAACCTGTGGATTCATATTTTCTGGCGTAGACTAATCCCGTAATTTTACTTTTGTTCATATTTCTGACAGAAATATCCCATAATTTTTTTGTTGTAAATTTCAATACTATTTCAATAATATTATCAAATTCATCTCCCTTTAGATTATTAAAATCTATCACTCTTTGAAGTTTTTGTTTTATGAATTTGAAATCTAAAAATTCATATCTAACATATTCATCAAATAAAGTATAGCTTTCCAATTCTAAAAATTCAGTATATTCTTTTAGCTCTGGTGTGATTGGGTTTGGTATATTATTATTTATAAATTCCTTGTATTTATGCTTGGATTCAAACAATTGCGCTGCATAATCTGACGTTTTAAGCATTTTGGTTGTCCAAGCATCATTTTCAATCATTTGAGCACATAATAAAGTAATATCATTTTTAGACCAAAACTCTATTGTAATAGGATTAATCGTATCAGTAGTATGAAATTTTCGAACGTCATGATACGCATGATAAAAAGAGTAGTCATAAATACTCCATAAATTGTTTTGCTTATCGCCTAATAACTTTTTATATAAAAGAAGTGACAGCTTTTTAAGATCATCTTCTGTGGTTCCCCAATCAGAAAAATCAAGTCTAATTCTAGACTCACTTATGAGTGCTAAAAATTTGATTTTACTTTCAAGTTTAAAATTATCCTTATCGATAAACTCTTGAGTTATATATTTCCAGATACTTGGTTTATCTTTATCATTCCAAAAATTTGCATTCTCTATTTTAAGCTTTAATTGACGCCCAATAAATTCAGATAATGTATTCCATACAGATGTTGCATGAGTCGCATAAGATTCTGCCTCATTAAAAATATAGAGCAATATTATTATTGCTTTTAAAGCCTCATTTTTATCAATTGTATTGAAATACGCTAGTCTATTTAAAATACTATTCGTATGGCCTTCATTCAATAACTCATTTAAAGTCTCAAAATCATTTTCAAAATTAAATATACTTTTAAACTTGACCTCACTCAAGTCTTTTTCTTGAATTTTCTGTTGAAGTAGTTTTCGAAGATTATTCTCAAACTTTATTGAGGTATGACTGTCAGCAATATTTTCTTTACCAAAAAGCACAATTAATGTCTTTATTAATAAAATATTTTGCTGTTTAGTTAAATTATTAGTTTCGTTAATTTTTGTTTCTTTATCTATGTCTTTAGAAATTTCATACTTGCTAAAGTCTATATTTAGCTTTTGATTTAAGTAAAAAACCCTAGATCTGTTCATAGATGTAAAAAGATTTCCTTTTTCTGAATCTTTTTCAGTTTCAACTAATTCGCAGAGATTTGTTTCTGGATTATACGGAATTATGGTTGACCAATTATTATTTAAAAACTTTATAGCATAAGGAAACGTCATTTTTAAATACGTGAAATTTAAAAAATCATTTGTATCAAGCTCATCTGGCAAGGATTTAAAATCAAAAACCAATTGATTCACCAAGCGTTTTACACCTCTATAGTTTGAAATATAATCATCAAATAAATTATCTTCTCTATAGATACAAGTTTCAACATTTCTAACAAATTCTGCTTCAAAACCTAAATCTGTTTGTTTCAATAAATCTATAAAATCTGCTTTTAATTGGGATTTTTCAATTTCTGGTAAATAAATTTCTAATTGAAAAAATTTGTCTACAAATGTATGGTCAGCAATATCATTTTTCACTAATAAAGACTCAAGTACATAATCTTTATCTAATGCTATTAGAAAAATGAAGTTTTTAAAATTAGCAGTATTTCTAACTAACTTTAGGACTTGTAAAACTTCACTATTTGAAAGTCTATCAAGATCATCTATAAATACTATATATTTCTTGTCTAATAGATTCAAAGTATCATTAATTTTTTTATAGGTGTCGTAAGAAGAAGAATCAGAAAATATACTCGAATTAGGTTTAAAGAATTCCGAAATACTTTTATTCTTGTACAGTTTTAAAAGCTTATCAGAATAACTTAAAAATTGATTTGACAATCTTCCGCTATACTTGTTTATTTCGGTACTTAACTGTTTGAAAAACTCTGAAATAATATCAGTTTCGCTATGATTTAAATATGGTAAAAACTTTAGATGAATTGTATGCTCATTATTTTTCTCTTCTAACTTCTCCTCAATTAAGCTAATCAAGCTTGATTTACCATTACCTCAAGGACCTACAATTCCAATTGTAAATGAATTTTTAAAGTTTGACCTTTCTAAATACTCGACAATTTTTGATGCTCTTTGGTTGTAGTTTAACTTATCATCGCCTTTTAATAAAATAGGATCATCAGAGATAAATGGATTTGGCTTTTGTTCAAACTCATTTTTACTTAATAAATTTATAACAGTCAGTATAATCGTAAGAACTAACAATACGCCTAAAAAGTCTATGTACAATAATTTTGAAGAAAATAATATGAAGTCCCATCCGTCTTTATCAACTCCCCACTTCAATACTAAATAAATTAAGCTCGATACAACTAATGAATGAATCAAAAAGATTGAAGGCTGATACTTTTTTAAAGCTATTTTGTATAAAACATAAATTACAGCTACAGTAAATAAAACAACAAAAATAAATTTAGGAATATGTAATATTAGCTTTTCATCAATAGTAAAATATTTAGAAATTATTCTATTAACTGTAGATGATGCTAAATAGAACATTAAGATTCCTAATACATAAACGGATAGAACCTTAAAAATTCTATTATCAAAAATCTTATCAAAAAATCGTTCAATTTTCTTTATCATATTTACCTAATTATATAGTTGATTTATTACTATTTGCCATAATTTACCTTTACTAATATTTTTTACAAGTAAATTCAATTACCTTCTTCAATTTGAAATACCACATCTCCTCTAGTCATTTCTATCCTTATAATTCATTTTTCAACTCTAACAACTCAATTAAATCCATAGATTCTTCCTCAACCCATTCGTCATCTAGAATTAACCTATTAATTATTTCAATTTGAGACTCAGTAAAATCATCTTTGTTTAGTTTAGAGAATTCTTCTTTCTGCCATTTACTATTATGGTGAGGTGAATCTACAGGAAGCGTACTAGATAGGTCTTTTGGCTCTAATAATTCAATATCGATACCTTTTGTGTTGAATATCTTTTTAATTCTCGAAAATATTAAAAGTCCATAATGATCCCAATCACAAAAATAAAATACTGGATGTCTTAATTTTTCTAAAGGCAAATCTAATAGAGGTTTAGTATTATTACCCCCTACATACCATAACTCTATTCCTCTTTTTTTATACTCAATAGGCACTTTTAAACAAGCTATATTTTCACAGATTACAATAACCTTTGGATTTATGCAATCCACTACAATACGCCATAAATTATTTTTAGGATCCTTTTCTGGAAACTCTACAATATCTAAAAGCTTTAAAACATCTTTTTTTAAACCCGGTTTATTAGATAAATATTTAGCTCCTTTTCTTTCAAAAACTCTAGTAGAAAAAGTATATTCTGTTGTTAAGGTTTCTTTTAGTTTTTCCTTATTGTTAAATATGAAAACTAGGGACTCTAGGTCTGATTTATCATATCTTTTATGAGCGTTATTATCTATTCCTGACTTTTCAAAGAAATTATTATAGTATTCAAAAGTTTCTTTGAAGTGTTCTTCGTAAAAAGAATTAAATCTTAAAGCAGCCTCTATAATATTATGATTACCTGTCTTATATCTAACTAACCTCTTTTGTTCGAGTAACACTTGTTTAATAAAATTATTATTCAATATCTTTAACCGTGTCTTTCCGGTTATGTATAATTCATTAAGCCCTTTAAGGTATCGCCATTCTATATCTTTCAAAATTGTATTCTATTTAGAGTCTATAAAAACTGGTATTGGTGGATAATTCACTTTTTTATCTTCCTCCAAGTTGTTTTGAAGTAAATAGATATTTTGACTTTCTTTATTTACTTTGTTTGGCGAGATGGAAAGTGACAATAATTGATAATGATTATCCTTTGCAATTTCGTAAAGCATATCAAAATTACTTCCTAATCCTTCTGCTTCGTCTATAGGCATAAAACGTACTCCGGACTTAATTTTCCTATTACTTTCAATTAAAGATAACCTTGCTATACAGAGTAAGGCTATGGCTGAATATGTTTGACTTGTACTACCTGCATTTTTTCCTTTATTGGATTCAATTGTAAAACTTAAATCATAATACGATTTAGGGTTTAATAATTGTTTATAGGTTGGATGTGTATTTTTTGGACCACCACATCTATGAAAAGCTTCAATCATTTTCTCTTCTAATGACGCAAACTTTTCTAATCCTTTACTAAATACTTTTAAATCATCTAAAAGATTGTTGGCTAAACCTAAAGAAGATTCTTCATTAATTTTTTCTATAAAATCTTGCATCCAATCTCTAGGATAAGATTTGTTAATATCTTGCCTTAAATAGGCTTTATGATTACCTGTGATAAGTTTATCATCATCAATTAAAAAATTCTTGATTCTTCTTACATAATCTAATTGATTACTAACTTCTACATTTACCTCATCAATAATAGTATTTAGTCTTTGAAGTTTTCTTCCATTAAGTTCTTGATTTTTTTGATTGATGTCTTTTAGTCTTTTATCAATGTTCTCTATAATTTCTCTGTCTAAACTTTCTCCACCTTTAAAAATCTCTGGGGGCAATATCTCTTCACAAAGCCCCGTAAAATCACCCGTGTTTTCATAACGCGAATAATTATTTTCCATATAACTTTTTGCAATTGAATTATACGCTCCTATATATGCGGTATTACTTTTATCATATTTGTCTTTGAGAACATTTAAAGAAGTCTCTGTCAACTCAATTTCAGGATATTTTTCATTTAGTATATCATTTTCAAAGTTTGATTTATACTTATCTGATAGTTCTATTAATTCGTTTTCAAGATTTGATAACTTTTCGTCTAATTGAATAAGTGATTCATTTGGGGTACTATACTTTTTCTGAGATAGCAAAGAATCTTGAAACGTTTGATAAAAATTTTCAGAATTGGATAATGAATCCAATATCAAACCGCTATCATTTGTTGTTTTATGATGGTATTCGTATTTCTTTTCAAAGTCATTAAGATTTTGGGGGTATTCAACCTTAGGGAAATCTTGTAATGATGTTTTAAGATTAGTTTGTAATGTTTGTAGCTCACTTCTTTTTGTATCTACTTCAACGTATTTTTTCTTCGCTAAAGCATAGTTATTGGATAATTCTGTTGCTTTTACAAATAATGAAGCGTACTCAGTAATTTTTTTTAAATCAAGTTTATAAAAATCGTAAGTTTTAGTATCATTTATGGTATCTTTTGAATTCCAAGCAGTAATATATTCTTTTGGATTATCTAGGTCTTCAAAAATATCCTGTATCCCTTTCAATTTGCTTTCTTGTTCCTTTAGCTTTTCTATTTCCTCTCCTAATGTTATGCTTTGTTTTTTGAAAATATTCTTGATTTCACCTTTCTTCAAAGTATTAAATATAGGGTCTTGAATAAATGGAATAAACTCCTTAATACCATTAAGGTCTAGCCAAAATCCATCAGCATTCTTTTTATAAATGGAAAAATTTTCAAAGAGTTCTTTGGGTGCTGGAATATATTTCTCTTTAATATCTATCGGTTCATCTACAATGAGAAAGTCTTGGTACTTGTTTAGAATACTTTCTTCTTCTACTGAAAGCTCTCGATTCAAATTTAAAGCCCAATATGCAAGCGATTTTTCACTTTCTATATCGTTGATACTATTAAGCCTTTCTTTATTCACAATATCTTTTAAGATAATAGCTCTCTCAGCTTGTAATTTGAGTAAAATATCGTTATCCCAAGTTCTACTTTGAAAGAAATATAGTAGTTTTTTACCTGATAGCTTTTGCTTGAGAATATTGATTTTATCGATTATTACTTTTGATTTATGATATGTTTCGTATTTCTTTAAAATATCATCTTTACTACAATTTAATTGTTTCATCCAGCTATGAAACTTTTTTATAGCTTTATTCTTTTCCTCTAGGTCATTTTTGGTAGCAAAAGCACTACTAAAGTCATCATCTATTTCATTTAATTCTGAAGTAATTTTATCTACTTTATTTTGAGCTATTGTTTCTAAAAAAGAAAGATTAGACTTACTTCTGTAAAAATTATTAAGCGTATTAATAACTTCCTTATGAATAGTTATTTCCTGCTTTTTTGTAAAAACATATTTGGCCAATAAAAACTCCTTTAGAGCAGCTTCTTCTTCATCCTTTTTATTTAGTAAATCCACTAAATCATTATGCTTGTTTTTGAGTTTTTCTATTTCTGTAGAATTATCCTTAAATTTTTCAACATCAGAGCTTAGTTCCTTTACGGCTTCATTAAATTGTTTTTCAAACTTCTTTTCAGCCTCATCACCAAATAAAAAGTCTTTTAATTTATCACTTTTAGAAGTGTCCAAGGACTCTCTTGAAAAGGCTTGAATAATTTTAGAGTAGTTTTTTAATACCTTATCATTTTTTGAAATATTTACCGGAATGATATTATTTTCCTCATTACATAATATTTTATGATACTTATTTGGAGTTGACCAAGAAACACAAGTAAAACCTAATGAGTCAAAAATATAATCCTTCAATTCTTCAATAGGAAGTATTTTTTTATCATCAATAAAATGTAAAACACCTATTAGGCTATTAAAAGGAACTAACTTAGTTTCTTCAGAAAAGTCATTTCCATTCTGAATAATAAACATGTGAGAAGCTCCTGTACTTTCTAGGTAAACACCAATCACAATGAACTTATTTTCTTCAACTTCTATGTTAAGAAAAGCGTAGCCAAAATCAGTTCCCCTACCATCCGTTTTTAATACCATTGTTTTTGGCAACCTATCGTCTGTACTTTTTGTAGGTGAATGAAATGCTCCAGTTCCCACAAAAATTAATTGCAGTAAATCTGAGATCAAACTTTTGCCAGAACCGCCTTCTCCTACAAAATCTGTTCTAAAAGAATTAAACTCATAATCGAACTCTTGATGATGTATAATATTAAGCGTTGATAGTCTTTTGATTGTAGGATATTTTATCATTTCAATTCTTTAAAAATTTCACCAAGACTTAGGATTTCCTTTTCATAGAAATCTATAAATCTGTCAAATGCCGATAACAATACAAACTCATCTTCATTTATTTTTACCCAACCAATTTTCTGAAATTCTACCAAGGCAGATTTGATTTCTCTATCTATGGTTTCATCATTCAATTTACTGGGGTTTTTATTTTTAGACTTCCCTATCAATCTATAAAGACCTGGTTTAATGTCTTCATAATCAATTCGAATTTTTCTCCTTAATTCAGATATTGAGCTTAGGTCTATTTCTTTTTGAATGTATATTATTTCATAAATAATAAACCCGATAATAACGTGTTCATTTTTAAGATAATGTCTATGGTCTCTGCTAACATTACCTCTATTGTTCGGGTCATTGAAATTGAGATAGTAATATTTGTCCGGATATTCTCCGCCAGAAGATAAGTCTACTTTAAAAAGTTCTTTATAATAAAGCTTTAAACTTTCCTCATTTTCAACAATATAGTTATACAAGTCTGTTTGCCTTCCCTCTTGTTGAATATGAACTCCATCCTTTAATTTATAATCAATTTTAGCAAATAATTCTTTCGTTTCACTACTGTGTAAAAAACTGTCTATAGTGGTTTTTGAACTTCCATTTTCCATAAACTAATATTTTTAAAATTGTTATTTTGCTCTAATTCTTCTTTTGGTTTTACTTCTATTTTCTCTTGATTTCGCAATCTTTTTATAACATTAAATAAAGCCGAAATTGCTACTTGATTATCATTCTCTACTTCAAGTATTTCAAAAAACAGCTGACTTAAATTAACTTTTTGTCCCAGTTCAATTCTTGATAGAAATACATTTTCCCAATCCATTATCTTCTTTTGTTGGGATATTTTCTTCTCTACTTTCTCCTGGTTTTCCTTCATCAAGCTTTTGTTTTGTTTATAGCTTTGAATTGTTCTAGGCTTGGATGGAAAAAGCGCTATATCTTTTCTTAAGATTGTGAAATTTGGTGTATCTATATGTATCTTGGGTGTACTTAACTTATTTGGAAAAATTATCTCCTTTTTACCGTCAATGATTTCGATACTACTTTTTTCTAGAAGATACCTTATGAAATTTTGAATTTTAGAGTTAAACCAAGGTCTATTAAGTGCAGAAAATAATTGCCTTATTCTCGGTTGAATTCGTTCTAGTTTTTTGTCTATTGTATTTAACCTTCTGTTTGTATAACTTATAAAAGAGTTTACCTCAGAAATTAAATCATTGATATAAGAATCGTCAATATTTCTTTTCTCTAAAAGAGTTCTGATGATTTTTGTTTGCTCATAAGCAGACCTCAACTCTTTATTTTGCTCTTTTGCATTATCTAAGCTTCCTTCAACACCTCTTAAAACATCAACAAATTTCTGTTCCGAAAAATTAATATCTTCTTTAAGTTGTTCGATTGAATTTGCTATTTGTTTTTCAAGAAAATCTATCTGTTCCCTCAATTTAGGCTCAAATCCTTTGTAATGAATTTCTAGCCATTCCTTTAATTTTTCGGTTTCTTCATCTTTGATTTCCTTTAAAAGCGAAGTAATATCTGTACATAGAACTTTAATTTTTGTCGGATTAAAAGCTCCTAGAAGAGTAACTTTGGCATGTTCACAAAACCTGTACGCATAGTCTTTAAAAACATACTTCTGGGTTTCTTGATTGTAGTCTAAAAAATATTCTTGTAATTCATAAATATACCCACTGTAATCTTCGGTTTGCTGCCTCTGCTGAGGTTTGAAAATTTTAACAAAAGCTTTGTGTATATCTCTTTCAGTAAATTCTTTGTTTACTAAGTCGTTCTTATCCATTTGTTCGTATAAATAGATAATAGCTAGCCCAACTTTTCTTTTAGGAAATAACTGAGAATAGGTTTTACTTTCTTTAATTTCATTAAAGAAGTTGAACTCTATTTTTTTGTTTGCATCATTTTCTCTTATGCTCATAAATGACTATACCAAATATATAGTGAGGGATTATTTACATAAAGGAAGAATTTATAGATGAATAAGGGGTTTCATTAATTCTTTTTCTCTCACATTTTTTTCAATGATATAAATATATGGAAATTTATATCTCTTTTAATACGGATTACCTTATTTTGATTTTGAAAAATAAATCTACAATCTTTTATCATTACTTTCCTTATCAAAAGCAATCAAATTAAAGAATTGGCGCATTCTTGATCAGACACGGTCTCCGTATCGTTCTTTTAGTTCTTACGTCTTGAGTTTAGTTGTACAATGTATTTTGACCCTTCGACTACGCACAGGGTGACAAAAGAGAGTCGTAACGAGATAAGAGGATTTCTCATATTCATTCGAAATGACGTATTGGTTACATTAGTAAGGTTTAGTTACGCTGAACCTTGTGATTTCTCGCTATCGCTCGAAATGACATGTTGGTTACATTGGTTGATATTTAGCTTCGTTGAACTTGCGTTTCTCAGATCCGTTCGAAATGACAGGTTTTATAGGGTCTAGTTCATTTACTTTGTTGCAGCCCCTTTGATGTAGCTTTTAGTGACTCTTTTTATAAAAAGGTTACAAACTCCTTTTTAATACTATTTCTCACTTTTTCTGGGATTTCTAATTTTTTGGTAATGCTTTCCCATCTTTCCTTACCTTTTTGAACCTCCCTTATAATTCCTTTAGGGTTTTTAATCGCATAGGTTTCGGCAATCGTCATTATATCTTCTAAAGTGATCCCTGCTCTTTTATTATTGACAGACAATGCTCTAGCTATATTATTATAATTGAAATTGATATTCAATGGGTATGTTAAATCGTACGCAGGAGCTAAACTCCATGAATTTGTTTCTTTGTTATATATAAAACTGTGATTCTTTAAGTGGTCATCAATATTAGCAAAAACCAAATTAAACACCATACGCCTGAATAATTCTTGTATGTCTTTATAAGGTACTTTAAGGTCTAACGCTAATTTGAATACATTTTCATACCTTCCATCCTCTGGTTTTTTAAAATCCCACCCCGTTAAACCTGTTGCTGTGAGTACATGTTGTTTTTCTCCCTTTTGTCTGTCGTAACGCAGCGTAGCAAAATGTTTATTTTCTATTAGTTTTGAAAGCATCATTTGAATACCTGCTTCTTCTGCCATCAAGTAATACGCATATTCAACTTTTTCTCTGTTATATCCCCATTCTTCATTCATACATAACTTTACTAAATAGTGGTTATAACCATTTCCATACTCAATATCTCCAGGAATTATTTTACCTGTTTCTTTATGTTCTGAAATTAAAATTTTTGGTCTAGCTCCTCCAGCTGAAGTTCCTATTTTAAAAACATTTAACAGTGCTGCATCATTTAATGATTCTGCTGCTGTTCCATTTTTTAAATCTAACACTTTATTTAGAACCTCAACAATTTCGTCGATGTTAATTGTTGATGACTTTGGTATTTTAGCTGTGGGTTGATACTCTAAAGCCCCCATACCTCTATTCGAAACATAGGTTAACTGTTCTAATGGTGTAATTTTTTTTAACTCTTTATTATTAGCCTCAAACCACTCTTTGAAAATAATATTTCCGAACATATCTGGTAAAGAATCGGCAATCATTGGAGGTAGCCCCCTAAATGTTTCTCCTTCAAACGTATTAAATACCTGTACTGGTTTTATTCTTTTAAATATGTAGGGAAAAATATTGGTGTATTGGTTGGATTCTAAAAAATCGGGGTTGTATTGAAAATAAGAATTCCTTTTATCTACATCATAGCCTAGTTTTCCTATCTCTTGACCAAATAATATGACTTCTATGATATTATTTTTAGCCATCTTAGTACATTGAATTTATATCGTTAGACTTTTCAATATCTTTTAAAGCTTGATATAGACTATTTAATAAATCAAAATGATTTGCAATTTTTAAGACGGTATCTAATGTCGCATTTTTACCATTTTCAAATTTTTGAATGGTATATCGAGAGATCCCTAATGCTTCTGCTAGGTCTTGTTGAGACATTTCGTAGCTTTGTCTCTTCTGCTTGCAAAGCTCTCCTAATTGTAGCTTAACGTCTTTAATTGTAACAGCATCAATCATTATATAGTTTATTATAATACACAAATATAGCAAAAAACAATAAAATTGTTTATTATAATACACATTTATTACATTCTTTTATTATGTTGATTTTTGGTTAAGCGCTATTAAATTGAGGAGTTAATGCATTCTTGATCAGACACTGTTTGCTTATCGTTCTTTTAGTTCTTACGTCTTGAGTTTGGTTGTACAATGTGTTTTGATCCTTCGACTACGCTCAGGGTGACAAATGCATTAATACTATAAGAACATGGAGGAATACTTTCTAATTTAGAGCAGTGACAACCGGCAACATTTTCTTGACTTTCCCAGTCTAAATTTCTACTTTCTTTAATTAAATTACCAGGGTACAAATGCTGACCTACACAATGTGTATTTGCTTTTGTTTTTTTGCAAACGTGACCATTCCAACCATCATCGTGCCAAGCTAACCTTAAAGAAATGTGTACCGACATATTATCAATTTATTAATTATTTAATTCTAATTGTTTTGCTCTATTTTCTATCAGTGCTATTAAAGAACTTTTATTTTTATCACTTAAAAAGCTACAGGCAATTAATTCTTGCCATTGCTGCATGCCTTTTTCTATACGATTCCAGAGGTTTTCAATCGCTTTTGCAGGTATTTGTGCTTTGGCCATGGCTTCGTTAAAATCAAGACGCTTTATTTTTCGTTTTTTCCCGTTGAGGTTTAGTGCTAATTCTTCTTGATCTTCTGGAATTAATAATTTAACTGCTACCATATCATAGGCAGGCGCCAAAGCATAGTGTTTACTGTCGTTTGCTATGAGTGAAAAGTTTTTTAAATGCATATCGTTATTTCCAATCAAGAAAGAAACAATAACTTGCTCATAAAATTTTACGGCATCCAGTAATGGATTTTGGGCATAGGTTATTATGCCTTTTGCAATTTGCTCGTAAGAACCACGGTATTTATGTTCTGTGAGTCGCTCTGTGAATTGACAGGCATCTTCCATTGGGTACTTTTCATTTGTAGCAGTACGATCTATACGCTTAGTTAAATAGGCTAAAGCACCATCTTTTAATGGGATTAATAGAAAGGGTACTGTTGCTATACCACAAGCTTGTGCCAATAACATGGATAATGCTTCATTTTCTGGCATCTGTGGATACATATGAAATGGTGGTTTTAAAATGTACCTGCCATTTAATGCACCTACAATGGTTAACCTATTTTGAGCATTTTCTTGAGTGAAACCTAATGATAATTTTGGTTGTACACCAGTAACGATGATGCGTTGTGCTACGTTTTCTTTTGCCAAGGCTTCTATTTGAGACATCTCATACTCTAATTGTAGTACAGGCGTGTCTTCTTGCCAAAATGCTGTTAGGCAGTTTTGATGGTAATTTGTTTCACCATCTTCTAGTTTTTTATGGCATGCTAAACAATAGTTCATACTTTCTCTATAATGCTAATATTGCCAATACAATCTCTACAGGTGGTTAATAATAGCCCCATGCGATCTCTTGGATTTATTTTCCAATTTTTATGTGCGATGTCTAATAACCAACCTTCCGGAATTAAACCATCGAAGAACGGGAATAGGTATTCGGCACTAAACGGTTCTTCTTGTAATGGCAAGGTTAAACTCACTGCCAATGCGCTTTCATTTTTTAGGTATGCTTCGTCATACTTAAAATGATAGCCATTATCGTCTTCGGTTAATATACCAGCGAAGGTTTTATTTACCCAGATTTCTCCTTGTCTCATCGCTTATAGGTGTTGGTGTTAGTGTGTGACCAAAAAATAACAGAACCTGATTTACTTTATCGGTCATTACATTTGGTTTTCCCTGTTCGAGTTCGCGTACAAAACGCAAGCCAACACCAGTGAAGTCTGATAATTCTACTTGTGTTAGATTAGCTTTTTTACGTCTATCCCTTACAAATTGGGCTATGGTGTTTTCTCTATCCCATTCCATTATATTATACCTTTATGGGTACAATATAGGAAATTATTCTATAATTATACCTTAAAGGGTGTAAAATTTGTAATTGTATTGCATTTATACCTTTAAGGGTGTAGTTATGTATGCGATGATTTGTTCACTATTTTAACATGTTCATTGACAATGAACATCAAAGAATAATTAACATTTGTTTAAAATTTTGAAATACTTTTCTTTTCATAATTGCTTCTAAAACATAAATATTAATGTAATTTATTCTAGTTTGAGTATACTAAATCATAGTTTACTATACCACTTTAACAATTACACTCTTTTATCTGATGAATTTTGGTTAAACGCTATTAAATTAAAGAGTTGTCGCATACGAGAACGAACACGATTACCATATCTCTCTTCTAGTTCTTGTGCGTTGAGGTTGGTGGTACAATGTGTTTTGATCCTTCGACTGCACTCAGGGTGACAAAAGAGGTCGTAACGAGATAAGAGGATTTCTCCCATTACATTGCAATCTTTACCGTAATGTCTACCAGATGGCTCTATTCCTAAATCATCGAAACAATAAAACCCGTCATTACCGTAATCATCTATTGTTTTATACCCTAAATGGTTAAAACCAAATACTGTGTTACGACATGGAATGATTTTGTATTTCTTTTGATGTGGTACCATATGACGTAATAGTTTCATCAACGAAGTTTTTCCGCATCCTACAGGACCAGTTATTAATAATCCTTTATGAATATCTATGTTCATTTTTTTACACGCTTCCTCATCCTGAATAAAGTAACAACATAGCTTGTAGATTATCTGCATATCTTCTTCATAGATTTTAAATGATTCACCAAATAATAGTTTTCCTTTTACATTGAGATAGACAAGTATTTTAGTAAAGTCGTAGTGTATATGGTTGTTTTTTAAACTTCCTAATTGGTATTCTATTCCGTTTTCGTAAATGATATGTGGCGTTTTGATTTTCATTTTTTTATTCATGAGGTTTTTTACCTAAACTTGAAATGTTAAACAGATTCTATTCAGAAGATTACCACGTCACTGACGCTCCTCGTAATGACGAATTTTATTTTTGGGCTTCTTTTCATTTTTTTCCTGTACAATAAACAAATTACATATCGTGCTTTATTTATGTTGTTCATTTTTTCCATTGATAAAAAAACGAACCAAAAAAATCTAGACTTGTATTTTCAGCGGTCAATCTGATTTTTAATAGCTAAAAGAAAAGAACTCGCTTCACTCAAACAGCTTTTCTTTTTT
>Ga0193959_1000554_pt1 | contig 14999 bp, 14 predicted proteins | sample FB_2_MG_FD_140333 | JGI IMG/M metagenome (GOLD analysis project Ga0193959, IMG submission 140333) | Microbial mat bacterial communities from the Broadkill River, Lewes, Delaware, United States - FB_2_MG | ecosystem: Environmental > Aquatic > Freshwater > River > Microbial mats | place: USA... | reverse complement strand
CTTTAGTGGTATTATTTATAATTACAGCAGTTATATTTGCTTTTTTTAGAGCACATGATTTTTACTTTTTTTCTAAAGATTTTCAAGATGATTTTTTATATACACTTATATTAAGTATTGTACCCTTGGTATCTTTTAAATTATTTACTAAAAGTAAAGATACAAATTTTATCTTAGAATTGATTCTTAGTATAGGTATAGTTCTTTTTACTGCTTATAATATAATCTACTTCTCAACATCGATTTTCTTCTTGGTAATTTTTGCTATAGTTAGCTTATCTTTTACACCATTTTTATTTACAAAAAGTACAAATAAAGCTTTTTTACTTTTTAATTATGATAATTTTTATGCAATAGTTTTTGCTTTAATAAGTTCAGTTATACTACTACTTGGGCTAAATGCAATTTTAGCAAGTATTGCGTATCTTTTTGAGTTTACAATAGAATCTTATATCTATGAGGACACCATAATTATAAGTATGTTAGGGCTTTTCCCTTTATTGGTTTTATCAAATATAAGTAAGGATTTTACTTATGAAGCTAATGAGTTATATTTAAGTTCTCCCCTTCAAATTTTAGTTAAAAATATTTTAGTTCCTTTGTTATATATTTATATGATAATTTTATATCTATATTTTTTCAAGATATTACTTGAAGGCTCACTTCCTAAAGGAAACCTTGCTTCTATGATTATTTCATTTGGAAGTATCGGAATACTTACAAAAATCTTGATTTTTCCTATGATAGATAAAAGCTCAAAGCTTATAAAGTTTTATGATAAATATTACTACCATACTATGCTTATTCCTATTGGAATGTTACTTGTTTCATTTTATAGAAGAGTTAGCGATTATGGTATTACTGAAGCTAGGTATTCTATTGGTTTATTTATTTTATGGTTTACTTTTGTGTCTTTATTTGCAATAGTTAAAAAAGAAAGATTCAATTTAAAGTATATTGTAATCTCACTATTTACTCTTTGTTTCCTCGCTTTATTAGGTCCAATAAGTGCTACAAATATCTCAGCAAAATCTCAATTAGAGAGATTTTATAAAATACTTGAAGAAAAAAATATTTTAATTGATGGGAAAATAAAAGCTTCTAAAAAAGAGCAAGATATGGATACAAGAATACAAATAAGTTCCCTTGTTTCTTATCTTTCAAAAAATGAAGCAGCAAGAAAAGAGATGTTAGAACTATTTCCTTCTTTAGCAGATAAAAAGTATTTAAACTCTAGTAGAATATTAGAAATATTAAATGTAAAACATGCAAATATTTGGATGCGAAATAATGATTATGCAAAAGATAGAATTACTATAAGATTGACTAATAGCTTTGTTTCTATCAAAGATTTTGATTATGTAATAAGATCTTATATCAGCAGAAAAAATAAAACAACACTTAGCTATGAAAATAAAGAAGTTGAAGTTTTACTTGATAATAAAATCTTAACAATCAGTTTTAACAAAGAAGAAAAAGTAAGTTTTGATTTAGAAGAATATACTCAAAACTTAAAGAAAAGAAAAATATCAATAATAAATGAAGCTAATAAAAAAGAAGCTATTTTAACTAGAAGTACAAATGCACATAAAGTTGAGTTAAGATTGTATAGGTTAGACAGATATAGGGATGAAATTAACTTTTTAGAAACATATATCCTAATAAAAAAGATAAAACTATAAAGTAATATCTTTAGGATTTAGTTCCTGTTCATATATCTTCATAGTTTTAAGCTCTAAGGCTGTAAGTTTTCGTCCATATACGCAGCCTGTATCAATACAAATATAGTTGTCTTTTTTTAGAACCTCTTGTGTATCTTCATGTCCAAAGATATTTATAACATCATAGTCTTGCCAGTTTTCTTCCCAGTCCCAAGCCCATTCTTCTTCATCTGAAACTCTATTTACCATCATTGCATGGGATTTTTCTTTGTCATCTCTTCTTTTGAAGTAAGGTAAACAAAAAGCATGGGTAATAAAATATTTATCAATCATAATATATTGAGGTAGTGATTTTATCCAAGCTAAATGACTATCTAAAATAGATAAGTCTTTTTTATAACTTTCAATAGTCTCTTTTCCACCCATATAATCTTTTATATTCCATCTAAATTTTTCACCTTTAAGAGCGTCTTTTATATGGTCAAGTAAATAAAAATCATGATTTCCTAAGATACATTGATGATTATTTGATTTTACAAATTCGATAACTTCTTTTGAGTATAAACCTCTATCACATAAATCTCCCACAAAAATTAGTTTCGCATTTTTAGGAAGTTTTTCTATTAGGTCTAAAAGAGTATGAAGGCAACCATGCACATCTGAGATTATATATGTATTGTCTTGTAGCTTTTCATCCATTAAATATTATCTAATGCTGATTCATTAAATTTATAAGTTTTATGAGCCACTTTCACAAGGATATTTTTTTCTGCTAATTCTTTAAATAGCTTTATAAGTGTAGGTTTTGAAATAGATATTTCTTCCATAATATCACCATAAGAAGCTGTAAACTGATTGTCCACATCTAGGTTATTGATTATAAACTTTATAATATCAACTTGTTTACTATCTGTAATAGCTGAGATTGTTTTGATTACATTTGTATTTTTTTGAAGCTCTTTTTGTTGAACTATTGGAAGTAAAATATCATGTAAAGTATTTAGTAACTCTTTTATATTAATAGGTTTTACTATATAGTTTTCAACTTTTAGTTTAATAGCATCTAATAGATATTGAGTATCTGTGTGAGCTGTTGTTAAAATAGTTGGGATTTCAATATTTTTACTTTTGATATGTTTTAAAAAATCAATACCATTTTCATCTTTTAGTAAAATATCAGAGATAATAACATCTACTTTTTTATTAAGTAATATATCCATAGCTTCATTTGAAGTTTTTACAGCATATATATTATTTACAAAATCCTCTAAAACATCTTTTGTATGTTTTAATAAACTTTCATCGTCTTCTAAATATAGAACATTAAATTTATGTAGAATATTTAAATTTTTGTTATCCATCTATGCTCTCTTGTGATATGGGAATTTTTATAGTAAATAAAGAACAATCAAAACTTTTATCATCTTTGATTTTATGTTTCATACTTTTGTATGAAATAGAACCACTCATATGTTTTTCAATAATCTGTTTTGACATATAAAGACCAATACCAGTTCCCGCACTTTTATACTTAGTTGTATAATAAGGCTCAAATATCTTTGGCATAATATCCGGAGGAATTCCTCCTCCATTGTCTAAAATATTTATTACAGCTTTATTTTTATGTCTATTTACAATAATTTTTATAATTCTATCATCTTTATGGATAGTACTACATAAAGCATCTTTTGAATTAGAAATAATATTTAAAAATACATGTGAAAGTTCATTGTAGAAGTTATTTACTTTAATATCTTCTTTTATTTCAAGTATTACTTTAATATTTTCTTTCTCTAAAAGATACTTTGATAACTCAAGAGAATGTTCAATACAATTTTTTAAATCAAAAACACTTCTTTCTTTATTTGGAGAGAAGAAGTTTTTAAAATCCTCTAAAGTATCTGACATATTATTTGCTAAAAGTAGGGCATCATTTACTTTCTCATCTACAAATTTATCTGTTAGTTTTCCAAGTTGCATTTTAGTCTGAAAACTTTGAACTATCATTGTAATTGAGCCTAAAGGTTGTCTCCATTGGTGGGCAATATTATTTAACATCTCTCCTAAACTAGCAAGTCTAGCTTGTTGGAACATGATAATATCTTTTTTTCTATTTTGAGAAACTTCTTTTGAAATCTTTACTTCAAGATAGTTATTAAGTTCAACTAACTCTTTTGTTTTCTCTTCTACTTTTTGCTCTAGGGAATTATGCAGAGTTTTGAAGTTATTGATAATAAGTACAGATAGAATAATAGAGAATAAAAATACTAATACTATAGAGATAATAGAAAATATCATAATGATATTAAATACTTTTTGAGTATTTCTTTTTTCATTTATGGCTAGGGATAAATCATAGTTAATTAAACTAGTTATATAAATAGAAATTGCATTTATTTGTAAGTTTAAATCTGCATAATACCTAGTAGTGGGTAGGTCTTTATTTAGTTCACTTTTTATATGAAGCATTTTTTTATTTATATTTTCAATAATACTTTGTTTTAAAATAGTATTCTCATAATAGTTTTCTTCGTTTATAAAAAATCTTTTGATAAATGAAGTAATATAAAACTTCTCATCATCAATACTAGTATTTTTCTTATAGCTTATCCAGTTTTTATCTATTAGCTGTTGTGCTAAGGTTAAAACCTCTTTAGCTTGATTATAGTTTATGGCTTTTTCTTGTAAATCTTTTAAAGTATCTTGAATATTTACATTATAAGTATCTTTTAGATTTTCAAGCTTGATTAGTGTTTTTGTTCTTTTATCAAATAAAACATCAAAATCTTGCTTAATAGCAAAGGTAGAAATTTGTGATAAAACAACAATACATAACATTCCCCCAGCAATAATAAAAACTAAAAATGATGTTTTATATTTAAATGCTAAGTTATCAAAGTAAGCAATTATTTTTTTTAATTTCATTTTATTGCTTCAATTCTATAAATGAAGAATTTTTATATTCATACAAATATATTTTATTTAAAAGTTGTGAGTTAATAAATCTTAAGTTTAAACCATCAAGTAAATCATTTGGAGTTGTTTTTAAAGTATAAAGAAGTTTATTTCTTGTTACATCTCCTTTTATTCTTCCTATTGCATTTACTAAAACCTTTGAAGCTAAAAATGCCTCAAGTGATATAAATCCTAATTGCTCTTTTGGATAATATCTTTTCATAAGTATTTGATACTCTTTAATAACTGGAATCGAAGTATCCATATACGAAGGTACTACTTGTGAGAAAATAAGGTTCTTAGTATTTGAGTTAAGTTTTTTTAACTCTTTTACCATTTCATTTGCATCTCCAAAAGAGATATTACAAAAAACAGTATCTTGAAGATTTTTGTTCTCTTTTGCTTTTTTTATAAATAGTGAGTTTGTTTTATATGCACCTATCATTATAATAGCTTCTGGTTTTGCATCTTTTATTTCATTAAAAGCATGTGTTATAGATAAGGTATTTCTTTTATAAGAACCTTCTGCTAATAAAGGAAGCTTTCTTTTTTTAAGCGAGCTAAGTAAGGATACATATCCTTCTTCTCCATAGTCATCATTTTGATAGAAAACTGCTATTTTATTTAGACCTTTTTTAACATGTAAATACTCTACTAAACTTTCTATTTCTTCTTTATATGAAGATCTGAAATTAATAAAGTTTTCGTTCTGCTTATTTCTTAAAAATGAAGCTCCTGTAAAAGCAGCAAAGAAAGGTATCTGTTCATCATACAAAATTGGTAAGACACTTTTTACTGTTGGAGTTCCTACGAAACCAAAAAGTGCATATACTTTGTCATTAAAAATTAACTTATTTGTATTGTCTATTGTTAATTCTGGTTCATATTTATCATCATATATTATGAACTTAATTTTTTTATCTCCTAATAAAGAAGAATCATTTACATACTTAAAGTAAGAGTTTGCACCAGAACTAACAGAAGTACCCCAAGCTTTTATAATACCAGTTTTAGGTAAAGATGCCCCAACTAGGATGGTGTTGTTCTTGAAAATCTCATCTTTAAAGTAAAAATAGACAAGTAGAAAAATAAATAAAAATATCGGTAAACGTTTAATCATATGTCATTTTACTTAAATATGCACAAAAAAAGCCTTTAAATAGAAGCTTTGATAATAATTCTCATAAATAAAAGTGATTAAAAGTAACATGCTAAATAAAAAAGGTAAAAAATATTTTAACATTTAAGTTAAAATTAAAAAAATGAATATAGAATAAGGTAAAATATATTTTACCAATTAAAAGGCATAGGTTATGCAAGAATTTATATATTACAATCCAAAAGGTCTAGATTTCCCAGTAAGTGAAGAAATTTTAGTATCTACAAACTTGGATGAAATAAAAGATAGAGAATTTTTAATTTCTAATTCAAAAGAAGTTGATTCAGAAGTAAGTGCTGATGAAATCGATTTTTATATTAGAAATACTCAAGATAATATGGCAGCTCAAATTGAAAATGTTTATAAATTATATGATGTAGCTGCAAATAAATATGACTTTGCTCAAGATATTTCTTACTCTCAAGATGTTTCAAAACAATTATTACTAATTACAAATGATAAAGAAGAATACGAGCAGTTTGTTGCCTGTATTAAGCCTGAAGACTTTGAACTATTTTTTGTAAAAGAAGACATAATCAAAGAAATTTCAGGCCATATTGGAAACTTAAAAGTTATTGTTGATGATGAAGGAAAAGATGTAGAGCTAAATGTTTCTCAAATTGTATGGTTTGATGCAAAAGCAGAAGGAATGAAACAAAGTGGTTGTTTTGATCCAAATACATCTTCTATAGAAGAAACTATAATAACACTACAAGAAAATATTACTGAGTTTTCTTATAAAAAATTTACAACTTATGATCAAAGTATTTGTCAATATCATGAAAGAAGAGAAGAAATCTGTTCTAAGTGTGAGGAAGTATGTCCAACAGTTGCAATTACAAAAGATGATACAACTAAAACATTAGGTTTCTCTCAAATTGATTGTCACGGTTGTGGTGGTTGTGTATCTGTTTGTCCATCAGGGGCTATGGATTATGCTCCATCAAATAGAGACTCAATTTTTGATATGAGTAAATCATATAAAAATACTCACCCTTTAGTTATTCCTGAAAAAATGGAAATGAAGAATTTAAATATTTCTTTAAAAGAGAATGTTTTACCTTTTGCAATTGAAGGTGAAAAATTCTTAGATGAATCTACTTTCTTAACTCTTCTTCAAATCTCTGGTTCTCAAATTATATTTTATTCAGACTTTATCTCAAAAGGTTCTGGGGATGCAATTAGAATGGTAAATGATATTTACCAAAAGAAATATGGAAAAGATGCAATCTTAGTTGCAATGGATGAAGAAGAACTTGAAGATGCTTTAAAAGAAGTTTCTTTTGTGGAAGATTCATCATTTAATTTCAATCAAGAAGGTCTTAGAAAAAGAGAAGTATTCTCTCATAGACTTCAAAAAATTGTTGGAGAAGATGATTTAGGTGTTGTAAAAACTGGTGAACATGTACATTATGGTCTTGTAAAAGTAAATGAAGACAAGTGTACTTTATGTCTAGTTTGTGTGGGTGCATGTAATGTTGATGCCTTACAAGCAGATGCCAGTGACAACACTCTAAGATTAAATCCATCTTTATGTACTTCATGTGGATATTGTGAAGTTTCATGTCCTGAGGCTGATTGTCTTACTATTGAGCGAGATGTTATTAATCTTGAACCATCTTGGTTTAAAGAGAGTGTTTTAGCACAAGATGAACTTTTTGCTTGTGTTGAGTGTGGAGTAGAGTTTGCTACTACTAAATCAGTTGAAAAAATCGCTTCTATGATGGCACCAATTTTTGCTCATGACCCAGTAAAAGAGAGATCTCTTTATTGTTGTGCTGATTGTAAACCTAAAATTATGATGCAAAACTACTTCGATCAAAAAAAACAAGGAATGACAAATGCAAGATAATCAAGCAGTAAATAAAGCAAGAGCACTTTACTATAACTTATTTGCAAACTTTTTTGTAACTTCAAAAGAGCTACAAAACTATTTAGAGCTAGTATCTTTAGTAAACCTTTTAAAAGATAGTCCTTTAGACCCAGCTTCTGGAAAAGCTTTAGAAAATATTGCAAACTCTTTAGATTCAACTTCAAATGTAGCTTTATTACAAGAATATGATGATTTATTTCATAATCCAATTACAAAAAAAGTAAGACATACAGCTTCTTATTTTGATGAGGGTGTTGAATCTGGTAAAAAAAGAGTTGAGATGATTAACTTTGTTGCAAAAACAAAAATCAGAAGAGATGAAAAAGCTTTTTTTGAATATGAAGATTCAATTGGATTTATTTTCTCACTAATGGCTGAATTAACTAATTTAGTTGCTCAAGATGAAAAAGAGTATGAAAATACTGTTCATTGTATTTTTGCACAAATTATAAATGACTTTATAGATGAATTTGCAAAAGAGATGTATGAACATGAAAGTGCGAATATCTATAAAGAGCTTATGGTTGTATTACACTCTTTTGTAGCTTTTGAGAGATTATATTTAGAAGTTTCTAAACCACAGCCTAAAGAAAAAATTCAAAAAGAAGCAGCTTGTGAAACTATTTCTGAGGAAGAAATGCAAAGAAGAGCAAAAAATAAAGCACTAAAAGCTTTAGGACCAAAGAAAAAACAAGAAGACGAAGTAGAACCTGAAAATATGGCTTACGACGTAGAAGAAGATATTTAGTAAAAGGATTTCCTTTTACTAGAGGTTTTATAAAGAAAGTAAAAGCTTTTTTTATAAAGTCTCTTAACTTAAGGGGGCTTAATTTCTATAAGGAGGTCAGTCATGGAACAAAGCAGAAGAGAATTCGCTAAGAAAACTGCAATTGTGACTGCTGGTGCGGCAGTTGCTGCTGGAACTAGCGTATTGGCTGCTACTGGTGAATCATCTACGCAAGATGATAGTAATAATGGTGTTGTAAAGGGAAGCTCAAATAAAAAAGAGATTCTTTATGCAAAAACAGCGGCTTGGGAAGAATTTTACAAGAACGCTAAATAGTTAAAATAGTAGGAGAGACATATGTCAGCAAACACATATGAAACTCTAAATGCAAAAGTAGGTAGAAGGTCATTTATGAAAATGGCTGCGGTTGCTACTGCATTTGGTGTTACATCGTCTTTCGCTAGTACTACTGCAACAAGAAAAGCAACAGAGGAAGAGATTAAAAATCCATTCCCTGGGTCTAAGATGGTTAGATCTATCTGTACTGCATGTTCTGTTGGTTGTGGTGTTATAGCTGAAGTACAAAACGGCGTTTGGGTAAGACAAGAGGTTGCTCAAGATCACCCTGTATCACTTGGAGGACACTGTTGTAAAGGTGCCGATATGATTGATATGGTTAGATCTGAAGTAAGAGTTAAACACCCAATGGTTAAAAGAGGTGGAAAATGGCAAAGAATTTCTTGGGATGAAGCTTTAGACAATATTGCTAATAAGCTTGAATCTTTAAGAAAAACTGATGGACCAGATTCAACAATGTTTTTAGGGTCAGCAAAATTTAATACTGAGCAATCGTATTATTTTAGAAAATTTGCTGCAATGTTTGGAACGAATAATATAGATCATCAAGCTAGAATTTGACATAGCTCAACAGTTGCCGGGGTGGCAAACACATGGGGTTATGGTGCTATGACAAATTCTCTGGGAGATATCCAGAATTCAAAAGCAATCATTATATTTGGAGCTAATCCAGCGGTTAATCACCCAGTTGGTTTCCAACATTTCTTAAAAGCAAAAGAAAGAAATAACACTAAAATTATTGTAGTAGATCCTAGATTTACTAAAACTGCTGCAAAAGCAGATTATTTTGCGCAGATTAGACCAGGTACTGATATTCCATTTATGTATGGAATGTTAAATATCATTTTTGAAAATGGATGGCATGACGAAAGCTTTATTAAAGATAGAGTTTACGGTATGGAAGACATTAAAAAAGAAGCTAAGAACTGGCCAATTGAAAGAGTTGCTGATGTAACAGGTGTTGATGCAGATTTAATCGTTCAGATTACTAAGCATTATGCACAAAATACACCAGGTACTTTAGTCTGGGCTATGGGTCTTACACAACATTCAAACGGTTCTTCTAATACAAGAATTGCTCCAATCTTACAACTTGCTCTTGGAAACATGGGTACAGAAGGTGGTGGAACAAATATTTTAAGAGGTCACGATAACGTTCAAGGTGCTACTGATATGTGTTGTTTATCACACACATTACCAGGTTACTATGGATTATCTGATGGTTCTTGGAAATATTTTGCAAAATCATGGGGTGTTGATTATGAATGGCTAAAAGGAAGATTTAAAGATCCTTCTTGGATGAACAAAAAAGGATTCACACTTGCTAGATGGTGGGCTGGAGTTCTTGGTGGTAATCCAGGTGAAGATGCAATTCATAATGCAGGTACTAGATTAAAAGCTTTATTTGTTATGGCAAATGGTATTACATCAACTGCACAACAAAAGAAAGTTAAAGAAGCGCTTGATAATCTTGATATTGCAGTTTTTGTTGATCCTTTCGTAAATGAAGGTGCAATTTTAACTGATAAACAAGATGATGTTTATATTTTACCAGCTGCTACTCAATTTGAAACTTCAGGTTCAGTTACAGCAACAAATAGATCTGCTCAATGGAGATCTAAAATTATTGAACCAATGTATGAGTCAAAAACTGACCACGACATTATGTTTGAGCTAGCTAAGAGATTAGGATTCTATGATCAATTAACAGCTGGTATGAAAATTAGAGAAAATAAAAAAGAGTTCAAATGGCCTGAAGATTGTACTGATGAAATCGCAAGAATCATTAAAACAATTGGATTAACTGGTTGGACAGCAGCAAGACTTAAGAAGCATCAAGAAAACTGGCACATGTTCGATGAAGTATCTATGAGAGGATACGGAGAAATGACTGGTGAGTATTATGGTTTACCATGGCCTTGTTGGACAGAGAAACATTCAGGTTCTCCGATTCTTTATAACATCAACAGAAGTGTTTCTGAAGGTGGTATGGGATTCAGAAATAGATTTGGATTAGAGCATGATGGACAAGATTTATTAGCAGGAAAAGGTTCTGCTCCTAAAGGTTCAGTGAACAAAGATGGTTATCCTGAAATTACTAGAGATAACATTGAAGAAGTTCTAAAAATCAAGTTAACTGAAGAAGAGAAGAAAAAAATAGGTAAAAACTGGAAAGTTGATACTTCAAATATTATTGCTGAAAAATGTATGGAACAAGGTATGGCACCTTATGGAAATGCAAAAGCAAGAGCAAAAGTATGGACATTTGCAGACCCAATTCCTTTACATAGAGAGCCATTACACTCTCCAAGAACGGATTTAGTGAAGCAATATCCAAACTTTGCTGATAAAAAAGATCATTATAGAGTTGATACAAGATACATTTCTGAGCAAACTGCATCTGATTGGGCGAAAGATTTCCCTATTAACTTAGTAACTGGAAGACTTGTAAATATGAATGGTGCTGGTATGGAAAATAGAGCATCTAAATATCTTGCAAAGTTAACTCCTGAAATGTTCTGTGATATTCATCCAGATTTAGCAGGAAGACATGGAATTAGAGATGGCTCACAAATGTGGATTCATTCACCACAAGGAACTAAGATTAAAGTGAAAGCTAAATATTCATTTAGTGTATCAGATGATAGAGTATTCTTACCATTCCACTTTGCAGGTGTTATGGAGGGAGAAAGTTTATTACATAAATACCCAGAGGGAACTGCACCATATGCAATTGGTGAAAGTGCTAATACTGTTACTAACTACGGTTATGACATTGTTACTCAAATTCCTGAAACTAAAGGTGGTTTATGTCGGATAGAAAGAGCGTAGGGAGAGTAACATGAGTAATAATAATGTAGATTATTCAAGAATGAAATTTTACTGCGATGAATCAAGATGTATTCATTGTGATGGTTGTTCTGTTGCTTGTGCTGAAGCTCACGAGTTACCAGTTGAAATTTCTAGAAGAAAAGTAATAACAGTAAACGAAGGTAAGCAAGGGGAAGAATTTTCTCTTTCTGTTGCTTGTATGCATTGTACTGATGCACCTTGTGAACAAGTTTGTCCAGTTGATTGTTTCTATATTAGAGAAGACGGAATCGTTTTACATAGTAAAGAGAAATGTATTGGTTGTTCATATTGTTTATATGCTTGTCCATTTGGAGCTCCTCAGTTCCCTAAAGATGGTGCATTTGGAACAAAAGGTGTTATGGATAAATGTACTATGTGTGCAGGTGGACCAGAAGATACTAACTCAGAACATGAGAGAGAATTATACGGTCAAAACAGAATAGCAGAAGGAAAAGTTCCTGTTTGTGCTGCGATGTGTTCTACAAAAGCCTTATTAGTTGGAGATTCTGAATCTGTAGCTAATATTTATAGAGAAAGAGTTCTTTCTTTTGGTCATGGAGTACAGTCGATGCCTTACGGATGGGATAAAGCGTATGGAAAATAAAAGTTTTCTTGGCGAATATAAAGCGTATTTTATTATAGGCTTTATATTTATCCTTCTAACATACTGGTATTTTTGGTTAGCGACAATTGCTGATATTAGCTACGTTTATCAGTTTTTAATACAAATCGCACAAGGTAATATAACTGGACAAGTAGTTCCGTTTGAATCTCTTACGAGTTATGAACAAATGGAAACGAAGTTGTTTGGTCCAAATTATAATGCAATTGCTCCTGAAGTTGTTAGAGCATTTGAAGAAAGACAACATTTACTGCCAATAGTATTTACTGTGGAGTTTTTCTTATTTTTAACAATGTTTATAATTGCGAAGGGGCGAAAGCAAGCTTCAATCACAAGAGAAAATGACAAAGTACAAGTGTACTCATTATTTCAAAGATTTGTGATTTTACTTAACATTATAATTATGATTTATTTATTTATTACTGGTTTCTCAATTACATTTGGAAACTGGACTGGTGGTGGTGACATTGCTAGATTAATGAGAGCAACACATGAGATTGTTGGGGTTGGATGGATTCCTGTTTGGTTCCTAATGACAGTAATTGCTTTTAAAGATCATAAATATTTCTTAAGACCAAGTGTAAAAATTTGGAATAAAATTTTCCTTAGAGGAAAATATAAACACATGGATAGAATCAACTACTATATGTATGTTGCGTTTGGATCAAAACTAGTAATAAGTGGTTTTATTATTTGGTGGATGTTCCCTGATGCAGCTGTACATGCAGAGACGATTCAATTTAAAAGGTTTATTCTGTTTATTCACTTTATGGGAAGTGCGATTATTTCGTTCTTTACATTTGAAACAGTTTATTCTTATTTTGTATCTGTAAAAGGATACATCCCTGGAGTAGTTACAGGAAAATTACCAGTTGAATACCTAGAACAGTTAAGACCTGACGTTTTAGCAGAAGAAGATTTAAGAAAATAAGTTAAGCAATCGGCTTCCTTTTGGAAGCTTGATTAGCTTTTCTTTTTATATATTAATATGCAAAAAGAGCATATTAGTTTAAAAAAAGATTATTAATATGCCAAATTTGCATATTAGAAAAGAGAAGATATGGATAACGCCAAATATTTAAAAACAGTAGTAATAGACAAACTTATAGAAAATGAAGCAACTGAAGTAGAAGATGTGACGATTGATGAGTCACGATTAACATTATATTTAAACGGCCAAAAAACTATATCAATGATGTGTATACCAAAAGACCAAGATGCTCATGCAATTGGTTTTTTAATGAGTGAAAATGTTATTTCAAGTATTGATGATATTGAAGAAATTTCAGTAAGTGAAGATGGATTAAGAGTTGATGTACAAGCTGTAATCAATGAAGATTCTCTTCAAAATTTATATAAAGAAAAAACTCTTACAAGTGGATGTGGAGGAGGAGTTACTGGAACTGCTGAGGGGGATTTACATATTCCTTTTAATCAAACGGCATTTAAAGTAACACCTCATACTATCTCTTCTGAAGTAAAAATATTTTATAGGGAAAGCGAACTTTATAATTTAACAGGTTGTGTTCATAAAGCAATGATTTATTTACTTGATGGAACAACTGTAACTGCTGAAGATATAGGTAGACATAATGCAATTGATAAAGCAATTGGTAAGTGTAAATTACAAGGACTTGATACTACAAAATCAGTTTTATTTGTATCTGGAAGACTTAGTTCAGAAATGGTTACAAAAGCAGTAATGCACAGAATTCCTATAATTGTTTCAAGAACTGCTCCAACTCATTTAGGTGTTCAAACAGCACATAAACATGGGATTACACTTATTGGATTTGCAAGAGGAAAGAAGATGAACTTGTATACTCATCAGGGAAGAATTGATGTATAAACTTGATCATATTCAAGAAGATTTACTTATGACAAATTTAGACTCAGATGGGAAACTATCTTGTCTAAAGGCGTTTAAAGTAGCCAGACTTATTGGTAAAAAACCAAAAGAAATGGCAGAAATAACTAGAAGAATGGGTATTAAAATTACAAACTGTGAGCTGGGAGTTTTTGGGAAACTTAAATTTCAAGGTCCAGATGAAAAAGTATATAACAGATTAAAAGAAAACTATACAGGACATAAAAAATTACAATGTAAGGTTCTATGGGATGAAGCTCAAAAAACGACACTAAATACAGTTGGTTCAACTGTTAAAAATAGTGATATAAGAGTTACTGATTGCCAGCTTGGATTATTTGATGAAGAAAGAGGAAGCCATGGAAGTTAAAGTAAAGATTTGGATTGAAGACAATGAAGAAAATTTAGTTTTTGGTGGTGGAAAAACAGAAGTGTTAAAACTTATAGATGAAACAGGTTCTATTTCAAAAGCAGCCCAAAGGGTTGGAATGAACTACAAAAAAGCATGGTCTCATATAAAGATTTTAGAAAATCATATTGAGGATGATTTAGTTCATACAAAAAAAGGAAGAGGGGAAGATAGTGGAAGTTCACTAACTCCTAAAGCTCGAGAGATTATACAAACATATGAAATCTTACAAAGTGATATTAAAAAATATGCACAAGAGAGATTTAAAGAGCTGTTTTTGAAAGATAACAAAGAAATTATAAATATTAAGGAAAATGGAAATGATTAAGCTAAATTCTTTACAGTATACAAATATACATAATTTACATATTCCACATGAATTATCACTTCAAACCCTAAGTAACAATGAAGAGTTTGAAAGTTTAAAAAAAGAGTTTACAAAAAAGTACTCTTTTGAAAAACTAAATACTTTCTCTTTTTGTAAAGATGGAGTTTTAGGATTACTTTTACAGCTTG
>Ga0193959_1000552_pt1 | contig 15006 bp, 13 predicted proteins | sample FB_2_MG_FD_140333 | JGI IMG/M metagenome (GOLD analysis project Ga0193959, IMG submission 140333) | Microbial mat bacterial communities from the Broadkill River, Lewes, Delaware, United States - FB_2_MG | ecosystem: Environmental > Aquatic > Freshwater > River > Microbial mats | place: USA... | reverse complement strand
GTTCAGCTTGTTTCAAAGTGACATCGGCGGTCTCTTGAACTCTGGTACAAAATACACCACTTACTGTGAGCTGGTCCCTCACACGGAAACTTATTACTATTTTTGGATATTTATACTCGAAATTTTTTTTCAAAAAAAAATTATGGTTTTGAAAACAAGATATGATTGGTCAATTTTATTTTTTTATTTTTCTTTTTTTTCTTCATGTTTTATGTGATTAATAAGTCACAGATGACACCTTGATCTTTTTTTCGTATATTCAAACTTCACGGATCATAAAATTGGGCTGATCATTTTGAACATTTTTGATTGGTAAATCTCAATGTATGGTAACATCTTTGGATTAAAGTTGATCAATTATAAAATATTTAAAAATGATGGGATCCAACAAAGCGTAATTTAAATTTTGATGATGAGCATTCAATGAATTTTTCTCATTTCGACTTCATTGAAATCTCCTGAGTGAACTAACCAGATTCAACCGGAACCGAAAAAAATGGTATATGTACGAGTGAAATATGAAAATAAATCATCAAATAAACAAAACATGATTAAAACAACAACGAGAAAAACAACAGAAAAAAAAGAAACGAAACCAGTGGTCAAACCAATTCAAGAAGGAACTGGAATTCATTTAGATTGTCTTCCTTATACCAAAGATTTTATTGGTGAAATTCCATTTTGCAAAATTCCAGAAAGTGGAATTGTCAGTGAAGGCGAATGGATTGTTAAAAATGTATTGGATAATCCAATGGGAAGATTTAGACCAATTCAAGCATTTGTTGCCTTAACAGATCAAAAATCAGATTTAAAAGATACCAATAGTAGTCTTTCAGCTACCGATGGAGGACTTGAAATTTGTCCGGGATTTTCCAGATTTGCTTTGGAATACTACAATAAGCATCCAGTTCCTCATCATGGAAATCAAAAATTCCATTCTTATGTGACCACTTGCTCACGAAAACAAGATCCAATTATTTATAATGGAATTCAACGAATTGGTAGAATTCCAGAAGACTGGGATCCAAAAAATTACAAAAATAGCATTGAAGATCCAAGTCAATTGAATTTTGAAGAAATCGTCAATGCGATTGGAGAAATTTCAAATGAACACAAAAAATTGAAATTAAGACCTTACAAATCTGGTGATTATGTTCTCTGGTTTGAAACTTCTCCACATCAAAATGGAAAGAAAAATGAATCAACCCTCAGAAGAGTATTTTATCATTCCTATTTGGCTCCAGTCAAGAACAAAAAAATTAATGGAACCATTTTTGAACGCCAAAAAAGGGGATTAAGTTCACAAACTAGACCAATCAGTGTAAGATCGGATTATCAGAAGTTAGAACAAAATCTTACTATTGGGGACGAAAAATGCGCGATAATCGATAAAGGAATGGAATTTTTATATGATCCAATGGAAAAAACACCTTTTAACTTCGACAAAAAAGTGTTGTCAGAAAAACAATTGGCTTACCTGCAAAGATATGGATATTTGGTGATGGAAAATGTTTATTCTCACCAAGAAGTTGATCAATTGAATTTGGAAATCGATGAAGCAATTGTAAAATTATCTGGAATTTATGCACCAATCGATGAAAAAGATTCAAGAAACAAGTTCAAGGAATTGAGAGAAAATATTTTCGACAAATGGGACGATTTCATGTTTGAACCGGACCAATGGAGAAAATTAGCGGGAAAATTTGGCGGGGTTTTAGACTTTTATTATTTGCCAACCATGATGAAAATGAGACAATCAGAATTGACTTTCAAAGTTGTTTCAGAAATCACTGAACATTTTTGGTGTTCCAATAAGAGTCCGATGTCATTCAGAGATGAAATTGATTTCAAAAATTTAAAAATATATTTGGATCGAGTAAATAATAGATTTCCAACTGGATTGGTTGATAAAATTAGATCGATTGAAAAGAAAAAAGCCGATTTAGAATGGGAAAAAACTCATCCAAAGTTAACAAATGAAAAGAAAAGAAAAAATGGTGCCATTGGCTCCAATCCAATCATGAAAAAATTAAAAATCAAATAAATAAACTGTACTTTTTTTATTTGATTTTTTGAGTGTCCAATGAATTTCACTCATTTCAACATCATTGGAATCTTTTGGATAAACCAATATAATTCGATTGGAATCAAAGAAAAAAGTATATAGGCGAGTGAGTTTTGTAAATCAGACATCAAAAAAAAAATCGGACAAAAAATAAAACAAATGCAAACTTTAATTGAAAACTACGAAAAATTCATTGGAGAATCAGAAATCAATTTAATTAGAACCGGAGGAGGAGTAAAAGGGATAATTCAATCGGAAAAAATATTCATGCATGTAATTAGCTCTACGGATGAAGAAGGGGAAACAAAAGAATTTGATTTGACAAAAATTGATACCTCTGTTATTAAATCATTGGTTCAAAAAAGTATAAGAAGGGGAGATTACGAAGGAATTATGTTTGCTTTCTTATTGGCATACTCTTTTGTGGCTGATGCAGCAAAAAATGGAAAAATTGAAACAATGCACCGTAGTTGGATGACAAATTTCACCAATCGAATCATTATTGCTCTTCCAGAAGATATTGGATTGGCAGGAATTCAAGTATTTCCTTTGGTTGGTCAATTATTGGAAGAATTCAATGGTATTAGATTTGATTATTCAAAGTTGGATAAAATGATCGAAATTTTTTCAAAAATTGCTAGAATTTTAAGTGATCCAAATTTGAAGAGAATTAGACAAATTAGCTTCCTTCGTGCATTTTATTATACCAATAGTGCTGACAGAATTAAAAGTTTTACACAAACCGGAAGTGAACAAGAAGTTGATGAATTGTTGGAATTTCGTAGAGATATGGAATTATTGGATGGATTCAAATTTTACTTTAAGAAAGGAGATTATGCTTGCTTCTTTTATTTGATGTCCATCTTGAATGAGAAGAAAAATTCTGGTGAAATCAAGGAATTGATAGAATTCATCGAAAAGAACACCAATTGGAATTCATCTGCTTCAAAGTATTTGAAGAATTGGTTCAAAAATATAAAGAATAAGGATGGTTGGATTTTCTTGGCGCAATTAGTTATCATTGGCTTAGATGAGGAGCATGTAAAAAAACTTGAAACTGATTGGAAAAATAAAAAAGATTCATCCAATGGAAATGAACAAGAAGAAGAATTCAAGAAATTTGTAGAATTCGATTGGAATAAGATTTATTTCAAAAAATATGTATTTGATATGCACACAAAAGGATACAAGGTTTTCCGAAATGGCACAAATGAATATTTTGCAAAAGTATCTTCATTGGTATCCAATGAAGACGAAGATGTCATTAATCCTCATTGGAAGAATGTTTATATAAAAATGAAATTGGCAAAGGATAGCGAAGAATTCATAAAAGAATCTAAAAAAAGAAAAAGAGAAGAAAAAGTTGAAAAAAATAAAAAAAAATAAATAATTTTTTGTTTTTAACTTGTCAATGAATCTCGTTCATTTTAACTTCTCTCACGAAGAACGAATCCAATGAATCTCATTTATTTTGATTTATCTGTTCTATAATTAAACCAATGGATCTTACCCATGCCAATTTCATCATTGAATTTTTAAATAGAGTTCAATAGACCAGTAAAACTATCTTATTTCAACTTCTCTGGAATCATTGAAATTGACGAATGAGATTTATTGGAACCACGAAAGAAAAGTATATATACAAATAAATTTTGTAATTTGGACAACAAACAAACAATTATTCACATACTCAAATAACATGACAAAAGGAATTACTCAAGAAAAAGTCAAAAAAACATCATCCAAATCAGACTCAAAAAAAACAAAAGAAACTCCAAAGAAGATTGAAAAAAATAAAAAACAACTTGCTGTACTTGCCAGTAAAAAAGAAAAACAACCAAAGGAAAAGAAAGCACCAAAGAAACGTTCACCACCACCTCCTATAAAGGAAGAAAATTTACCTTCCATTGGAGACATTTACATTCTCAATTATGCCCACACTATAAAAAGGTTCATCATTGTCACTAAAATGACCAACACACTCGTGAGATTCGAAGGAATTTCATCCGAACGATCCAATGAAGAAGGAGATTCACTTTATGCTTCATGGAAAATAAAACCATTGGCAGACCAAAAAAATGGAAAAACATATTCAGTGTCCAAATTCAAATTTGAAGACGATAAATCTGCATACGGAGTTACTTATGCACGAGATGGCCACGATGGAAGCATAGAACTGTACAATCCAGAGAAAGAAGAACTCGTTAAAGTAGAACATTACTATTAATAAACTTTGAATGAACATTTTCAATTTATTTTCATTTCTTCAGTTCATTTGTTAATTTCAATAATCTTTTTATTATTTATTGTCCAATAAATTGATCACACATCCTCTTCTCTGATTGAACATTGATATCCACTCAATTAACTAATGAAATTCACTAGTTTCAGCTTCATTGGAATCTTTGAGATGAACCAATCTAATTCGATTAGAACCAAAGAGAAAGTATATATACGAGTGAATTTTGTAAATTTACCACCAAACAAACAATTATTCATTCAATACATGGTAAAACAAACTAATCGAGGAAAAGTTCAAAAAAAATCAAAAACTCAAAAAAAAGAAAAAAAGCCAACGACTAAAACAAAAGAAGGAAAATGTCCAAATTTTGAAAAATTAGGAAAAATGGTTGGTGGTGGGAAAATGAAACAATTGGTGGAAAAAAAGAAATTGGGTTCAATTTTGGAAGAAAAGGACATTATTTCCTACAAAAAGGCGCCTGTTGCTCAGCCTATCACAAGCAGAGCTAAACCACCAACCGCTTACATTGGTCAAAAAATTGTAAAAGGGCCTTTTAGAGAAGGAGCTTTTTCGAGATTATTAAGAAGTTTATCTTGGAATGATTTAATTGGACATTTGTTTGGCGGAAATCATTATAGACCAATGCAATTGGTATTCGATGAAAAAGTCGAAGAAGCTTTTTATATTACAGATAACATTGGTCAATTGAACGAGGAATTCTCTGAAAAAGTCGAAATTCTTGGACAAGATGGAAAAGTTGAAAGGGATTTCATTGAACGAAACAAAAATGGAGTGTTCAAGTTATCCGAATGTAAAGATAGGGATTATGTCCAATCAAAATTTCCGATTTTATTGAAAGGCTGGATTATGCAATATTTAATTGGACAAGGAGACACTGGTGCTCATAACATCATTTGCAATACTGGAGGGGAAATGGTGTTCATCGATTTTGATGATACTAGAAACACCTATGATTATCAAGCATCTGATTTGTTCAAATTATTATTCCACAGACCTATTGGTTTATTTAAACACGAATACACCAATTGGTTTCAAGGAAATGAAGAGTTAAAGAAAGAAATTAAAGATTGGTTGAAAAAGGATGTCACAGAAATAATTCAAGAAGAAAAAGGAATTTTAAATGACTTAGAAGAGAAATATCTTTATACTTATAATAGAAAAAGAATGCAAGAAAGATATGACATTCTTGTAAATTTAATTAATAAATAATTTTTGATCCAATAAATCTCGTTTATTTTGACTTTTCTTCCATAATCACACCAATGAACTCACTCATGACAATTTCACAATCGAATTTTGAATTGAAATGAATTTACCAATAAAATTAACTCATTTCAACTTCATTGGAATCTTTTTACATCACCAATGGAATCAATTGGAATCATAAAGAAAATGTATATATGTGAGTGAATTCAATGAAATAATCACTACTAACAACAACAACAACAACAATGCAACAACAAAAACAACCTACATCATCACAATCATCGCAATCATTAGAATCATCACTTAATAGAGATCCATTCAAGTCAAATAAAACTTATGGAACCAAATTCGACCAAGAAAAAGACAATTTTGGTAAAGGAATGACAGATGATCAAATGTTCAATTCATCGTTCGATGATCCTATTTGGAACATTAATTCACTCAAAGAGTCAAAGGAAGAACTCTTAAAAAAAGTTCGTTCTGATCCAATGTTTTTTGTCATTGACAAATCAATTTTATGTAAAATTATCAATTACAATACCAAATATTTTACTAATGGGTTCAATATTGAAATTGTACTCCCAGAAGTTGAAGAAGATTTGAAAGAATTTTTAAAAGAAAAAATGTTTGGGGATGATTATGAAATTCAACAAGATTCATCCAATCAAAATAATGGTCCTGAAAATACTCGCAATTTCCTTGAAAATTTAGAAAAAGAAAATTTATTTACTCAAGAAGAAGAAGAAGTTCAAGAAGAAGAACCAGCACAAATTCCATCATTGGATAATGAGGAAGAGATCCAAGATGAAGAAGAAGAAGAAGAAATGGACGAATCAGTGGAAGAAACAGCAATTTCACATGTAAAAGTATCATCGAGAAAAGAAACTTTCAATCCTAAAAAGAGACAAGAAAAAATTGAAAAATTGAAAAAAATTGAAAAACAAAAAAAAACAACTCCAAAAAAGAAAGTGAATGTGCATTCCAACTTAGAAATCCCAAGGGCACCAATGGAAGCTTTAATTAGAGAAATCGCAACAAGATATTCCAATCAAGTTCGCTTCGAAGCCAGAGCTATTGATGCCATTCATGAACTTGGTGAATCTTTCTTATTGGATTTATTTGAAGCCACCAACCAAGTTACTTCGGTTGCAAAAAAGATGACGATCGAAGTGGATCACATGAAAACCGCCATTGACTTATCAAGAAAAAATTTAATATAAATGTTTTTTTTTTATTTTTCACAACATCCTTCCTAATTTTCATACAAATTTGTCATTGTCACAAATATGAAAAATTAATTGTCGAGATTGTGCAAAATATCCAATCACATAATTCATATCACCTCGTTCCCGAAGTTCATTGATCCAACCAATAATCATCGATAATTTCAACTTCATTGACACACACACGATGATCCAATTGAAAAATTCCGAATACCTGACATTTTATAAATGCAAGTGGTCGAATCCCAAATACAAACAAAAAAAACAGGACAGAAAAATACAAAAATGAAAATACCAAGAAGTTCAATTATTTGCACTGGAAAAAAAAAATATTTCAAAAATTATTTGGTGATGGATACTTTACCTCCATCATATCCAAGTCACAATGAAAATATTGAAGACAATTTTCAATGTAATGCCAATGATGACATCATGATCATCACCGCTACCACAGAAGAATTCGATTCTTCAAATTCAACGGAATCTATGCATTCATTTGGATTTCGGAATAATGTGTACACTATTACGAGCCTAGACAACATGAAATCATTGCGAGGCAACAAATTTCACAGAAAAAAAAAGAAGAGAAACAAAGGAAAATGCCCGGATTCATAAGCCAATGAAAATCTTTCATAGTTCAATAAACTCTATATTTTCGAATCATAATTTTTTTTGTTCCACAGAAAATTGAGTTATATGCACTGGTGTTCTTGTATGATTGTCTGGTTAGTGATGATCAGACATCAATAATTGGATTCACACAGAGAAGATTAGCATGGTCCCTGCGCAAGGTTGACTGACAAGCACGAGAAAGTATAACACTTTTTTATTATAAAAACTATTTATTTACACTTTTGTTCGTAGGAACGATACAATATATTGGAATGTCTCCACTTTTCACTTTGTTCCATAAATAATATCATGACATCTTTGCATATGGTTGGTGAATCTTTTTCCTTTGGTGAATCTTTTTCATTGATTTTTTCTTTCTTCGGTGATGGATCAGACATAAAATCGAATATTACTTTCTTTTGTTTTTTGTTTTTCTTTTGTTTTTTATTTGAGAAATCACCAATAATGTCAATCATGGATTCTGATGAAATACCTGAATAATCGAACAGTTTTTCATTATTATTTTTAGCATTGGATGTTCCAGACTTCAACTTTCTTTTTTCATTCGATTTCCCACTACTGTCACCAGTTGACAATTCTATGAATTTTACTGTGGATGGATCTTTATATAATTTGTCATACACATTATTACTGTCATTTGTCATAATTTTGATATATTTTTCATTTTCCATTCTATGATTGGTTTTATCAATCAAATTTTTGACAATGGATATCATCAAGTCTTCCACAGACAACGATATTAAATTCACAACCTGATCATCAACATAATCAACTTTTTTCTTGGTCATGATGAATGATAATTTATTATTGAGGGCCCCCATGTGCAACAAAGGAGAAGGTTCCGTGTATTCATATCGCAATTGAGAATTATCTTCATTATCCATTTCACCATAAATTAAATTATCTTCATTTTCCAAGTTGAGTCCAGCGATGTTGGTGACATCGTTGATACTTTCAATATTGTCATTATGGAGCTCTTTTATTCTTTGATTATTTCTGGCACTGCTTGGTGAATTTGAAACTTTTTGTTTTTTTTGTTGTTGTGTATTTGATAAATTGGAATGCTTTGTGTCGATTCTTGGTATTTGATCAGCCTTTCTCTTTTTAGATAAAGACCCAGTGAATTTATTGTCGACACCATAATGCACATTACTTGATTCTCTGGTATTGCTTTGGATCATTCGATTGGATCCACTGAAGCCCATTAACTTTCCACGTGTTGAACTTGACATCGCTGATTTCCTAACATTGTTATTGTGACCAATTGTTGTCAATGAACGCGGAAATGACGATGAAACACTAGTGGTGGTGTCGGAGACTATTCCAGTATGAATTGGAACACGAACAGCATTTCTGATGTTGGATGGTGATGTGGTAATTTTAATTTGATTCTGTGGATTGATTTTTTTTAATATGGATATCAATTCTGGATGTTTCATTAAAAATAAAGATTTTTCATTTTTTTCTAATCGTGAAAAGGTTGATAATAAATTTCTTTTGTCAATGGACATGCTGCCCATTATTTGACGTATTCTTTCTTCTTTTTCCTGTTTACTTTCTTGTGAATTGATTACAACTCTTGGTGTTTTGATTTGATTTGATGTATCTTGTTGTTGTTGATGTTGGTGTTGTTGTTGTTGTTCGGTATTGTTTGCACCACCGTCATTGTTAATCTCAGTATTTACAGCAACAGACTTATTTATATTGAGATCATTGAAATTATTTGATGATGACATCCTTTTTTGTTGGTTCCTAATTTCTTGTAATCTGATTTGATATTTTTCCTTGAATAATTTCATTTTTTCATTGAATTCCAATGATGTTATTTTCCTTTTCTTTGCTTCATATATCATAATTTCAAGGTTATGATAATCATCCGGTAATAGGATCATTTTAAATTTTTGCATTTCCTTATTACGCGCATCTCTCTTCTCTAACGCTCTCTTGTTTTCTTCTGATAATGTCGATGATTGTTGAGTTGATGACATTGATAATGATGATTGTTGTGTGTCAGATGTTTTTTTTATATCATCAGTTGCTCTCTTTAAATAATCGGCAAATTCCTGTGTTTTCTTTTGCATTTGTAAAAAATAATTATATATTGTTTTTTTTCTCAATTGGGATGCTCATATTAATAAGATTTATTTTTTTGAAAAATAAAAAAAAAATTATGGGTTTGGTGTTTTGATCAAATTTGAAAATTTTATTAATTCACTAATAAAATATCGATGATTCATCAGATACATTCAAATCCTCTATTCATAATAGAATCTATTTTACTTCTTATGTCTTTTTCCGAGAGCTGAACTTTGATACACAATTTGTGAATAATATCCAATTCAATTTTTCCCATGACATAATCATCAATGTATCTCTTGTTCTCGATGTCAAGATGATCCACAATGTGTCGAATATAAAATGGGAGATTCAAATGAATATCTTCGTCATCGATAATTTCATCTGATAATTGTTCACTTGGATCATCTTCCTTCTGATGTCGATGTAGAACTAACTTTCTGCAATCTGACATCATGCAAGTAATTAATCGTTTAGACACAAGATTAGATACGTTGTCAATATCGTCCTGTAATTGATGGAACATGATAGAGAAAAAAATCAAATGTCCGCTGCAATGATATCAGTTTTAGTTTTATACATAAAAATTTTATATGTCGGTCATTCCAACAAACTTTTTTTTGCGAGTTGATCAGCAAAATGATTACCATCTTTTTTTCTACTGTGACCTTTCACTTTCTTGAATTTAGTTTTTCCAGTTCTTTTCTTTTTCAATGACCATATCTCATTTAACAATTCTTCATTGGTATGAATTCCCCACTTCTCGCTTTCACAATTAATGAAATATTGAGAATCTGAGCATACAATGATATTTTTATCTTCATCAGCACATTTCAAAGCCTCGATTACGGCTATTACTTCTGCTCTATTATTGGTTTGTCGTCCGCTGATTCTCTTAGATATATTCTTTTTCTTATCATACGGAAAATAAACACCAATTCCTGCTCGTGCATCTTTTCCCCCATTATTTCCACAAGCGCCGTCTGTATATATTTCATAATAATAGTCTCCATCCTCATAAATTCTGTGATAATTTTCATCATCGTCATTCTTCTTCTTTTTAATCACACATTCATCATCATTATCATCATCATTGTTCCTTTTCCTTTTATTGGATGATTCGTGACTCGATGCATCCGATTCGTCAAGAGCATTAAAATCTTTCTTGTCTGTTGATGATGGTAAATTGAGTGTTATGAACGTCAATGCATCCTGTTTATTCTTGAAGCTCTTAAACTTCGCACCGCTGAATCCTTTCACTTGTTTTTCGCAGTCTTCCCAATTATCAAAGATCCCAGTTTTTCTTCCATTTGCAACCGCATATAATTTCATATTGCACGGCAATAATTATTGAAACGAGCGAGTGTCAATTTTAGTCTATTTATCAAAACAAATTGTAATTTTGTGCATATAATTCACATCTGTATTTGAAATCTATGATCCACACTCACTATAAATGTCAATATTGTGAACCGAACAATCATCGAAAGAAGTAAAGGATGAGCAAGACTGAGAAAAAAACCATTGTGTTTTTATTGAAGATCTCATCGAATGACAAATCATACAAAACACATGTGCAACCTATCGAAGCAGATAATATGAAAGAATTGAGAGATTTCATTAAATCTGTATATGAATCCTCTTATACTCTGAAATTTATGGGAACATCACGCAATTACAAATTGAGATGTAAATATGAAGGTCTCATTGAAGATCTCTATGTCAATGATTGGTATTTCGATAAACATTTGGACCGAGACAATGTCAGAATATTCAATTGTCACTTGAATGACCCATTGCAAGAAAATAAAATAAATAAGTAATTTATATGGTATTCATATATATGTTTATTTGTCTCGGTTTCTTTGATATGATCATTCATCAATTTGAAATGATCAGATTTTCCAGAACACAAATGTCAAAGAAGAAAAAATTATCAGAGGACAATCTGATTATTGACAAAAAAAAGAAAAAAATAAGATGTGTTATTCTAGATTGCCCATTAGAAATAATGGAACAAATATTTTATCATTTGGATTCTACAGATTGGTGTTCTTGTCTGTTCACTATGAATCAATGTTTTTATGAAATGTTGATTGAACCAAATATCTTGAAAAACATAACATGGAACATATATATGAATTCTATCTTGATGTCGATAAATCATGCCAAGACAACGAATGAAACTGTACATCCGTTTGTGAGTAATTACATAGAACATTTATCTGGTGGTCACACGTTCAAATTATCAAAATACATTGATCCAATGTGTGTGTTTCGTCATGAAGGAGATTCTCTTAAATTATTGAAAATTGCAATTGGAAACCGTGAAAATATCAAAACACTCATTATTGATGAATGTTCCTTGGGTGACATTATTTTCAAACAACATCCCACATGGAATAATGATGCCGTTGGACTTCATTCAAACACGACGACCATGATGATATATAATTCATGTCATTCTTCTGGAATACGAATTCCAATGAATATCGAGAATGTTTATGTAGATTTTTTAACACTATTCCAATATGAAGGATGTAAAAAACAATGGAATTATCGCAATTTTTATTTTCCAGATCACCAGTGTAATATGTACATTATGAATAGCAAATTAAATTGGAGAAAGTCACAAGTCACAAGATATCTCGGTCATATGAAAGTGTACATCCAAACTATATTGGACAAAAGAGATTTTATTCGATTGTATTTGGATGCATCCATTTTATTTGATATAATGATTGCCATGAGGGATTGTGTTCTTTGTTCTCACATGATGCCATATGAAAATGGGACAGTTGATCTATTCAAAATGATCAATGATAATAAAAACCGTCTTCAATTAATTAATAAAATTAAGGCATTGGACGCCATTGTGGTTTTAGACAGTTATGATTTTAGAGGAGAATCTCTTGAAAATGCAAAGGAATTTAAAGTTATATTAAAATCAATGGTTCAAAATTAAATTACATTTTTCATAACCCATAATACATTTTTTTTATTTTTTGAAAATATTTTGCATAATAAAATGTGTTATTATCATTTCTGGACTCATCAATCAAAACAAGAAAAATAAATGAAGAGAACATTGAGTGTTTTAGAACTCACTACTGAGGATGATATGAAGAATGATGAAAAAATGAATCAAGAAAAACGAATCAAGAAAAATGTAAAATCACCACTTGAACTTCCAGATGATGTATTTTATGAAATCTTCAAATACATGACATCTAAAGATTGGGTAAAACTGATCATGGGAATTTCCAATAAAGATGTTTATTTATGGTGCAAAACACCATATTTCATTAAAGCGATCACATGGCATGTCAATGTTCATTTACTACAAAGTGCATATTCCAACAAGAACAACAAAAGTCCATGTGTCAATATTTTAAAACATATTGAAAAAATGGTATTATACAGCCCAAAATATCCAATTTGTTCATCGAATACAGACATTCAAATTATGAATAACAAAGAACAAAAAATGGGATTGGCATCATCCAGTCCGTCATTTATTGGCACCATATTAATTAAACATTGTTATGAAAATTTAAAAGAACTGACTCTGGTGGATTGTTCCATAACATTAACGAAACAGTTATACAAAGACATGAGTCTCAAAAAAATACAATTTGAACATTCAATAGAATTATTAGCACTAAAAAATGCGTCACTAAAGTTTGATTCACCATATAATAAAGATAAAAAAGATGGCTCTGTGGTTGATCCTCCCATGAAGAATTTAAAATGTATATATTCAGACATTGAATCTCTCAGTGAAACAATGAAAAATTTTGATTTCTATAACACAAACCATGAAAGCAATGAAAAAAGAACAAATGTTTATATTTGTCCACATAACAGCGAAAAAATATTCACAGACAAATGGAAATCTCTCATGGATAACCTGAGGCAATTGAAAGGATCGCATAGACTTGACAACATACATTTGGACCAAAGTTATCCGAATATATTTGAAAATTCCATAACGATCAGAGTGGACCCATCAAAAAGTGTCAATGACAACATCGAAACATTACATCATAAAAATCACACAATCGTCATGATCGACACTATGGACCGCGTTCGTAGAGCATCTCCTTCATTCCTATGTGAAAATTCTCTCACCGCCATCATAAAACAGAACTCAAACATCAAAATTTCAAATGTGCCAAAAATTGATCATTCATTTTAAACCATGACGAAAGACACAAAGAATAATTATTCTTGATCGATCAATCACATTTTAATAATCTTCAATTTAGTATCAGTTCCGAATATCCAATCATCATTTTGATTGATGTGCAAATTCATTGGTCCTCTGTGGTTCAGTAGAAATTCCAGTGGTTGGGCTCAGGCTTGTCTGAACAAGTGTGAATAAGAATATTTTCCTATTGGAAAATTATTTAGATTTAGTGAGTCCATCCATCGGCAGCAAAAATATTAGACAAACCCTCACATCATTATTCTTATCATGAATTTGAACATTATTTCTTGTTTTAAGAAATCAAAAAAATAAAGTTTTAATTTTTTCAAGTATAAATCCAAAAAACCCAATTGACCAAACCCCACCTGCTGTCAACCACCCATTGACAAATTTATATCTATCTAATATGTGCAGGATAATTTCCTTTCTGCTTTTGAACTTGTTTATATCTTCAGTAAGTTTTTTTTCAAGAAATACATCCGTGTGACTTGATGCAACAAAGAATAATTCCATTTCTTCTTTGTCCATTGAGAAAGAATCAATTCTTTCATGCAATTCTTTAAATTTTTCGAATTCTGATTCTTTTCTGAGACCTTTAATGATTTTGAGATATTCATTGTCAAATTCTATTTTGCTGGCATATTTGTTTTTGAGCATATATTTGAATCTTCGTTTCAATTGCTCATCATCATCTTCCAAACCAAAGAGAATTTGTCCAGTTTCATGAAGAATAAATCGTTGTGTGAAATATTTTGAGTATAAAACAACGTATAAATTGCTACATTTTTTACCTAATTCCATGTTTTCATTGTGTAATTGATAAATGTTCTTGAAAGAGAGCTGTCTGCGACGAGTATATTCACCCTTGTCAAACGCTGGTCTGATGATATTGGAAAGCCCGTATTTGAGGTTATCACTGCACAACTTTTGCACTAAATCCCTTTTCATGACGTAATTGGTTGAAATTAATTCAGAAATTTAACAGTTTTTAAAACGATTTCATTGGTTTAAAATGATGTAACCAATAAATGTGTAGATGGGACTGCGTATTTATAGTGCCCAAAGTGTATGATAAATTAGAAATCTTTAGTTTTCAGCATTTAATGATTTCGTTGGTTGGTTATTTTTATCCCTTTATTCAGACTTGTTCAGGCAAATTGTTTGAATCCAATCACTGGAAATTTCCACAAAATTCTAGCACCAATAAGACTCCTGTGTAATTAGTCACGTTATACGAATAAATCCTTGTTTACAATTTGAAGTGCGATAGAAAAGGATGTATTTAAACTAAAAAATAAGGTAGGTTGTGTTGTGCACATGCCTTTTCCAG
>Ga0193959_1000551_pt1 | contig 15012 bp, 11 predicted proteins | sample FB_2_MG_FD_140333 | JGI IMG/M metagenome (GOLD analysis project Ga0193959, IMG submission 140333) | Microbial mat bacterial communities from the Broadkill River, Lewes, Delaware, United States - FB_2_MG | ecosystem: Environmental > Aquatic > Freshwater > River > Microbial mats | place: USA... | reverse complement strand
TCGATCGCCTATGGTTTCGGTGCGGCGGTCGGCTTTTCGCTGGCGCTGGTACTGTTTTCGGCCATTCGCGAGCGTGTCGCCGTAGCAGACGTTCCCCTGCCCTTCCGTGGCGCCGCCATCGGTATGGTCACGGCCGGTCTGATGTCACTGGCATTCATGGGTTTTGCCGGCCTCGTGCAGTTCTGAGGCGGAGTACGCAATGACCACTGTTATTACAGCAATCCTGATTCTGTTCGGTCTGGCCGTGGTATTCGGCGTCATTCTGGGCTATGCCTCGGTGCGCTTCCGCGTTGAAGGCAACCCCATCGTGGACCAGATCGATTCCCTGTTGCCCCAAACCCAGTGCGGCCAGTGCGGTTATCCCGGCTGCCGCCCCTACGCCGAAGCGATTGCCAACGGCGATGCAATTAACAAGTGCCCCCCAGGGGGCCAGAACACCATTGAGGCACTGGCCGACCTGCTGGACGTTGAAGCCATCCCGCTGGATGACGAACACGGCCAGGAGCAGGTCAAAATGGTCGCCTTCATCCGTGAAGACGAGTGTATCGGCTGCACCAAGTGCATCCAGGCCTGCCCCGTGGATGCCATTTTGGGCGCTGCCAAGCAGATGCATACCGTCATCACCGACGAATGCACCGGCTGTGACCTCTGTGTTGAACCCTGCCCTGTGGACTGTATCGACATGATCCCGGTGGAAACCACCATTGCCAACTGGAAGTGGCCGTCACCGGCCGAATCACCCAGCCTGATTGCCACCGACCGTGGCCGGGGCCAGGCACAGCAGCAGGAGGTCGTCTGATGGGCAAGGTATTCGCATTCCACGGCGGCATCCATCCGCCGGAAAACAAAAAGCAGTCCACCCGCCAGCCGATTGGCCGTCCGCCCTTGCCGAAGCAGCTCTACCTTCCGCTGCAACAGCACATCGGCATGGCCGCCAGCCCCGTCGTTGAAGTAGGTCAGCATGTGCTCAAGGGACAGCTGATCGCCGAGCCCGTCGGCCGCATCAGCGCCGCTCTGCACGCACCCACATCCGGCACCATTCGCTCCATCGGCCCACACCCGGTGCCTCATGCGTCAGGCCTGGAGTCTGACTGCATCTGCATCGACGTGGATGGCGAAGAGCGCTGGATCGAACATCAGGGGCTGGAAGATTACACGCGCCTGGACCCCGCACAACTGATCGAGCATATTCGCCAGTGCGGCATTGCCGGCATGGGCGGTGCCGGCTTCCCGACCGATGTGAAACTGCATCTGGGCGATGACCACATCGTCAACACGTTGATCATCAACGCTGCCGAGTGCGAACCCTACATCACCGCCGATGACATGTTGATGCGCGAACGGGCCGACGAAATTCTGGGCGGTATCCGTGTCATCAGCCACCTGCTCAAGCCGAGTCATATCATGATCGGCATTGAGGACAACAAGGCGCATGCCATCCATACGCTGGAAAAGGTACTCAAGGACTGCGAGCTCAATATAGACATTCGAGTAGTACCCACCAAGTACCCGTCCGGCGGCGAGCGCCAGCTGATTCAGCTGCTCACGGGACTGGAAGTCCCCAGTGGCAAGATCCCCGCCGATATAGGCATCGTGTGCCAGAATATCGGTACCACCGCGGCCATCTACCGCGCGGTGCACTTTGGCGAGCCGCTGGTTTCGCGCATCGTCACCGTGACCGGCGATGCCGTGGCACAGCCGCAGAATTTTGAAGCCCTGATCGGCACGCCCTTCGCAGACCTGCTCGACGCGGCTCACGTGTACGAAAACAAGCTCTACCGACTGGTCATGGGCGGCCCGATGATGGGTGTCACCGTCGAGCACGATCAGATTCCGGTGATCAAGACCACCAACTGCATCATCGCCGCCACCAGCGACGAAATGCCGCCGGCACCGCCCGAGCAACCCTGTATCCGCTGCAACATGTGCGAACAGGTGTGTCCGGTGACTCTGCTGCCGCAGCAACTGTACTGGTTTGCCAAGGGTCGCGAGTTCGACAAGGCCAAGCATCACAACCTGTTCGATTGCATTGAATGCGGTGCCTGTGCCTATGCCTGCCCAAGCAGCATACCGCTGGTGCAGTACTACCGCTTCGCCAAGTCGGAGATTCGCACCGAAGAAGCCGAGCAGCGCAAGGCTGACCATGCTCGCCAGCGCTTTGAGGCGCGCCAGGAGCGACTGGAGCGCGAGAAACAGGAAAAAGAAGCGCGCCGCAAGGCACGCGCCGAGGAAGCGGCCAAAGCCCAGAAAGCCCGCACGGCACCTGAAACCACGGCTGAACCGGCACAGGATCTTAACGCCCTGAAAACGGCTGCCGCCGTGGCCCGTACCAAGCTGAAAAAGGCACAGAAGGCACTGGACGCGGCCCGTGACAGTGGTGAAGGCGATATCAGCGCTCTGGAAGCCGCCGTACAAGCAGCTCAGACCAGCGCCGATACCACCCAGCAGGCATTGCAACAGGCTGAAGGCAGTGCGACACCCGCACCGGCAGCAGCGCCTCAGGTTGACACCAAGCAGCTCAAAACCGCTGCTGCCGTCGCTCGCACCAAGCTTAAGAAGGCACAAAAAGCCCTTGATGCTGCCCGTGAGTCTGGCGAAGGCAACATCAGCGAACTGGAAGCGGCGGTTAATAGCGCTCAGACGGCCGCCGATAAAGCTCAACTTGCCTTTGAACAAGCCGAATCCGGCGCAAACGCTGACAGCGCCGGCGGCGCAGACCTTAAACAGCTCAAGACTGCCGCCGCCGTTGCCCGTACCAAGCTGAAAAAGGCACGTGATGCACTGAAAAACGCCGAGAGCAAGGGACTCGACGGGCTCGACAAGCTACGCGCAACCGTTGAGGCGCTGGAAGCCAAGGCGGACCAAGCCGACAAGGCCTACCAGGGCGCCGAGGCGGCATCCGGCGGTACAAGCTCTGCCGATACAGCCAAGGCCGATCCCGTTGATATGAAGGCTTTGAAACAACAGGTCTCCATTATGCGCACCAAGCTGAAGAAAGCCGAAGCCGCTCTGGAGGGTCTTGAGGGTGAAGAACGCACTCTGGCGGAACAGGCCCTGGCAGAACTGCACCAGCGCCATGCCGAAGCGGATCAGGCCTTCAAGGCGGCCGAGCAGGCTCAGATTGAGGCAGCTGCAGCTCAGGGGGTCGACCTCAAGCAGCTCAAGATCGATGCGGCCATGGCTCGCGCCGCCGTCACCAAGCTGGAGCGCTCGCTGAGCAAGACCGAAGAGGAGGCCACCCGCGCCACCCTTGAAGCCGAACTCAGCACCGCCCGCCAGAAAGCGGATACCCTGAACCAGACCTTGAAGCAGCACGAGACCGCCTGACCGGCTCAGGCGGCTCCATTACACTTATGCAAACAGGATCGATCCAACCATGTCACTGATCCGAATGAGTTCACCTCATGTCTACAGGGCCAACAGTACGGCCAACGTAATGCGTCTGGTGATGCTGGCAATGCTGCCTGGCATTCTGGCCATGACCGTATTTTTCGGCTGGGGCACACTGATCCAGATCGTTTGGGCCGGTGCGCTGGCGCTGGCCTTTGAAGCCGCTGCGCTCAAGCTGCGCAAACGACCGCTGGGCTTCTACCTCAGCGATGGCAGTGCGTTGCTGACCGCCGTGTTGATCGCCGTTGCCCTGCCCCCGTTTGCGCCCTGGTGGCTAACCGCCGTCGGTGTATTTGTGGCAATCATTATCGCCAAGCACCTGTATGGCGGACTGGGACAAAATCCGTTCAACCCGGCCATGGTGGCCTACGCCCTGCTGCTGATCTCCTTCCCGGTCGAAATGACTCGCTGGAGCGCGCCCTTTGTGCTCACCGGCGACGGCTGGTCGATCGCATCCTTCGGTGACACCCTGGCCGCCATCTTCGGCGGCATCGAACCGGTGTTCTACGACCAGTTCACCGGTGCCACTCCACTGGATGAGCTGCGTCATCGCGGCGGCCTCACCACCGAAGAAACCTGGCGTCAGTCACTGGTACTGGCCGAAGGCATAGGTGCCTGGCACGCGGTCAGTGCGGCCTGGCTGATGGGCGGTATCTTCCTGCTGTACCGCAAGGTAATCACCTGGCATGCTCCCATTGCAATGCTGGCGACGCTGGGCCTGGTTTCCAGCATGTTCTTCGGTTTTGACCCGGACAACTACGCCGATCCCTTCTTCCATCTGAGCACCGGTGCCACCATGCTGGCCGCCTTTTTCATCATCACCGATCCGGTTTCCAGCGCCACCAGCAACCGCGGTCGCGTGGTGTTCGGCATCGGCATCGGGCTGCTGGTCTTTATCATTCGTACCTGGGGCAACTACCCGGACGGCTTTGCCTTTGCGGTACTGCTGATGAATCTGGCGGCACCGTTTATCGATATCTATACCCAACCGCGCAGCTATGGCCACAGCAGTGCCAACAAGGGTCGTGGAGGCAAGGCATGAACGAACTGATCCAGGCCATTCGCAGCAACGCTCTGGCGATCGGCATTTTCGCCATCGTCACGTCTGCCGTCATCGCCCTGACTCAGGTGGCAACACGCGACCAGATTCTGGCCAACAAGGAAGCCTTTCAGGCCCGTGCCTTGTATGAAATCGTGCCCGAACAGCTTGATCCCGAGCTGCTCGACCATACCCTGGTCATGCCGGCACCGGAGCTGGGGCTGGAGCAGCCCGCCCGTATCCATCAGGCCATCAATGATGGTCAGGTCAAAACCGTCCTGCTGCCGGCCATCGCGCCGGACGGCTACAGCGGCAATATAGAACTGCTGATCGGCATTAACGCCGACGGCTCAGTGGCCGGTGTGCGCGTCCTCAGCCACAAGGAAACACCCGGACTGGGTGATAAGATCGAGCTGAGCAAGTCCGACTGGATTCTGAGCTTCAACGGCGCCGAAAAGGCAATGGGCCGCGACGACAGCTGGGCCGTGAAAAAGGATGGCGGTCGCTTTGACCAGTTCACCGGCGCTACCATCACCCCCCGTGCCATTGTCGGCGTCACCGCCCGCGCCATTGAATTTTTCCGTGCCCACCGCGAGCAGTTGTTGACTCCGGTGACAACCCAGCCCCAAGCGGCAGGAGTGACAGAATGAGCGTTGATTACCGCAAAATTACCCTGGATGGCCTCTGGCATAACAACCCGGCTCTGGTCCAGCTGCTGGGCCTCTGCCCGCTGCTGGCGGTTACCGCTTCCGTCGTTAACGCGTTGGGACTGGGCCTAGCCAGCACCCTGGTATTGGTCTGTTCCAACCTGACCGTTTCCATCTTCCGCAAACTGGTGCCGGAAACCGTGCGCCTGCCCATATTCGTCATGATCATTGCCTCCTTCGTGACCGCGATCGAACTGCTGATGCAGGCCTTTACCTATGAACTGTATCTGATTCTCGGCATTTTCATTCCACTGATCGTCACCAACTGCGCCATCATGGGCCGTGCCGATGCCTTTGCCGTCAAGAACCCGGTACGCGCCTCAGTGGTGGATGGCCTGATGATGGGGGTCGGTTTCAGTATCGTACTGGTTCTGCTGGGCGGCATGCGTGAACTGCTGGGCACCGGCGCCCTGTTCGCCAATATGCACCTGCTGTTCGGTGAGATGGCCCGCGACTGGCAGCTGACCCTGTTCACCGACTACAAGGGCTTCCTGTTTGCCATTCTGCCGCCGGGAGCCTTTGTCGGCCTGGGGCTGATGATTGCGCTGAAGAACGTCATCGACGGGCGCCTGGAACAGCGTCGCAAGGCGCAGCCAAAACCTGAAGAGCCCGCGCCCAGCCGACGGGTACGTGTTACAGGCTAAAGGAGTAGACCGAAGTCATTGTATCGGGTTGCCATTCTGGGCTAGTCTGCGGTTCTGAGGACGAAGAACAATAAGCAGGAGCCAAGGTGGGCAGCCCTATTCCCGTTGTGATATGCGACGATTCGCGTCTTGCGCGGCGCCAGATGGCGCGCGCACTAACGCAGTGGAATGTCGCAATTACGGAGACAACTAACGGTCTTGAAGCCCTCGAAGCGATTCGAGCCGGTAAGGGCGAGTTGTTATTCCTGGACCTCAATATGCCATTAATGGATGGCTATGAGGTCCTTAACCGCATCCGCAGTCAGGATTTGCCAACCCTCACGGTTGTCGTATCCGGTGACATCCAGCCCTGCGCCCGCAAGCGGGTACTCAGCCAAGGGGCGCTGGACTTTATCCGCAAACCCATCGATCTGAATCGCCTCGGCCAAACCCTGCGCAGCTTCGGCCTGCTGGAGGCACTGGATCAGACCCGCCTGCCGCCACACGAGGCAGCCAATGCCCCCGACGATACGGATAACGCTCCCGTCAGTGCTGCCATTGCATTAAGCGACAGCTATCAGGAGCTGTCCAACGTCGCTATGGGCGAGGCCGCCAACCTGCTGGCCCAGCTGCTGGACACCTTTATCGAACTACCGGTACCTCGCATCCAGATGATCGATGCACGTGAGCTGAGTACCACACTGGAACAGGCCTTTCAGGCCGACACTCTGACCACTGTGTGCCAGGGGTTTATTGCACCCGGCATTTCCGGTGAAGCCCTGCTGACGATGTCTGCGCGCAACGCCGACACCCTGGCACAACTGCTCAAGCACGACGGCACCCTGACCGACCAGGTGGAACGTGAGCTGGTCATGGATATCGCCAACGTTCTGATCGGTGCATTTCTCAATGGCCTGGGCTCGCAGCTGGACCTGCGCTTCAGCCAAGGCTCCCCCCTGATGCTGCGCAAGAACACCCTGCCTCACACCAACAACTGCGCCTGCGCCGTACAACGCACCCTGAGTATCGACATCAGCTACCGTATTGAAGGACATGACATCAGCTGCGACCTGTTGATGCTGTTCACCGAGGACTCCCTGATCACGCTGAATGAGCTTGTGAGGCACCTGTGATGACCACTCCCCCACGGCACGATCTGAATATGGAAGAACTGCACTGGCAACTGGGCCTGCTGCAAAACCTGGACGTTGGCCTGATCGTGCTGGATGCCGATCATCGCGTGCACCTGTGGAACAGCTTCATGGCCAATCATTCCGGTATTCGCGATGCTAAGGCTCAGGGCAAGAAACTGGAGGAGCTGTTCTCCGGCTTTCCGGCGCGCTGGTTCCAGCGCAAGCTGGAAAGTGTCTTTCTGCTCCGTAGCCAAGCCTTTATCACTTGGGAAGAGCGCCCCTACCTGTTCCATTTCAAGCCCTACCACCCGATCACCGGTCTGGCCGAATTCATGTACCAGAACGTCACGCTGATCCCTCTGACCTCCCCCAGCGGGGTTGTCACACATGTCGGCATCATGGTGTATGACATGACCGCCGCCGCCATGGGACAACAGGCCTTGCATCAGCTGAATGAGGAGCTGGCCAACCTGAGCCGCACCGACCGCCTCAGCGGTCTGGCCAACCGAGGCCACTGGGAAAACAGTCTGGAACAGGAATACGAACGTTTCCGGCGCACCCAGCAGCCCTCCAGCCTGGTGATGATCGATGTCGACCACTTCAAGCATGTTAACGATACCTACGGCCACCAGGCCGGGGACGAGGTGATTCGCGTCCTGTCACAGACCCTGAAAGCCCATTCGCGCAGTACCGACCTGCCGGGCCGCTACGGCGGCGAAGAATTCGGTGTCCTGCTGGTCGACACCAGCGGCCCCAACGCCATCGTCTTTGCCGAGCGTGTTCGTCGTGCCGTCGAGCAGCTGATCGTGCGCCACGCCGGCACCCCCATCGTCTTTACCGTCAGTCTGGGCGTAGCCGAAGTCAGCAATACTCACCAATCCTACGAAGACTGGCTCAAGGCCACCGATATGGCGCTGTATCATTCCAAGGAAACCGGGCGCAACCGTACCACCCTGGCCGAGGATCTGGAATAATCGCGGTTTTGCCTTTTGAACCGACTGCCTTATGAATGCCGACAAGCGTTACCAGATCTTCAGCCGCCTGCAGGCCGAAAACCCGAACCCCAAAACCGAACTGGAGTACAACTCCCCCTTCGAGCTGCTGATCGCCGTACTGCTCTCAGCACAGGCCACCGATGTCAGCGTCAACAAGGCTACGCGCAAGCTCTACCCGGTCGCTAACACCCCCGAGACGATCCTGGCGCTGGGCGTGGACGGCGTAAAGGAATACATCAAGACCATCGGACTGTTCAATACCAAGGCAGAAAATGTCATCAAAACCTGCCGCATGCTGATAGAGCTGCACAACAGTGAAGTACCACAAACCCGTGCCGAGCTGGAAAAGCTGCCCGGCGTTGGCCGCAAAACGGCCAATGTAGTGCTCAACACCGCATTTGGCCACCCCACCATGGCAGTTGACACTCACATCTTCAGGGTGTCAAATCGTACCGGTATTGCGCCCGGCAAAACCGTCCTTGATGTCGAGAAGAAACTGCTGCGCCACGTGCCCAAGCCCTTTCTGGTCGACGCCCATCACTGGCTGATCCTGCACGGCCGATATGTGTGCACTGCACGCAAGCCAAAGTGCGGTTCCTGCCTGATCGAAGACCTCTGCGAGTACAAGGAAAAGACCGATTTCTAGGCCCTTGGTTACTCACATTTTCTGTGGATAAAATAGTGGATACTATTGGGAATAACGGCCCCAGCCCAGTGATTTTAAGGCTTTCAGCGAATTGGTAAAATTTTGTTCAATTTTGGTTTATTTTTAAGAAAAACAAATAGTTACATATTGCAATACTCTTACAGATTTATTTTTCACGGGTTATACACCGCTTCTGGAGCAGGCCTTTCAAGCATGTGTAAAACCCAAAAAAAAGCGCCCTGTCAAGGCGCTTTTTTCATCTTCGGTCAGAGGCGTTGAGATATCTCAGTCTTCCGGCAACTCAACCTCAATATGCGTTTTCGGGCGACAACAACAGGTCAGGACCTCATCCGCCTGCAAATCCACCAGACTGTCCTGCACATACTCCACCTCTCCTTCCAGGAGACGGACCTTGCAACAGCCACAATAACCACCACGGCAGTTGTAGGGTGCAGGAATATTTTGTGCCTCCAGCGCATCCAGCAATGAAAACTCATACTGATAGAAGAAAGTATGGTAATTGCTCACCTTGATCCGCGGTATGCCCGACATACGCCCCCTCCTGTTACAGGTCGAAGCCGTCAAAGTCACCAGTATCGACATCATTGTCGATCTGGCCCACCAGATAGGAACTGATCTCCGCTTCCTGCGGCGCCACCTGTACGTTGTCACTCACCAGCCAACTGTTCATCCAGGGCAGCGGATTCTGACGTGCCGGGAAAATCTCGCTCAGCCCCAACGCCTTCATGCGCACGTTGGTGATGTATTCAACATAGTCACCCAGAATGCGTGCATTCAAGCCAATCATGGAGCCCTCACTGAACAGGTATTCAGCCCACTCCTTTTCCTGCTGTGCAGCTTCACGGAAGATGGCATAGACCTGCTCTTCACACTCAACCGCAATCTGCTTGAAGTCCGGATCATCGGCACCTGAAGCCATCAGGTTCAGCATGTGCTGAGTGCCAGTCAGGTGCAGTGCTTCGTCACGCGCGATCAGCTTGATGATTTTGGCATTGCCTTCCATCAATGCCCGCTCGGCAAAGGCGAATGAGCAGGCAAAGCTGACATAAAAACGGATGGCTTCCAGCACATTCACCGAAACCAGCGTCAGATACAGTTTCTTCTTCAGGTTGTACAGGCTGGCATCGTAGCTTTCACCGTCGATACGATGAATACCGGCACCGTGCACCGCGTGGATATTGACCAGCTGAATGAACTCGTCATACAGCCGCGTCACCGTTTCGGCGCGCTTGATGATCTCCGGGTTGGTGACGATGGTATCGAACACCTCCGACGGCTCGGTGATGATGTTGCGAATAATATGGGTGTAGGAGCGGCTGTGAATGGTTTCACTGAACGCCCAGGTTTCGAACCAGGTTTCCAGCTCCGGCAGAGAAACAACCGGCAAAAAAGCCACGTTGGGCGAGCGCCCCTGCACCGAATCCAGCAGCGTCTGATATTTCAGGTTACTCAGAAAGATATGCTGTTCATGGTCCGGCATACCCATGAAGTCCTTGCGGTCGTTGGTCAGATCGACCTCTTCCGGACGCCAGAAGAATGACAGCTGTTTCTCGATCAGCTTTTCGAAGATGGGATACTTCTGCCTGTCATACCGCGCTACGTTCACGGAGCGACCGAAAAACATCGGCTCGCGTGTGGCGTCATGGTTACTGGGGCTGAAAGTAGAATATGACATGAGTGCCTTGTCCTGAAAAAACAGTACCACTGCCCGGGCCTTACAGACCCGGGATGAAAAGAGAAGTCAGCTCCGCCGGGAAGACTTAGAGCTTGCAGGCGCCGCCTTCACAGCCGTCATCGCCCTTCTCGGACGAACCGGCACCGTCACGGGTGTTGTGGTAGTACAGTGTCTTCACACCAAACTTGTACGCCGTCAGCAGATCCTGCAGCAGCTGCTTCATCGGCACCTTGTCACCCGGGAACTTGGCCGGATCGTAGTTGGTATTGGCCGAGATCGACTGGTCAACAAACTTCTGCATGATACCGACCAGCTGCAGATAGCCGGTGTTGTTCGGGATACTCCACAACAGCTCGTACTGATCCTTCAGCTCCAGGTATTCCGGCACTACCTGTTTCATGATGCCGTCCTTGCTCGCCTTCACGGAAACAAAACCACGCGGCGGTTCGATACCGTTGGTGGAGTTGGTGATCTGTGACGAGGTTTCACACGGCATCAGCGCGGTCAGCGTACTGTTACGCAGGCCAAACTCACGAATATCTTCGCGCAGCGTTTCCCAGAAATACTGCAGCGGCTCTTCGCAGTAGCTGTCGACATCCCGCTTGTAGGTGTCGATCGGCAGCAACCCCTTGGCATAGGTGGTCTCGTCAAACTTCGGACAGGGCCCGAATTCTTTCGCCAGCTGGTTGGAAGCCTTCAGCAGGTAGTACTGAATCGCCTCGAAGGTGCGGTGCACCAGACCGTTGGCACTGCCATCGGAATAGCGCACACCGTTCTTGGCCAGATAGTAGGCAAAGTTGGTCACACCCACACCCAGCGTACGGCGCGCCATGGTTGCGTTGCGAGCCGCCGGGATCGGGTAGTCCTGATAATCCAGCAGACTGTCCAGCGCGCGCACGATCAGGTCGGCCAGGTCTTCCAGCTCATCCAGATTCTCCAGCGCGCCCAGGTTGAATGCTGACAGCGTACACAGCGCAATCTCGCCGTCCGGGTCATTGACATCGCTCAGCGGTTTGGTCGGCAGTGCAATCTCCAGACACAGGTTGGACTGCTTCACCGGCGCAACCGACGGATCGAACGGGCTGTGCGTGTTGCAGTGATCCACGTTCTGCACATAGATACGGCCCGTGGACGCACGCTCGGACATCAGCAGACCGAACAGCTCGACCGCCTTGATGGTTTTCTTGCGGATCGACTCGTCCTGCTCGTACTGTTCGTACAGACGCTCGAACTCGTCCTGATCGGCAAAGAAGGCGTCATACAGACCCGGCACCTCGTGCGGGCTGAACAGCGTAATGTTGCCACCCTTGATCAGGCGCTGATACATCAGCTTGTTGATCTGCACGCCGTAGTCGATGTGACGTACGCGGTTCTCTTCCACGCCACGGTTGTTTTTCAGCACCAGCAGAGATTCTACTTCCAGATGCCAGACCGGGTAGAACAGAGTGGCTGCACCACCACGAACACCGCCCTGAGAACAGGATTTCACCGCTGTCTGGAAATGCTTGTAGAACGGAATACAACCGGTGTGGAACGCCTCGCCGTTGCGGATCGGGCTGCCAATCGCACGAATTCCACCGGCATTGATACCGATACCGGCACGCTGAGACACGTACTTGACGATGGCGGCAGCGGTCGCATTGATGGAGTCCAGACTGTCGCCGGTCTCGATCAGCACGCAGGAACTGAACTGACGTGTCGGCGTACGGACGCCGGCCATGATCGGGGTCGGCAGCGACAGCTTGAACAGTGACGTCGCATCGTAAAAGCGCTTGACGTACTCCAGACGCGTGTCACGCGGGTAGTTGGCGAACAGACAGGCCGCGACCAGCATATACAGCTGCTGCGGGCTTTCGTAGATATCACCGGTGACGCGGTTCTGCACCAGGTACTTGCCTTCCAGCTGCTTCACCGCGGCATAGCTGAAGTTCATGTCACGACCATGGTCGAGATAGGCGTTCAGCTCGTTGAATTCTTCCCGTGTGTAGTCCTGCAGCAGGTGCTGATCATAGCGCTTCTGCTCCACCATGCTGGCAACATGGTCATACAGGTGCGGCGGCTCGAAATCATTGAACGCACGCTTGCGCAGATGGAAGACAGCCAGGCGGGCAGCCAGGTACTGATAGTCGGGTGCATCTTCGGAGATCAGGTCAGCGGCTGACTTGATCAGCGTCTCATGGATATCGGACGTTTTGATGCCTTCGTAGAAATGCAGATGGGCACTCAGCTCAACCTGGGATACCGATACGTTCTCGAGCCCATCAGCGGCCCAGATAATCACACGATGAATCTTTTCAAGGTCAATCAGTTCACGACGACCATCGCGCTTGGTAACCATCAGATCTTGCTGCATTCTGCACGCTCTTCCAGTTCTGTCATTGCTAAAAATCGGGCCTGCGGGAGGCTCCATCACTTCAGGCTGCCGGCCACACACGCATCTTAATTTCACCAATAAACACCACCAGACAGAAAACGCCTGTTTGGTTCGAATAGTGGGTAGAAACACAAGATGTAGTACAGCACCGCATACCGGGCACTAAATATAGATATTGGCTCAAGGATTTCAATATTGATTTATCGCGCTATCAAGTGTAGCCCGACCAGCCCGTTCCGGCTGAGAGGCGCGCATTATGCGGGCTTGACGCTCCTTTTTCCATTCCATTTTGCATACGATTTTTTTTCATCAACTTGCGAACGACTGTGAAAAAGTCGCATATCAAAAAATCACTCCCCAACCCTTTACATCCCACCTCTGTCTGACTAGAATGCGCAGCCTCTGGTGGGGTTCCCGAGTGGCCAAAGGGATCAGACTGTAAATCTGACGCGCAAGCTTCGGTGGTTCGAATCCACCTCCCACCACCATCGAATTTCACGAAAAAGCCCTGCCAATTCAAACTTGGCAGGGCTTTTTTGTATCCCTTCGGACTGAACGGCAACCTGTATTCGCCTTGACCTCCAGCAAGTGTCTGCGCTATCCAACCATGGCATGAGTGCATCCAATGCCGAAAGGTTGTAACTTGATACCATTCTGACGCGGCCCAGAGCACTCCGACTGCAGTACGTCAATGAATAACGATAATAAAGAACCCAATTCGAAAGGCGCTTCCGACACAGACCATTTGCTGAGCCTGCTGAATGAACAGCAGGTCATTCTGGACAATGCGGGTGTCGGTATCTGCTTTATTCTTGAGCGACGCATTCAGCGCTGCAACTATCAGTACGCCCGCATCTACGGCTACGACCTCCCGGAGCAGATGCTGGGACTGAGCAGCCAGACGCTCTATCCTCGTGATGCCGACTATCGCCGTCTGGGCAAGGCGGCCTATCCGACCCTCGCCAATGGCGACCGCTTCAGGACTGAAATCAGAATGCGTCGCCGTGACGGCTCGCTGTTCTGGTGCCGCCTGACCGGCAAGATGGTGGACCACACCCAACCCTCACAAGGGTATATCTGGATTGTCGAAGACATTGACCAGCAGCGCCGCTCCGATGATGCACTGAAAGCACTTACCCATCAGCAGCAACTGATTCTGGACCACGCCATGGTCGGCATCGTATTTCTGCACGATCGTCAGGTAACCAGTTGTAACCGGCGCTTTGCCGAAATGCTTGGCTATGAACCCGGCGAACTGGCAGGCAAAAGCACCAGCACCTGGTATCCCGACAAGGCGCGCTGGAAGGAGGCTGGCAGCTACTACAGCGAGATCCTTTCCCGTGGCCAATCGTTCCGCGCCGAAATCGAACTGGTCCGCAAGGATGGCAAACGCATCTGGTGTGATGTGCGCAGCAAGGCGATTGCACCGGACGATCTCAGCCAGGGCTCCATCTGGATCATGATGGATATCTCCGAACGCAAGGCCCACGAACAGGCTCTGCTGCAGGCCCACCAGGCACTGGAACAAAGAGTCGAAGAGCGAACCCACGAGTTGAAGCAGGTGGTCGCCAACCTGCACCACGAAATCGAAGAACGCAAACTGGCCGAAGAGCGCATTCGTCATCTTGCCCAGCACGATGGACTGACCGGGCTGCCCAATCGCAGCCTGTTCGAGCATCGACTGGAGGAGCAAATTCGGCTGGCTGGCCTCAGAGGCACACGGCTGGCCGTGCTGTTTATCGATCTTGACCGCTTCAAGCACGTCAATGATTCATTGGGCCATCACGAAGGCGACCTGCTGCTGAAAAGCCTGGCCGAACGCCTGAGCCAATCAGTCTCGGGGGAGCGCACACTGGCCCGTATCGGCGGTGATGAGTTTGTCATCATGTTGCCCAATATCCAGTCCCAACAGGACGTTGAAGAGCTGGTGACACAACTGCAGACAGCTCTGCAGCCCACTGTACACATCGGCCTGCATGAACTGCGCATCTCCTGCAGCACCGGTATCGCCCTGTTCCCGGATGACGGCGTCACCCCGCAAACCCTGATTCAGCATGCCGACTCGGCCATGTATCGCGCCAAAGCCAATGGTCGCAATCGGTTCCAGTTCTATAACCATCAGCTGGACCGCGAACAGCTGGAACGCGTGGAACTGGAAAACGCCCTGTTCCACGCCCTCAAGCATCAGGAGCTTGAGTTGCATTACCAGCCACAGGTCGATATCAGCAGCGGGCGTATCGATGGTGCCGAAGCCCTGATCCGCTGGAATCGCCCCGGTCACGGTATGGTGTCCCCGGGCTGCTTTATCCCTCTGGCCGAAGAGTGCGGACTGATTGGTGATATCGGCAACTGGGTGCTGGAACAGGCCTGCGCACAGATGCAGCGCTGGCAACAACTGGGCATCAAGCT
>Ga0193959_1000550_pt1 | contig 15020 bp, 12 predicted proteins | sample FB_2_MG_FD_140333 | JGI IMG/M metagenome (GOLD analysis project Ga0193959, IMG submission 140333) | Microbial mat bacterial communities from the Broadkill River, Lewes, Delaware, United States - FB_2_MG | ecosystem: Environmental > Aquatic > Freshwater > River > Microbial mats | place: USA... | reverse complement strand
GTTTATATGAGCATAGTTTATATGAGCATATAGACGACGGTGTTGGTCGTAAATTTACTCTCTGGGGCAATCATATACAGTACTGCACAGACTCTTTGATAGGCTTTTTATGGATAACACACTGGATAAACACCGACTCAAACAGCTTGAAGGCGACTTTTTACTGCGTTACCCACAAGGTTTTGATGATCCAGAGATGCTCAAAATCGCTAAAAAGCACCGTATGGCGGCGATGACGGCATTATCTCAGGAGTGTTTTTCTAAGACGGCCTGTGCCAACTACCACGTCACTGCTGATAATATGGTCAAAGTTATTAGTCGCTCGTCTATGGTATCGATGTTTGAAAAACCAAAATTTCGCGATTTTGTCAAAAGCCTCAATGATAATGACAAGGCATTTTTGGTTGATTGCCTAAGCCAATTACTGCACGGTAAGCAACAGCGTGGTTTTGAAGGTATGGTCGATTTACTGAAAACAGAAAAGCTGGCCAAATGGAGTTTAGTGACGATTATTCCCGCCTACTATGCACCCACAAAAGAGGTTTTTGTAAAGCCAACAACCGCCAAGGGTATTTTGCGTCACTTTGAGTTGGTTGAGCCTGTATATAAACCCGCACCGACGTGGGATTTTTATCGCCGTTACCGCCAGTTGATCAATAACGGTAAAAAGAGTGTCAGTAAAACCCTGTCTCCGTCTAATGCGGCCTTTTCTGGGTTTTTGATGATGAGTGTTGATACCTCACGATAATATCCTGCACGCTTGGAGCGTCAAAGTGATAAAAGCGCTGTATTCTTATTTAAGTCATACAGCAAAGGCACGTTTTTGCTCGACCTATACACAATAACCCTCTATAGTAGCGCCTTTTTAACCCTCCCGATGTATCGATAGTTGTAGGACGCCCCCTTTGATTTCAACCGCCAATATCACTATGCAGTTTGCGGCTAAACCGCTGTTTGAAAATATTTCCGTTAAATTTGGTAACGGCAACCGCTACGGCCTAATTGGCGCTAATGGTTGTGGTAAATCCACATTTATGAAGATTCTCGATGGCAGCCTGGCGCCCAGTGCGGGCAATGTAGCAATTACACCCAATGAACGCATTGGTAAATTGCATCAGGATCAGTTTGCTTTTGAGCAATACAGCGTTATCGATACTGTGATAATGGGGCATACCGACCTTTGGGCGATTAAACAAGAGCGCGATCGTATTTATAGCCTGCCTGAGATGTCAGAAGAAGAGGGTATGCAGGTCGCCGAGCTAGAAACCCAGTTTGCAGAAATGGATGGCTACAGTGCTGAAAGCCGAGCAGGTGAGATTTTACTCGGTGCAGGTATCGACCTTGAACTGCATTATGGTTTGATGAGTGAGGTAGCACCGGGTTGGAAATTGCGCGTATTACTGGCTCAGGCACTGTTTTCAGACCCGGATATTCTGCTGCTTGATGAGCCAACAAACAACCTCGATATCAACACCATTCGTTGGCTAGAAGCCTTTTTAAATGAGCGCAGCAGTACTATGGTGATTATCTCTCATGATCGCCATTTTCTAAACGCGGTCTGTACTCATATGGCCGATATCGATTATGGTGAATTGCGGGTCTACCCTGGTAACTACGATGACTTTATGCGTGCATCGACCCAAGCCCGCGAGCGCTTACAATCAGAAAACAGTAAAAAGAGTGCGCAAATTGCCGATTTACAACAGTTTGTTAGCCGCTTTTCAGCCAATGCCTCCAAGGCAAAGCAGGCAACCTCACGCGCGAAGCAGCTTGAAAAAATCAAACTTGACGAGATCAAACCATCAAGTCGTGTAAGCCCTTATATTCGTTTTAAACAAGAGAAAAAACTACACCGCCAAGCCGTTACTATTGAAAATCTTGGCCACGGTTTTGAGGGTGAGTTATTGTTTGATAACGTCGATTTAATTATCGATGCGGGAGAGCGCATTGCCATTATTGGTGAAAATGGCGCGGGTAAAACGACATTACTGCGCTGTTTAATGGGCGAACTTAGTGCGCAATCAGGTAGTATTAAGTGGGCAGAGAATGCAAGCTTAGGCTATTGCCCCCAAGACAGTGCGGCTGAGTTTACAGGTGAAATCAACTTGTTTGATTGGATGAGCCAGTGGCGTAAACCCAATCACGATGATCAAATAGTACGTGCAACACTCGGCCGGCTACTCTTTTCTGCTGATGACTTTGCCAAGCAAGTCAGCGTGTGCTCAGGGGGTGAGAAAAACCGTTTGTTATTTGGCAAACTGATGATGATGGATACCAACGCACTGTTAATGGACGAGCCCACTAACCACCTAGATATGGAATCGATTGAGGCACTTAACCTCGCACTTGAACACTACGACGGCACCTTGTTGTTTGTCAGTCATGATCGCGAATTTGTATCGTCATTAGCCACTCATATTATCGAAATTAAAGATAAACAGTTAGTGAGCTTTAAAGGTACTTATAGCGAGTATCTGGCAAGCCAGACAGTATAATCTACCTTTAAGAAAGTTATTGGGCGGCCCTGTGAGTCGCCCGATCTATCTGGCTATTGTGGCGATTATTGCCATTATAGTTATCGATATAGCCTGTAGAGAGCTAAGCTCATTAGCCGCGAATATGTCTGACGCGAAATGAACGGCCTTTGAGTTTTCCTGTTTCGAGTGTTTCCAGCGCGCTGGCCAGTACCTTCCGGCTCACTGCCACATAGGCGCACTGGTCAAAAATATGAATCTTGCCAACGGCCTTACCATCGATGTCGCTATTGCGGGTCAGTGCTCCTAAAATATCGCCTGCACGCAGCTTTTGTTTTTTCCCCCCGCCGATTTGCAATGTGGCCATAGGTGGTTTGTAGGCGGGCTGTTTTGTGGTGTTGCCTGTGGGGAGTGGGGTTGTCTCTAATGTATGCCCAAGATAAGCCTCCAGTGACTGCAATTTATAGGCTTCTTTATCACTGACTAGCGTGAATGCGCTACCTTGTTTACCGGCGCGCCCTGTACGACCAATACGGTGGGTGTGTACATCAAGCTCACGCGCAATCTGATAATTGATCACCGTATCGAGTGCATCAATATCTAAGCCTCGTGCGGCTACATCGGTTGCGACTAAAACAGACACACTGTGATTGGCAAAGCGTACCAGTACTTGTTCGCGCATTTTCTGCTCTAAATCACCGTGTAGTGCCAGCGCACTAAAGCCCATTTGAGATAACCCTTCGGCCACCTCTTGGGTTTCGCGTTTCGTATTACAGAAAATAACCACTGAATCCGGGCGCTGATCCAGCAGTATTAATTGCAATGCTTCTAGACGCGAGGTGTGCTCATTAAGGGCGTAGACAATTTGCTGGATACTGTCGTTATCGTGTGTTGCTGCAACACTGACCATGGTGGGCTCGACCATTACCCGTTTGGCGATCGACTGAATTTCATCGGGGTAGGTGGCGCTAAATAGTAGAGTTTGCCGCGCGGAGGGTGCGTATTCAATAATCGCATCGAGGGTATCTTGAAACCCCATATCGAGCATGCGGTCGGCTTCATCGAGTACCAGTGTCGTAAGTGCGTCTAAACGCAAGGTCGCTTTGCGCAAATGCTCTTCAATGCGCCCTGGTGTACCGACCACAATATGCGCGCCGTGCTCTAGTGAGCCAATCTGTGGGCCAAAGGGCATGCCACCACACAGAGTGAGTACTTTAATATTATGGATGCCGCGAGCGAGTGTGCGAATCTCTTTAGCGACCTGATCAGCAAGTTCCCGAGTAGGGCACAAGACAAGAGATTGAACCTGAAATCGCTTAACCTCTAAGCGTTGCAATAACCCCAAGCCAAAAGCGGCTGTTTTACCTGAGCCTGTTTTTGCCTGAGCAATGACATCGTTGCCGGTTAATATCACCGGTAGACTTTGCGCCTGAATGGGTGTCATCGAATGGTACCCAAGATGCTCAAGTGTCGACAGTAGGGCGGGTTGTAGCGATAGTGATGAAAAATTACTGTGGCTCAAAGTAAGGTCCTGCTCGGTGAATGACTGTTTTGCCCGGCAGTGTACCACTTTTGTTACTGCTCAGCTGGTTGCGATTTATTGAGTAGATATCAACGAAGTGACTGCCAGTGTTGCTTGGGCGAACATATCCTTTACTGCCTCAGATGAGCGTTGCCCTCGCGATAGCACGGCAGCCCCTTGTATCTGACCATTAATAAAGCGTGCCAATGCCTGTATATTGAGCGTGACGGCGATATCGCCGCACTGTTGCCCCTGTGCTAAGCGCTGTGTAATTAACGCTTCGTTATTATCGTGTATGGCTTTGATCTTTGATGAAATAGTATGGTTTTCTTGATGGCATTGAATAGTACTATTAACCACTAGACAGCCAATCCCTAAATGTTCTAAATGCCACTGCAAATTCATCTGTAAAAAATTAAGCATAGTAGTATGGGTATCGGTTTCCTGCGCAAATAGTGCTGCTGCTGCCGTGGCGTAAGGTTTGTAATACCAATCAAGCACCTCAATAAACAGTGTCTCTTTATCGCCAAAGGCTGCATATAAACTCGGTGGATTCATGGCCATAGCGCTGGTCAATTGTGCCAGAGAGGTGTTTTGATATCCGTACTGCCAAAATACCTCTTTGGCTTGTTCGAGTGCGGTATTTTTATCAAATGACCTTGGACGGCCTTTAGTGCGTTTTTTTATTGTTGTATCGATCATTTTACAAATCCTTGAGGGTTTGCCCTTAGTGTACCTGCGGCCATTATTATATTGAACATTACAAAAATCAAGGTGTGCCTGCCTGGAGGCTAGCTTATCAAGAAAATAGAGTTACTCACTGAGAGCTGGTCGTGGTATTGGCACCTATACTAGATACTCAGATCTTGCAGTAAGAAGTGACATTATAAGCACAGGGTATACCCATGGTGTATAAGTAAGGGGCATTTTAAGCGCGCTCGATTAATCCTGCTTTATTGCCTGTATAGTGAGAGTTTAACAACAACTCTCATTTAATAACCGTACCTTTGTCAGTGTATTTTTTACCATTTTTTAAGGTGTAAACAGTCGGCACCTCTCTATCTATGCTGGATGAGGTTTGAATAAGTGCTTTTTTAAAATTTTTAAATACTTGCCCTTGTTGATTAATCAGTGCGTCATCATTATTTTTTAATTTAACCAGTGTGTATGCAAACTTAAATGACCTTGCCTCTTTAAACTTAAAGGGAATGACCAGTTTGCCCCTTCTATTGATATAGCCCCATAGCTTATTTTTGTTTTGCACAGCGGCCAGACCATTAGAAAAGGGGCGAATAAAGGTATAGCGGTCTGTTTTAAATGCCATCTCGCCCCGATTATTGATGACACCATAGATACACTCACTACGCTGGTAATTATCATCACCTATTGGGGTACACTTTTCTACAACTTGCAAATCATCATGGCTATACATGCTCATTGAGCCATAAATATGAACGGCCCCCCAGTTTTCTTTTGTTAATTGGTTGCCTTTTCGATCAAATATTTGTGCCATAAGAATATGGTTGCTATCTTGTTTTTTTCTGGAGTAAAGATAGTTTTTTCCTATATCGATACTATGGTTTCTATTGGATAAAATAATATTGCCTTGCGTATCGTAGGCGCTGTATCTCGTGGTGTCGTCATCTATTTTTCGCTCTGCGACAATAATATTATTATTGAATCTATAGTCGTAATATTCAAGGGGGATAATCAACGTCTTAGCTACTGTGTCAAAAACGCCCTTTCTATTTATTGGCGGGGCGTCTGTTGTGGTCGAGTCAATGTTATTGATAACTTCAATCAGTGTATCAGAAAGCCAGTATGTGGGTGAATAATCTACCGGTATCATGGTGTTTTTATCACGGTCTAAAAAGAAATGTTTGCTTGCATAAGACGATGCGTAAAAGTTGGCCTGCTTGTAGTCTAGCACTTTATAGTTAGGCTCAATAAGCCATTGCCCCTTGTTGTCCACTAAGCCGTCAAATAATTCCATTTTATTGGTTGCCGTATTATTTTTTCGTTGGTGTGCTATATAATAGCCTGTTTTATTTTTTTTACTTTCAATATTGTTGGCTGTGATTGTTATTGATGCGCTTTGCATTTGTGCTGATGATATGGTTAGCGCTAAGGTTTTTATTGGTCCGTGAAACTCATACTTGGCAGTGGTGAATGACTGTATTTTTCTGTGAGTTTTAGGTAGGTTTTTGTCAATAAATGTTTTTAATTGGCTCGTGTCTTTAAATCTATTGGTATTGATTTTTTTGAGTGCTTTTTTATACGCTGTATTTATTTTTTTTAAATAGTCAATCGTTGGTTTTTTGGGAAGTGAGAGAGATTTTTCATTGTTAATTTTAATGGCTTTTGTCGCTGAATACATCCCTTCTATGTGAGTAATGCGATCGCTAATAACCGACGGGTAATGGAGTTCTACTATGTTATCGGCCATGCGTTTAAATGTGACTTCATGAGAATCAATGGTGATTTTATCGTTGTCATCACTAAGGGTTATTTGCTTATAGCTTGCAGGGTATTCAAAGCTTGTTTCAATATTGATTAAGTCTATGACTTTAGCGGTAGGTATATCAAATGAAGGTGTAGAGTATGATGTGGGCGTTTGATTAATTGCCACCTTCTCTGCTGTTTGATCGTTATAATATATATGTTTAATGGTTACTGTTTGTTGAATATTGTTAGTGATAAAACTGTAACTGTTTTCGCTATTGTCAGTATTCGTGTATGAACCATTACTAGCATCAATATGTAAGCTAAGTGTTGATTTTGGTGGCTCAATTGATTGGTGAATGTTCATTTTTATATTGTTGATATAATTGTCAGTCGTCGTTTTTACGGTCTCTTCTGTTGGTGTTGTTAATGGTTCTTTAATGTAGTGTTTTTCGATATCAGCAATGCTGCTTTGTGTTTCTTTGTCGGTCAATTCATCTGGATTAGATGCAGTGATTGAAAGATCAATGTCGATATCTAGGTTTGCCAAATAATTAATGGTATTCAATTCTTTGATTACATTCTCAAGAGATTTTTTTGCTGTAGTCAAATCACTAAAGTCAATTTGCAGCTTTTCAGATATGTTTTGTTGAATATTGTTGCTATTGTCAATGTTGTTGTCGATAGTGCGCTGTTGGTTCTGCCCGTCAGAGCAGGCAATCAATAATAGGGTAGCTAAACAGAAAAATAATCTGTTTAAATAAGTGGAGTACATATAAACCTCTATAGAAATATGTTAATTAATACTACCTTTAAGTACTATAGGCTAATAAATATTAATGGTGTATTTGGTTTAAATGCTTGGTTTAAAGGATGTCCTTTTAGAGCGTATTTAATCAGTGATTGCCAAGCAATAGTATGTATATAGTAAGGTATAGAATGAGGCCATCTTATAGCAGATAGTGTGCTCTTGTCTAATTGTTCCAAGTGCCATAATTTCTGTGTGATAAAACTATTAGACGATGCACATGAGGGCACTTTTGGGGTTGCGATACTATTTATGTTCGATAGCCAATAATAGCCTCAACATTGATGTGCGATTTTTTATGCGTTTAATCCATTTTTATAACTTTTTACATTGAGTGCGTACATAAAACCTTTTTAGTAACTGCTTTATATAAACTATCTGCTCTTGTATATAGATTGTGCCATGCTGCTTAAATACAGTGCTAAGCTCAAGATAACGGCCAATAATCTAACCGCTTCCTATAAATTTCACCTGCTTTTAAATAATTTTTATTGTCGGTCAACTTATATCTGTTAATTTATTATTCCTAATAACCCTTTATTGTGAAAATTGCTCAGGGCTTAAGGTTAATCGTGCGGAGGGTTTGGGCATAGTACCGTTGCCCCAACGATTGCGCAGCGGTTGTTGCTGCATGATTTTTGCCAGCGCCATTAATTGATCCAGTCGCGCTTTCAGTTCATCAAATTGTGCCAGATGTTTGGGCTTATAGCTGCTGGCAACCCAATCATCGTCTTGCATGGCATCGCGGTAGCGTTGTAAAAAGGCATTCATGGATTCAGGCTTGGCGCTGTAGTATTCATCCACTAATGCTTCAAATTCTGCTTCAATCGCGGCATAGGCACTTAATAGTCGACGCCAGCGATGTTCATCAAATGAAAACTGCTCGCAGACACGCTGGCCGGCGGCTAGACCAATATCACTGAGATGGTAAATATCTTCATCGTTCATGGATAAATTTAACCCGCCTTCTTCCGGCTTGAGTGCAAGCTGAATAATACGTTCACGATAGCCTGGCAAAATACTCTGGGTGGTTTCTTGCCAATTTTGTGCGGTGTTAAAGATATGTTTAAACAGATCGACCAGATTGCTAATGTCGCTGATGCCCATCGTTCTGCCTTCGTTAGCTTTGATGGGGAGATAGACTCTATTGTGGCCACTGTTTATATTCTCGTCATCATCGGGCATTTGCCGGTCATCGCTGTATTCGGTTAATGCGATGCCAAAGGTAGGACGAGAGGGAAAGGTTCTATCAAATAAGTGAATCGGGAAGTTACTTGAAATCCCCCCGTCACTGAACCAGCAACAACGCGGTGTTTGCTGTTGCTCTAGGCAGCGTCGCCGAGACCAATCGTAACGGTACAGTGGGATAGCCGCCAACAATAACGGAAAGCTGATACTCATACGAATGGCCATGAGTACGGGTAAATCATCACCACAAGGGATAATTAAAAAATCCTTTAGGTGGGTGTTGTCGGTGTCTTTTCCACGGCGTAGTTGTGTTTGTTTTGATTGAATATAATGCACAATAGTGGCGGGTAATAAACGCTCAAGATCGCTTTTTTTGGCCAGTGAATACCCCAAGTGCGGTAGATTTACGGGGGTTTGCTGGGACAAATTTGTTGATACCATACGCAGGGTAACCCCCTGTTTGGCTAAGTCACCAAAGGTTAGAGGCGTAGCTGGCAGTGTCTTGTCGTGTTGTAACCGCCCCGCACAGGTTTCAAGCCATAGGTTTAACCAATCTGTTAGCCCTAACTGAGCACTACCGGGTGTTGTCATGCCGCTGCACAAGCCAAAATAGGTTTGTGGTAGCCGTTTGATACTTTTGCGTATATGCCACCCATGGCGAATAAAAAACCATACCAGCGAGCGCGATTGCCCATTCATAAGCTTGAGCATGGCTGTAAATACTCGCCGGTGATCAGGATGTGGTTGAAATAGCGCCAACAGATGCCGACTGATATCGTGGGGTAGGGTATCTAGTGCTTCAAAACCACTGTTGGAGCCATGGCTGCGGCAGTACTCTGCTGCTGCGGTTAAGCCCGCTGCAATAGCGCCGGCAGAGGTGCCCCCCAATTTAATAAAGCGATAGCGCTTGGCAAGTTCTGTAATTGCTTTTGGGTAAACCACACCACTGGCGATACCGCCTTTCATGACTAGGTCACAGGTTGCCATTGTTTTCATAAAAGTGCCTCCACTTATTGTGGTGGCACTATAAAGGAAAAGTGCGTGTCACAGTAGGCTTTGTTCTATGCCCTTGCTTGTCTTGATTGTGTGTTTGATAAGTGAGCAGTCATTGTACGGTTTATCGTCGCCATCCGCGTTATGGTTTGCTTGAGCTAATATCTGTGGTGCCGGTTTGTATATTTATAATAGTGGCACTGCGCTTAAAAATACTACTGATACCGGCTTGCTCTTCTAATATTTCAGCGATGAGTTCAGGTTTATAAAAAGGCATCGTGGGGATGCGTATCAGAGGGTGGTGATTCTGTAGTGCATCATTGACATAGTCGTCTCTGGCGATACGCTTTGCATTGCTATGGCTGGCGTCATCCAATTCTATTACGGCAACAATCTTGGTGGCGGTATCGGTAATGACATAATCCATACGTTTGGACCAAGCTCGCTTTCGGTGTTTGTATTCAACAGGTTCCACCAATGCAATGAGTGATGTTTGGCAGTGCACGACGTATTTTTTATCGAGTGCTTTTTGCAAGGCAAAATACAGCTTCTGTTCATTGCGGGTGGCTAAGTAATCCTTTTTGCGATGAGCGATAGACTCATGGGGTGTATGTGCTGTTGCTGAATGATTGCCAAAGGTCAGTGTGCGAATAAGCTTAGGCATGATTAATACTGCAATAACAATCAAGATGCCAACTATTGTGACGATATCCACGGCGAGACTCCTTCAATTATTTAAACCATCATTAATAGTATTGCTAAGGCTGTCAGTGGGGTTAATTAACCCTCGTGCTGATTGACTATAGGTAGTTTTGACGGCAATGCCAAGGTGTCTGTAGTGACAAATATAATAGTATTGGCGCGGTTTTTTTTATTGACCGAATTTTGGCGGGCAATACATTGTAGTGATCAATATTTTGGCGGCTGTTAACCCTCTCTTAAGCGCCACAGTAGTCGTGTTAACCCCTGTGCTTTCAGGCATAGATAAAAGCCAATGCCTATTTCTACCAATGTAGTTATTAAGATAATAATGGCGTCTTGCCTGTCTTGTGCGGGTAAAAAATCTTGTTGGTAAAGCGCCCATAACCACAACACATTATCAACCACATCAGGTAGAGCCTGAGACAATACGTAAAGGCCCAATAAGCACGCCAGTGCAGCGTGTAGCTCTTGTGCATTTAGTTCTTGTGTTTTTATACCACCAACGGGCGCGGCTGAGTGAGGCGTCACTGATAATGTTTGCGCGATAGTCAACGGAAATTTAATTAAAACAGCTGCGGCAATGAACAAGACTGCCACGTGAATATACACCATGTAAACCGCGAGCGATGGGGCTTGCTGTTGGGTGAGTAAGGTGATGTTTTCCAGTGTATTGATATGTTGGCCGATGGTTTGTAGTGCAATAATAATGGTGTAGATGCCGACTAGACGAATGCCTGTGGCCAGTAGCTCAATCGTATTCACGCAATATCCTTCATATCCTTCAGTGTGTTAATGACTTGCCTAGTTTATGATGAAAGAACTCATATGCTACACGAATACTGTGTGATTGCGTGGTTTTACAGGCTCTAATGCGGTATTTTTTGGCCAATATAACCTGCGGTGTATCAAAAGGGATACTGCTGTTGAGTGTTTACTGTTACTATGCATGTTCGCTCGCCGTTCTAGCGTGGCAGTTCACTGTACAAGCTCTATCGTTTACCTGTTTATTATTTCCCGTTTTTTAAAAGGTGTTGATATGACTCACAGTAAACCAATGACAGGCAGTTGCCTCTGTGGCGCTGTCACTCTATCTGCATCACTCAATAAATCGACCATTGGCGCTTGCCACTGTGCTATGTGCCGCAAATGGTCAGGCGGCCCTATGCTCGCAGTTGATTGTGGTGACAGCCTTAGCATTGAAGGTCGCGCCTCAGTCGCGGTTTTTGATTCCTCTGAATGGGCCGAACGCGGGTTTTGTGCAACCTGTGGTACGCACTTATATTATCGTTTGAAGCAAAGTAACCACTATATGATGCCCGTCGGTTTATTTGATGATGATGAAGGTCTAGACTTTGACCATCAAATTTTTATCGATAAAAAGCCCGCCTATTACAGTTTTACAAACGACACTCACAACATGACAGAAGCCGAAGTATTTGCCGAGTTTACAGCGGCGGCGGATTAACCTTCTTACTTCTTATTGTTAACTACTTGTTAGCTACAGCTGTAGCGTGACTACTTTAAAGCCAGCAGCGCAGGTGATTGTTTCTATACGTGTAAAGTAGGGGGCCGCCATTGCCTGCAAGCCAATAAATTCATTGACGACAAATACCGCAATACCCGTTGGTGTGAGGTGTTGTTGTGTCTGCCGGAGAAATTTATCGCTGAGTTGTTTATCATGCATAAACCCTTGGTGAAAGGGTGGGTTGCACACAATTAAGGGAAAGCGCTCTTGCAGTGTGTTGGCGCAATCTGAGGGGATCACATCCACTGGTACCGTATAAGCTGAGCTATAGGTCTCGGCATTTTTTCGGGCGCACAATAATGCAGAGGCATTGTTATCAGTCGCAACAATATGGCACTGCTCACTGATAATGCCATCGGGTATATACAGTGGCAGGTTTAAAAAAAGCCAACCATAGCCACACCCAAGATCGAGAATAGATGACAGAGGTGTTTCAATCTTTTGTTGTTGGAGTATATCAGGCAGGCTGTGCAATAGCAGCTCACTACCTTGATCAATTTTTTGCCAGCCAAAGACGCCGGGTTTACTGTAGAGTGTGTCGCGCCTTTGGCCACTGAAGCTTAACTGCTGTATTTGGTTATAGTGCTGATCATCGAGCCTAGCGGTGGCATCGAGGTCAGTAAAGCAGCCACTATAATCGAGACCTGATTTCTGTAGTTTGCCTACCGCCCCCATAATACTCTTTAACTTAGTGGCGTAACTCTTTATGCCTTCTTGTTTTTTTCCACTTAAAATACATTCGCCCGAGGTGGGTAAGTGTGTTGCCGCTTGATTGATTAAGTGGTGAGCGAGGGCTCTTTCTTTCGAGACCCGATAAAGCACACGCGCAGGGGTTTGCGTATAGTGGGCAAGGGTAAAATCATTAAACTCAGTGGCGTAGCCCTTTTGTTGGGCCTGCTGGTAAATATCGTAGCGATTAGTGGCAATCCATAGTTGCTCGCTGCCTGTAAGCTCATTAGCCTGCGGTAGCTGAGCAATCAGCGCTAGAGCATTTTCGTCGGCAAACCACAGTGTGGCTCGATCGAGCTGCTGCAAATAAGGCTGCAAGCATTGCAGAGAAGAATCAATCATAAACAGTATCTTATGGGTTGAAGGCGCTGACTTCGCGATCGCGTAATAGGCGGTATTGGCCAGATTGTAGGTGGCTGTCGAGTACAATATCACCAATTTGCTCGCGGTGCAGTGCAGTGACGTGATTCCCCACCGCTGCGAGCATACGTTTGACTTGATGATAGCGACCTTCCTGTATGCCCAAACGCAGGCGAGTGCTTGTTAGCACCTCGACTGTTGCAGGTAGCGTAGGATGTGGCTCATTGTGTAAGCATACCCCTTTGGTTAGGTTAGCAACCATCGTATCTGTGATGGAGTCCGCGAGGCTGACAATATATTGCTTGATGCAATGCCGCCTAGGTGAGGTGATCGCATGATTCCATTGGCCATCGGTGGTGATTAAAACCAAGCCGGTAGTATCTTTATCGAGGCGCCCCACAATTTGTAGGGGCTGCTGGCGGTACTGGGGCTCGCGGATAATATCGATGACCGTAGGGTGCTGACTATCTTGGGTGGCACAGATATATCCCGGCGGTTTATTGAGCATTAAATACAGTGGCTTTAGTGCATATAAGCGCTCACCGCTAAGGGTGATGATATCATCGTCTGGGTTGACCGTTGCCGCTGAGCTTTTAGCTCTATGGCCATTAACCGTTACCTGGCCGGCTTTAACGTATTCGTGAACCTGACGCCGTGAATACGCGCTAACCGAGGCAATAAACTTATCTAGCCTGATGATATAACCCTTTTAAAACAACCATTGAGATAACCGCATTATCGTGTGGTAGACCACCGGCTGTGGTTAGTAGACCCTACTTAAGGATACTCTTTTCACCTGAATCGACCGATTGATAAATCAGGGTGTTAATCGTCATCGGGCCAACACCACCTGGCACAGGTGTATAGGCGGCAACACGGTCTATGAGTGGGGCGAGTTCGATATCACCGACACCACCGGGGTGGTAGCCTGCATCAACGACCACTGCGCCGTCTTTGATCCACTCGGCTTTAATAAACTCAGGCTTACCCACCGCGCCGACAATAATATCTGCTTGCTTAATATGTTCGGCTAACTGCTGCGTGCGCGAGTGGCAAATAGTGACCGTTGCATTGGCGCCAAGCAGCATCATCGCCATGGGCTTGCCGAGTATTGGGCTGCGGCCTACAACCACCGCGTGCTTGCCGGCAATAGGAATATTATAGGCCTCTAGCATACGCATAATGCCTTTGGGGGTGGCGCATCCATAGGCATCTTCACCCATACTCATGCGCCCAAAGCCTAAGCAGGTAACGCCGTCTACATCCTTATGCAGTGCAATCGCATCAAAACAGGCGCGCTCATCGATTTGTGGCGGCACCGGATGTTGCAGCAAAATACCGTGTACATCCGGGTTGGTATTGAGCTCTTCGATGGTAGCTAATAGCTGCTCGGTCGTTGTTGTACCGGGCAGCTCTACCTTTAATGACTCCATGCCGATACGCGTACAGGCATTGCCTTTCATTTTGACATAGGTGGCCGAGGCTGGGTCATCACCGACAAGAATCGTCGCGAGAATAGGGGTTTTGCCCTGGCTTTTGGCCTGTAAGGACTCGACGCGTTTGCTTAATTCGGCTTCTGTTTTTTGTGCGAGTTGCTTGCCATCGAGCACGAGTGCTGCCATTGTAGTGGATTCCTTGGGGAGTAAAAGGCGGTATTTTCCCACAGCTTAGGCAGCAGGCCAACCATTTCGCGTAAATGAAGCCACAGGGGAGAGGGTAAATCACTGATTTTTCACTCAATAGTAAATTATCGTTGACGTCGGGCAGGTGCATCGGTATCATGCGCAGCTCTTGAAACACAGCCTTTCACAGGCCGGTTTCCGTCGGAGTGTAGCGCAGCTTGGTAGCGCATCTGGTTTGGGACCAGAGGGTCGGGGGTTCGAATCCCTCCACTCCGACCAACTATTCTTTAAGGCCGTCTGGTTCACCTACCGATGCGCCCGTAGCTCAGTTGGATAGAGCAACGGCCTTCTAAGCCGTGGGTCGCAGGTTCGAATCCTGCCGGGCGCGCCACAAACGTTTTACCGCAATGGTGACTGTAGCTCAGTTGGTAGAGCCCCGGATTGTGATTCCGGTGGTCGTGGGTTCGATCCCCATCAGTCACCCCATTTAAATCAATGACTTAGCTCATTGTTAGTCGTTTTAAAAAGGACTTTCCTAACGACTTCCTAATATTTTTTCCTAATATCCTCCCCGTGAACTACACAATATTTACTCACCTTGTCGGTTCTCTCTTACTTTTGCCGTTAGTTGCATTTATTTTATATAAACTCAAGT
>Ga0193959_1000549_pt1 | contig 15028 bp, 12 predicted proteins | sample FB_2_MG_FD_140333 | JGI IMG/M metagenome (GOLD analysis project Ga0193959, IMG submission 140333) | Microbial mat bacterial communities from the Broadkill River, Lewes, Delaware, United States - FB_2_MG | ecosystem: Environmental > Aquatic > Freshwater > River > Microbial mats | place: USA... | reverse complement strand
GCAGTGTTCACATTCGTTCATGGCGACTCTTATTATTAATATACTTTGTATATACAATATAGAGGCGCTCGTGCCGGAATGCGAGTAATAACCATGAATTTATTATGACAATAGGCGCGGGCAGTGATGCCGTATGGCATTACTTGGCTGGAGGGAGGTCGATTGGGGGGGCTGTATGATTTCCCATTGGCCGCACTCATTCAGCAAATAAGTGTTGCAGTAATCGCATTTAAAAAGCTCGCTACTGGTTATACGGCTTATACTGCGGATAAGGGGGTGTAATTCCCCCGTGCTGAGTAACTGTATACAGTGGGGGCAGGTGCAAAACATAATGCGATTCCTTTCATTGTACATTGCGGGTCCTGTGCAATATGAAATGTAGCACTAATAAAGCGGAATGATCATTAAGTCATTCTCCTATTTTTAATGCAAAAAAAACCCCGCATGGCGGGGTTTTTTGTAATTGAGCGATCAGGCGGGGTAGTCGCGCTTCTGTTCGCCAGTGTACAGCTGACGCGGACGGCCAATCTTGTTCGGGCTGGAGTGGAATTCATTCCAGTGAGAGATCCAGCCGATTGTGCGAGACAGGGCAAAAATCACAGTAAACATGTTGGTCGGAATACCGATTGCCTTCAGGATGATGCCGGAGTAGAAGTCAACGTTCGGGTACAGCTGACGCTTAACGAAGTACTCGTCTTCCAGGGCGATCTGCTCCAGGCGCTTGGCGATCTGCAGCTGAGGATCGTTTTCGATGCCCAGCAGTTCCAGAACCTCGTCACAGGTCTTCTTCATGACCTTGGCGCGCGGGTCGAAGTTGCGGTATACGCGGTGACCGAAGCCCATCAGACGGAACGGGTCGTTCGGATCCTTGGCTTTCTCGATGAACTCAGGGATGTTGGATTCATCACCGATCTCATCCAGCATGGTCAGTACGGCTTCGTTCGCACCACCGTGGGCCGGTCCCCACAGGGCAGCGATGCCGGCAGCGATACAGGCGAACGGGTTGGCACCGGAAGAACCGGCCAGACGTACAGTAGAAGTAGAAGCGTTCTGCTCATGGTCGGCGTGCAGGATGAAGATGCGATCCATGGCGCGGGCCAGCACCGGATTGACTTCATATTCAGAGCACGGAGTGCCGAACATCATGCGCAGGAAGTTGGCTCCGTAGCTCAAGTCGTTCTGCGGGTACATGAACGGCTGGCCAATAGAGTACTTGTAGCACATGGCTGCCAGTGTCGGCATCTTGGCGATCAGGCGGTAGGCGCAGACTTCACGATGGTTCGGATTGTTGATATCCAGAGAATCGTGGTAGAAGGCTGACAGGGCGCCAACTACGCCACACATGATGGCCATCGGGTGCGCGTCGCGACGGAAGCCTTTGAAGAACTGGCTCAGCTGTTCATGCACCATGGTGTGGTTGGAAATGGTGTTGACGAACTTGGCTTTTTCTTCTGCAGTCGGCAGTTCGCCATTCAGCAACAGGTAGCAGACTTCAAGATAGTCGGACTTTTCAGCCAGCTGTTCAATCGGATAGCCGCGATGCAGCAGAATACCATTTGCACCATCGATGTAGGTGATCTTGGATTCGCAAGCCGCAGTGGACACGAAGCCGGGGTCGTATGTGAACAGACCCTGACCGGTCAGCGGGCGTACATCTATGACGTCGGGACCTACAGTACCGGAATAGACCGGCAGTTCGATCGCTTCGTCCAGACCATCGACTGTCAAACGTGCTTTCTTGTCAGCCATTAGAGGCTCCTATCATTCTGTTTGTATTGCAGCGGCCACGCATTTGCGCCGCGTCATAGGAAATGGGCCGAAAAAGGACCCGACCACTATAGGGTTTGAAACAGGATTGTCAATTAAGCCTTTGGCATAGCATGTTGCGTTGCAAAAATTAGTTTAATAAGCGGCAGATATAGATACTTAATTAAATAAATAATTAGTCGAAGGTGGGTTATAAGTCGTTCAAAGTTGTCGCTAAATCAACGTTGAAGCCACACTAGACTTAAGCCTTAAGTAGCGGTTATCTCGTTGTATTCGCGAAGTGATCTGTCTATACTCTCGCACCTGAGTTGGCACCGTGCCCACTGGTTTAGTGTCAGTTCTGGCATCTCGAGGTACTACTCTCTGAGCACTTCCTAGCAACCTTGTCCTCTTGTCCTGCAATTGGACAATAAAGTGTGAACTAGAGCCGTGAACAAGAAAAGACCTGTAAATTTAGATCTGCGAACCATAAAACAGCCACTCCCGGCGATCACTTCAATTCTGCATCGTGTAACGGGTGTAGCGCTCTTCTTTGGCGCTATATTCATGATGTGTGTGTTGAGTCTCTCGCTGGAGTCTCAGGCAGGCTTCAATGAAGCTGCTGAGATGCTCCAGGAATCCTTCCTGGCAAAACTCATTGCATGGGGACTGGTTTCAGCGCTGCTGTACCACTTCTTTGCGGGTATCAAGCACCTGATCATGGATATGGGTCACTGTGAAGAGCTGGAAAGCGGTCAGTTGGCTGCAAAAGCTACTCTGATCGTGGCTGGTGTCTCCATTCTGCTGGCGGGAGTCTGGATATGGTAACTAGTATTACAAGCTTCGGTCGTAGCGGTCTGTACGACTGGATGATGCAGCGTGTTACAGCGCTGGTTCTGCTGACCTATACCGTTTTCATGATCGGCTATCTGCTGTTTAATCCGGGTCTGGATTACGAGCAGTGGAAAGATCTGTTCAGCGGTACCGGCATGCGCATTTATACCCTGTTGGCAATACTCTCCATGGTTGCTCACGCCTGGATTGGTATGTGGTCTGTATCCACTGACTATATCAAACAGGCCGGCGCTCGCTTTGTATTCCAGTCCGCATGCGGCCTGTTGGCGTTTATCTACGTCGTTTGGGGCGTTCAGATTCTGTGGGGTATCTAAAACATGTCTAAACTGCGTACACTGACTTTCGACGCAATCGTTGTTGGCGGTGGTGGTGCGGGTATGCGCGCCGCGCTGCAGCTGGCTCAGTCCGGCCTGAACACCGCTTGTGTCACTAAAGTATTCCCGACCCGTTCTCACACTGTATCGGCTCAGGGTGGTATCACCTGCGCTATCGCGAGTGCGGATCCGAACGATGACTGGCGTTGGCACATGTATGACACCGTCAAGGGTTCGGATTATATCGGTGACCAGGACGCAATCGAGTACATGTGCTCCGTAGGTCCTCAGGCTGTATTCGAGCTGGATCACATGGGTCTGCCGTTCTCCCGTACGGAAGTGGGTCGTATCTACCAGCGTCCGTTCGGCGGTCAGTCCAAGAACTTCGGTGAAGGTGGCCAGGCTGCACGTACCTGTGCCGCAGCTGACCGTACCGGTCACGCGCTGCTGCACACGCTGTATCAGGCCAACATGAAGGCGGGTACTACCTTCCTGAATGAGTGGTATGCCGTCGATCTGGTCAAGAATGCTCAGGGTGCAGTCGTTGGCTGTATCGCTATCTGCATTGAGACGGGTGAAACCGTTTACATCAAGTCCAAGGCAACTGTTCTGGCAACCGGTGGTGCAGGTCGTATCTACTCCTCTACCACTAATGCTCTGATCAACACCGGCGACGGCATGGGTATGGCCATGCGTGCGGGCGTTGCGGCTCAGGACATGGAAATGTGGCAGTTCCATCCGACCGGCATCGCAGGTGCTGGCGTACTGGTAACCGAAGGTTGCCGTGGTGAGGGTGGCTACCTGATCAACAAGGATGGCGAGCGCTTCATGGAGCGTTATGCTCCGAACGCCAAAGACCTTGCCGGTCGTGACGTTGTGGCGCGCTCCATGATCCTGGAGATTCTGGAAGGCCGTGGCTGTGGTGAAAACGGCGATCACGTATTCCTGAAGCTGGATCACCTGGGTGAAGAGGTTCTGCACTCTCGTCTGCCGGGTATCTGTGAACTGTCCAAGACATTCGCTGCCTCCGATCCTGTTAAAGAGCCGATCCCGGTTGTGCCGACCTGTCACTACATGATGGGTGGTGTTGCCACTAATATCGGTGGTCAGGCGATCTCTCCGGATCCTGAAACGGGCGAAGACAAGATCATCGACGGTCTGTTTGCCTGTGGCGAAGTGGCCTGTGTATCTGTTCACGGTGCAAACCGTCTGGGCGGTAACTCATTGCTTGATCTGGTGGTATTTGGTCGTGCGGCAGGTCTGCACATCGAACAGCAGATGCGTGAAGGCTACCAGGTAGCTGACGCCACTGATGCTGATATCGAAGCGGCCATGTCCCGTCTGAACCGTCTGAACAACAGCACCGGCGGTGAGAAGGTTGCTGATGTTCGCAAGGCGCTGCAGGACACCATGCAGCTGTACTTCGGTGTATTCCGTGACGGCGCAAGCATGCAGAAGGGTCTGGGTCTGTTGAAAGAGATCCGTCAGCGTGTCGAGAACGTACACCTGGAAGACAAGAGTCAGGCATTCAATACATCACGTATCGAAGCGCTTGAGCTTGAGAACCTGATGGAAGTTGCTGAAGCAACTGCTATCGCTGCGGAAGTACGTAAGGAATCTCGTGGTGCGCATGCGCGCAACGATTTCACCGAGCGTGATGACGAGAACTGGCTGTGCCACTCCGTATTCTTCCCGCAGACCAAGGCCATTGGCAAGCGCGATGTGAACTTTGCGCCGAAGACAATGGATGCGTTCCCGCCGAAAGTACGAACTTATTAAGGGGCTGGTGCGATGCTGGTAAGTGTATATCGTTACAATCCTGAAGTTGATGATGCGCCGTACATGCAGGATGTTCATATCGACATCCCGGGTGGCAAGGACATCATGGTGCTGGACCTGCTCCAGCTGCTGAAAGAAAAAGACTCGACGTTGGCGTACCGCCGCTCCTGTCGTGAAGGTGTTTGTGGCTCTGATGGCATGAACATGAACGGTAAGAACGGTCTGGCGTGTATCACGCCGCTGTCCGAGGTGGTGAAGGAAGATAAGCTGGTACTGCGTCCGTTGCCGGGTCTGCCGGTGATTCGTGACCTGGTCATTGATATGACTCAGTTCTACAAGCAGTACGAGAAGATCAAGCCGTTCCTGATCAACGATACGCCGGCGCCGGCGATCGAACGTCTGCAGTCTCCGGAAGAGCGTGCCGAGCTGGATGGTCTGTACGAGTGTATTCTCTGTGCATGCTGTTCTACGTCCTGTCCGTCCTTCTGGTGGAACCCGGACAAGTTCGTGGGCCCGTCTGGTCTGTTGCAGGCTTACCGTTTCCTGGCGGACAGCCGTGATACGGCAACCAATGAGCGTCTGGCCGACTTGGACGACCCGTTCAGCGTGTTCCGTTGCCACGGCATCATGAACTGCGTAAGCGTGTGTCCAAAAGGTCTGAATCCGACCAAGGCGATCGGCAAGATCCGTAACATGCTGATTCAGCAAGCGACCTGATTCAGGTCCTTGCAGGCATTGAAAACGGCACCAGTATGGTGCCGTTTTTTTTTGTCTGGAAATGGGGCGAACGCATGATTTTCACTAGCCAAAAGGCCTATGTCGTTGGAACAGTAATATTTTGTAGAATCGACCCCCGCTAGCAGTGTAAAGCCTGTCATAAAAAGCGTAGAATTGGTGCCCGCAGTCGCATCGCGATCCGGTGTGACGGTGGAACTATACAAAACGGTAATCAGCAGAGGGATGAAGCACTGCCGGTACAGGAAATAGTGCAGCCTGACCGATGCAGCGCCCTCTCAGAGCCAGGGTGAGATGATAATGCAAGATGGCATAATGGAGCAGATGTGGAAGAATGCCCACCTGTACGGCGGCAATCTTTCATATGTTGAACAACTATACGAAACGTACCTGATGGACCCTAACGCTGTTCCACAAGAATGGCGTGACGAGTTCGACAAACTTCCCAAAGTTGGTGACAGCATCACACAGGATGTTCCTCACTCCACCATTCGGGAACACTTTCTTCTTCTCTCCAAGAATCAGAAGCGCGCCACGCCGGTGTCCGGCAGCAGTGTAAGCTCTGAACACGAAAAGAAACAGGTCCGCGTTCTGCGCATGATCAATGCGTTCCGTGTACGTGGTCATCAGCATGCGGATATTGATCCGTTGAACCTGATGGAACGCGAGCAGGTGCCTGACCTGGATCCGCGTTTCCACGAGTTGTCCGAAGCCGATTTCGACACCCGCTTCCAGCTCGGTTCGCTGTTCTTCGGTCCTGAAGAAAGTACACTGAAAGAGATCCTGGCTGACCTCAAGAAAACCTACTGCACTACCGTCGGCGCTGAGTACATGCACATCGTCGATACTCAGGAAAAACGCTGGATTCAGTCCCGCATGGAGCCGGTACGCAGCCATCCTGTACTGACCAATGACGAGCGTAAGCATATTCTGGAGCGTCTGAGCGCTGCAGAAGGACTGGAGAAGTATCTGGGTTCCCGCTACGCCGGTGCCAAGCGCTTCGGTCTGGAAGGCGGTGAAGCCCTGATTCCTTGCCTGGACGAGTTGGTTCAGCGCGCCGGTCGCGATGGTGCCAAAGAGCTGGTGATCGGCATGGCTCACCGTGGCCGTCTGAACGTGCTGGTCAACATCTTCGGCAAGAACCCGCAGGACCTGTTCGGTGAGTTCGAGGGCAAGCGTGTTATCGAAACGTCCGGTGACGTGAAATACCACCAGGGCTTCTCGTCCAACGTGATGACTTCCGGTGGCGAAGTCCATTTGGCAATGGCGTTCAACCCGTCGCATCTGGAGATTGTGTCCCCGGTCGTCGAAGGCTCTGTACGTGCCCGTCAGGACCGTCGTGATGATGCCACCGGCAACAGCGTAATCCCGGTATCCATCCATGGTGACGCGGCGTTTGCTGGTCAGGGCGTGGTCATGGAAACCTTCCAGATGTCCCAGACCCGTGCCTACAAGACGGGCGGCACCATCCACATCGTGATTAACAACCAGGTGGGCTTCACCACTTCCCGCAAGGAAGATGCGCGCTCCACTGAGTACTGTACCGATGTGGCGAAAATGGTGCAGGCGCCGATCTTCCATGTCAACGGCGACGATCCCGAAGCGGTCCGCTTCGTGACACAGCTGGCGGTGGATTATCGCAACGAATTCAACAAGGACGTGGTCATCGACCTGGTGTGCTACCGTCGTCGTGGTCACAACGAAGCCGATGAGCCGTCCGGCACCCAGCCGCTGATGTACAAGCAGATCAAGGTCCAGAAAACCACCAAGGAGCTTTATGCCGCTCGTCTGGTGGAAGAGGGCGTATTGACTGCAGATGATGCCAAGTCGCTGGATCAGGAATACCGTCAGGCCCTGGAAAATGGCCAGCACGTTGCCAAGTCTCTGGTGATGGAACCGAACAAGGAGCTGTTCGTAGACTGGCGTCCGTACCTGGGTCATCAGTGGTCCTTCGAATGCGACACCCGCGTTGACCAGAAGCTGCTGCAGGAACTGGCCAACAAGACCTGTGAATTCCCGGAAGGCTTCGCCATCCAGCGTCAGGTTCAGAAGATCTACGAAGACCGCAAGAAAATGGCGGCAGGCGCCATGGAGATCAACTGGGGCTTCGCCGAGACCATGGCCTATGCCACGCTGCTGGCAGAAGGTTATCCGATTCGTCTGACCGGTCAGGACGTGGGTCGTGGTACCTTCTCGCACCGTCATGCTGTCGTGCATAACCAGAAAGACGCCAGCAACTATGTGCCGTTGCAGAATCTGGCAGAAGGCCAGCCGGACTTCGATATTTACGACTCTTTCCTGTCGGAAGAAGCGGTGCTGGGCTTTGAATACGGCTATGCCACCACCACGCCGAATGCGCTGGTGATCTGGGAAGCCCAGTTCGGTGACTTCGCCAACGGTGCCCAGGTGGTTATTGACCAGTTCATTACCTCCGGTGAGCACAAGTGGGGTCGCCTGTGCGGTCTGACCATGCTGTTGCCGCACGGTTTCGAAGGTCAGGGTCCGGAGCACTCGTCTGCTCGTCTGGAACGCTTCCTGCAGCTGTGTGCCGAGCACAACATCCAGGTATGCGTACCGTCTTCACCCGCTCAGATCTTCCATCTGTTGCGTCGTCAGGTTGTGCGCCCGCTGCGCAAGCCGCTGGTGATCATGTCGCCGAAGTCCCTGCTGCGTCACAAGCAGGCAATCTGTTCCCTGGAAGACCTGTCTGAAGGTACTTTCCAGCCGGTGATCCCGGAAGTCGACGCGCTGGAACCGAAGAAGGTCAAGCGTCTGGTTATGTGTAGCGGCAAGGTGTACTACGACCTGTACAACCGTCGCGCCGAACTGGAAAAAGATGATGTAGCCATCATTCGCATTGAGCAGCTGTACCCGTTCCCGGAGCAGGCGCTCAAGCAGGCTATCGCTGAATACACTAACCTTGAGTCCGTTGTCTGGTGTCAGGAAGAACCGATGAACCAGGGCGCCTGGTACTGCAGCCAGCATCACATGCGCAACGTGATGCAGCAGCATGACCCGAAACTGCACTTGGTGGGCGTTGGTCGTCCGCATGCAGCTGCTCCGGCAGTCGGTTATATTTCTGTGCACCTTGAACAGCAAGAGAAGCTGGTCAACGAAGCCATCAACGGTTAACACAGGCCTCAAGAAAAAGCCTGATCAGGATTATTAAAGGAAACAGCATGTCCACTGAAATCAAAGCGCCAACTTTCCCTGAATCCGTTGCAGACGGAACTGTTGCTACCTGGCACAAACAGCCGGGCGAAGCCTGCTCAGCTGATGAGCTGATCGTTGATATCGAGACTGACAAGGTCGTTCTGGAAGTTGTAGCGCCGGCAGATGGCGTCATCAAGGAAATCATCAAGGGCGAAGGCGACACTGTCCTGAGCGAAGAAGTGATCGCTGTGTTTGAAGCAGGTGCTGCTGCTTCTGCACCGGCGGCACCGGCCACCGAAGCGGCGTCCGCTCCGGCTGCTGAAGTGACCACCGATGCTGACAAAATCGGCCCGGCTGCGCGCAAGCTGATCGAAGAAAACGGTCTGGACGCGTCCCAGATTCCGGCTACTGGCAAGAACGGCGGCATCACCAAGGAAGACGTACAGAACTTCCTGAAGAACAAGCCGGCGGCTGCACCGGCTGCCGCTGCACCTGCCGCTGCTGCTCCGGTTCTGAATGTACCGGTGGGTGAGCGTACCGAGAAGCGTGTACCGATGACGCGTCTGCGTGCCACTATCGCCAAGCGTCTGGTTGAAGCGCAGCAGAATGCTGCCATGCTGACCACCTATAACGAAGTGAACATGAAGCCGGTCATGGAACTGCGCAAGCAGTACAAGGACCTGTTCGAGAAGGTTCACGGCGGTACTCGTCTGGGCTTCATGTCCTTCTTCGTCAAAGCCGCTACCGAAGCGCTGAAGCGTTTCCCGGCGGTTAACGCCTCTATCGATGGCAACGACATGGTGTACCACGGCTACCAGGATATCGGTGTTGCCGTATCCACTGATCGTGGCCTGATGGTACCGGTTCTGCGTGACACCGACTCCATGAGCCTGGCTGAAGTTGAAGGCACTATCGCTGACTTCGGCAAGCGTGGTCGTGAAGGCAAGCTGGGCATGGATGACATGCAGGGCGGTACCTTCACTATCACCAATGGTGGTGTATTCGGTTCCCTGATGTCCACTCCGATCCTGAACCCGCCGCAGACCGCTATCCTGGGTATGCACAAGATCCAGGAACGCCCGATGGCCGTTAACGGTCAGGTTGAAATCCTGCCGATGATGTACCTGGCGCTGTCATACGACCACCGTATGATTGACGGTAAAGAGGCGGTACAATTCCTCGTGACCATCAAGGATCTGCTGGAAGATCCGGCACGTATGCTGCTGGACGTATAATCGGACCCACCATCGAACGAGTGAAAACAGGACTAAGTAATGTCAGATAAATTTGATCTTATTGTTATCGGTGCCGGCCCTGGCGGTTATGTAGCGGCTATCCGCGCTGCTCAGCTGGGTCTGAAAACTGCCTGTGTCGAGAAGTGGGTTGATGACAAGGGTACAGCCGTACTGGGCGGTACCTGCCTGAACGTGGGTTGCATCCCGTCCAAGGCGCTGCTGGAAACCACCCACAAGCTGCATGAAGCGCAGCATGGTTTCGCGGCTCAGGGCATCGTTGCCGACAACGTGCAGATCGACACCAAGCAGATGGTTGCGCGCAAGGACCAGATCGTTAAGAACCTGACCGGTGGCATTGCGGGTCTGTTCAAGGCGAACGGCGTCACTCTGCTGCAGGGTACCGGTAAACTGCTGGCTAACAAGCAGGTAGAAGTGACTGCTCAGGATGGCAGCACTTCCGTGCACGCGGCTGAGAATGTGATCCTGGCGTCCGGCTCTGTACCGGTTGAAATTCCGCCGGCGCCGCTGACCGAAGGTCTGATCGTCGACAACGAAGGCGCGCTGAAAATCGACGAAACACCCAAGCGCTTGGGTGTTATCGGTGCGGGCGTTATCGGTCTGGAAATGGGCTCCATCTGGGCACGTTGCGGCTCTGAAGTGACTGTGCTGGAAGCGATGGATGACTTCTTGGCCCTGGCTGACGTTGATGTTGCCAAGGAAGCCAAGAAGCTGCTGACCAAACAGGGTCTGGATATCAAGCTGGGTGCGCGTTGCACCGGCACTGAAATCATCGATGGCAAGGAAGTGAAGGTCAAATTCACCGATGCCAACGGTGAACAGGAAATGGTATTTGACAAGCTGATCGTTGCGGTTGGCCGTCGCCCCCAGACTCAGGGCCTGCTGGCGGAAGACAGCGGTGTCAAGCTGGACGAGCGTGGCTTCATCTTTGTTGATGAAAGCTGCCGTACCGACGCACCGGGCGTCTACGCCATCGGTGACTCCGTACGCGGCCCGATGCTGGCACACAAGGCATCCGAAGAGGGCATCATGGCTGTCGATATCATTGCCGGTCACAAGGCCGCAATGAACTACGACTGCATCCCCAACATCATTTACACCTTCCCTGAACTGGCTTGGGTCGGCAAGACCGAGCAGGAACTGAAGGCTGAGGGTGTGAAGATCAAGGTCGGCAAATTCCCGTTTGCAGCATCCGGTCGTGCAATGGCGGCCAATGCGACAGAAGGCTTCGTCAAAATTATCGCTGACGAAGAAACCGACCGTATTCTGGGCGTTCACATGGTTGGCGGCATCGCTTCCGAACTGATCGCCCAGGGTGTGATTGCAATGGAATTCTGCGCCAGTGCAGAGGATCTGCAGCTGATGGTATTCGCTCACCCGACCGTCAGCGAAGCTGTTCATGAAGCAGCTCTGGCCGTGGACAATCACGCCATTCACATTGCAAATCGCAAAAAGCGATAACCTGAAGGGTTAACCCCCGTCAATAGAGACCCTGTTGGCGGGGACTGCAGAGCAAAAGGTGTGTTCCCGTGTCTGCACTACTCAGCGGGAACACCTGTATAACCGATAACACTACGGATTAGAGCATGAACCTTCACGAGTACCAGGGCAAACAACTGTTTGCCGAATATGGTCTGCCGGTTTCCAAGGGAATCGCGGTAGATACTCCGGAAGCGGCTGCTAAAGCGGCTGAAGAGATTGGCGGTGACAAATGGGTTGTAAAAGCCCAGGTCCACGCCGGTGGCCGTGGTAAGGCTGGTGGTGTAAAGCTGGTTGATTCCCCGGCTGAAGCCCAGGCTTTCGCAGAAAAATGGCTGGGCGAACGTCTGGTAACTTACCAGACAGACGCTAACGGTCAGCCTGTTTCCAAAATCCTGGTTGAGACCTGCACTGATATCGCCAACGAGCTGTACCTGGGTGCAGTGGTCGATCGCTCCAGCCGTCGCATCGTCTTCATGGCTTCTACCGAAGGCGGCGTAGAGATCGAGAAGGTTGCTGAAGAGACTCCGGAGAAAATCCTGAAGGCTACCATCGATCCGCTGACCGGTGCTCAGCCCTACCAGGGTCGCGAGCTGGCGTTCCAGCTGGGTCTGCAGGGTGACCAGATCAAGCAGTTCGTTAACATCTTCCTGGGTCTGGCGAAGATGTTCGAAGAGAAGGATCTGGCGCTGCTGGAAATCAACCCGTTGGTCATCACTGACCAGGGCAACCTGCACTGCCTGGACGCTAAAATCGTTATCGATGGTAACTCCGTTTACCGTCACAAGGACCTGCAGGCCATGCAGGATCCGTCTCAGGAAGACGAGCGTGAAGCACGCGCGGCTGAGTGGGACCTGAACTACGTTGCCCTGACCGGTACTATCGGTTGCATGGTTAACGGTGCGGGCCTGGCAATGGGCACCATGGACATCGTTTCCCTGCACGGCGGTTTCCCGGCCAACTTCCTCGACGTTGGTGGTGGTGCAACCAAAGAGCGTGTTACCGAAGCCTTCAAGATCATCCTTGAAGACAGCAAGGTTAAAGCCGTGCTGGTTAACATCTTCGGTGGTATCGTTCGCTGCGACCTGATCGCAGACGGCATCATCGGTGCGGTTAAGGAAGTAGGTGTAAACGTACCGGTTGTCGTACGTCTGGAAGGTAACAACGCTGAACTGGGTGCGCAGAAGCTGGCTGAGTCCGGTCTGGACATCATTGCAGCGACCAGTCTGACTGATGCTGCTCAGCAGGCAGTGAAAGCAGCGGAGGGTAAATAATCATGGCCGTTCTGATCAACAAAGATACCAAAGTCATCTGTCAGGGCTTTACGGGTGGCCAGGGTACTTTCCACTCTGAGCAGGCGATTGCTTACGGCACCAAAATGGTTGGTGGTGTAACGCCGGGTAAAGGCGGTACTGAGCACCTGGGTCTGCCGGTATTCAACACCGTTAAGGAAGCTGTAGAACAGACTGGCGCTGAAGCGTCTGTTATCTACGTTCCGGCTCCTTTCTGTAAGGATTCCATCCTGGAAGCGGCCAATGCGGGCATCAAGCTGATCGTCTGCATCACCGAGCACATTCCGGTTATGGATATGCTGCAGTGCAAAGTGAAGTGTGATGAGCTGGGTGTTCGCCTGATCGGCCCGAACTGCCCGGGCGTTATCACTCCGGGTGAATGCAAGATCGGCATCATGCCGGGTCACATCCACCTGCCGGGTAAAGTCGGTATCGTTTCCCGTTCCGGTACTCTGACGTACGAAGCGGTTAAGCAGACGACTGACGCTGGTTTCGGTCAGTCTACTTGTGTCGGCATCGGTGGCGACCCGATCCCGGGTTCCAACTTCATCGACATTCTGGAAATGTTCCAGAACGACCCGCAGACTGAAGCGATCGTTATGATCGGTGAGATCGGTGGTTCTGCCGAGGAAGAAGCGGCTGCCTACATCAAGGCAAACGTAACCAAGCCGGTTGTTTCCTACATCGCGGGTGTTACTGCACCTCCGGGCAAGCGCATGGGCCACGCTGGTGCGATCATCTCCGGCGGTAAGGGTACTGCGGACGAAAAATTCGCAGCTCTGGAAGACGCTGGTGTGAAGACTGTTCGCTCCCTTGCTGATATCGGCAAGGCTCTGTCCGAAGTGACAGGCTGGGAAATGAAGTAATAGGCTTCTGATCCGTAAAAAAGGCAGCTTCGGCTGCCTTTTTTTGTGCCTTCCGCTGACCTGCCATTGGCTTCTGTTAGAATGCGCCTTTTACCGCGCCATCAACAGGTACCCGTCTTGAGCCAACAACCTTTCTCTCAGCTCGCTCTGAAGCCTGAGCTTCTGAACAATCTTGAGTCACTCGACTATCACTTCATGACGCCGATTCAGCAGGATAGCCTGCCGGTCATCATGGCCGGACGTGACCTGATTGCGCAGGGCAAGACAGGCTCGGGCAAGACGGCAGCCTTTGGCCTCGGGCTGTTGCAGTCGCTCGATAACAGCTGCTTCCGTATTCAGTCACTGGTGCTCTGTCCGACCCGTGAGCTGGCGGACCAGGTGGCTCAGGAACTGCGCCGCCTGGCGCGCCAGGTTGCCAACGTGAAGGTGTTGACCCTCTGTGGTGGCATGCCGTTGGGACCGCAGATCGGTTCGCTGGAACACGGCGCACACATTGTTGTGGGTACGCCGGGCCGTATTGAGGAACACCTGCGCAAGGGCACGCTGCGTCTGGATCAGCTGAATGTGCTGGTACTGGATGAGGCGGATCGGATGCTGGAAATGGGCTTCCAGGAAGCGGTTGATGCCATCGTGGCAGCGACACCCAGTCAGCGACAGACGTTGTTGTTCAGCGCCACCTATCCCAAGGAAATTGCTGCCATCGCCGGCCGAATCATGCGTGATCCTGAGCGGGTTGAAGTGGAAGCGCTGCATCAGAACACCAGTATCGAACAGCATTTTCATGAAGTGAAGGATGAAGAGCGTGATGCGGCGGTCACGCGACTGCTGTACCACTACCGTCCGGTATCGGCAGTCGTGTTCTGTAATACCAAGCAGGAAGTGCGTGATCTGGAACAGAGCCTGCAAAGCGATGGCATCGCGGCCGTTGCCCTTCACGGTGATCTGGATCAGCGCCAGCGTGACCAGACTCTGGTGCGTTTTGCCAATCAGAGTGCATCAGTACTGGTGGCAACCGATGTGGCAGCGCGGGGCCTGGATGTGGAAGGGCTGGACCTGGTGATCAATCACCGACCGGCGAAGGAGTCTCAGGTACATGTACATCGCATCGGTCGTACTGGACGTGCAGGGCAGAGCGGTGTGGCCGTTACCCTGTTTAACGAGCGTGAACGCTTCAAGCTGGCGGGCGTAGAGGCGCAAATGGATATGATCATTACCGATCAGTCCCTGCCGAAGGCGCGCATTACGGATGATTACCGACCGCCGATGGCAACGCTGCAGCTGGATGTGGGCAAGAAGCAGAAAATTCGTCCCGGCGACATTCTGGGAGCACTCACGCGAGGCGGTGAACTGACCGGCGATCAGGTTGGCAAGATCCGTGTATTTGATTTCTGTGCCTATGTGGCTGTCAGCCGCCCGGTCGCGCGTGATGCGGTACGCATGTTGTCGCAGGGCAAGGTGAAGGGTCGTTCCTGTCGTGTGCGTCAGTTGCGCTGAGGGAAAACATGAAAATCTGGGTTGATGCGGACGCCTGTCCGGTGGTGATTCGTGAGATTCTG
>Ga0193959_1000544_pt1 | contig 15089 bp, 10 predicted proteins | sample FB_2_MG_FD_140333 | JGI IMG/M metagenome (GOLD analysis project Ga0193959, IMG submission 140333) | Microbial mat bacterial communities from the Broadkill River, Lewes, Delaware, United States - FB_2_MG | ecosystem: Environmental > Aquatic > Freshwater > River > Microbial mats | place: USA... | reverse complement strand
CTCGAGAGTGACACCGTGCAATATGCCTACACCGGCAGCCATGAGCAGGTAGCACTGGAAGTCATTCTGAACCATTACGACCTCGGTGGCATGAAAACGCAGATCGCCCAGCGCTATCAGCATCTCGGCCTGCGCGTGGTTGCCGAAACTCCCGCCGTCCCCGGCTTTATTCTGGTCGCCAATCGGAACACTCTGCCTCCGGCAATCAGCCGGAAGATTCGCACCAGTCTGTTACAACTGCAGCCACTGGAAAATGAGCAGGACCGCGACACCGTACGCGGCTGGAGCCGCAATCTGAGTTTTGGCGCGCGCCCGGTCGACCCGGAAGCCTATAACCGCATCCACCACCAATGGCAGCGGCTGAACATCGACCTGCTGGGAGCCGCACATGAATAGACACCTGCTGACCGGGACCCTGATTGGATTTCTGTTGCTCAGCGGGCTGGGGGTTGTACTGATTGAGCGGTTAATCGATTCTGATTCATCCAAACAGCTTGATGTACGCCTTGAGCACGAACAGATCGCCTATGCCTCGATCCTCAGAGCCCAGGAACAGATTGCACACACACTGTTTGAAGAGCGGCTCAACCGTCCCGATATCACACGTCAGGTACGTAAGATTCTGGACAGCCGTGGCGACGAGCAGGATATCGCCCGTGGCATGCTGCTGCGCCAGCTATACCCCCTGTATCAACGACTGCAGGCACAGGGCTTTCGCCAGTTTCATTTTCACGGGCCTGATAACACGACCCTGCTGCGCTTTCACAACCCGCTGCTCTTCGGTGACTCGCTCACAACAATTCGCGAGTCGGTACGCAGGGCCAACGAGGAGCGAGAAGCGGTCGCCGGGTTTGAAATGGGGCGCATATTCCACGGCTTTCGCTTCGTATTTCCGCTGTCAGATCAGCAGCAACATATTGGCAGTGTCGAAATCGGTATTCCTTTCTCAACCATCGAGCAGGAACTCAGCACGCTGGTGCAGAACGATTTTTTCATTTTTGCCCTCAGGCGTGACGACGCCCTGGCCACGCTCTACCCCAACCAGCACTCCATCTATTTCCCGTTCAGCCTGAACGATACCTACGTAATCGAAGATGCCGGTGCCCGACTGGGCCACCCACGCCAGATTGCGGCCCTGCAGCACCAACTGGAGCAGGCCCTGCTGCCCCGTGTCGAGCAGATTCGTGCCGGCATGGACACCGGCAACAGCTTTGGTCTTACCCATGAGGTTAACAAGGCGCTGTACGCCATCCTGTTCATGCCGGTACACAACCTCCAGGGCGATACCCAGGCCTATATCATCACCGCCACCGCCGTGCCCGAAATCGCGGCGCTCTATTTCAAGGGGCGCTGGATACAACTGCTGTTCGTGCTGCTGATCGCCTGCCTGTCGGTACTGTTTTATCGCAAGCAGCTGGGCGTGCGGGAAATCGAAAGCGAACGCAGGAAGCTCCGAGCCATCACCGAACGTATGGCCGAAGGGCTGTTCGTACAGGACCATGAAGGTCGTATCACCTTCATTAATGAAGCCGCCCAGAACCTGCTCGGCATCAGTGCCAGCAATGCACTGGGAGCCGTGGCGCACGACCTCTTCCACGTTCACTACGACGCCGACGGCAAGGCGGTATCGCGCGAGCAATGTCCGATCCGGACAATCACGGCTGCCGGGCAGGTCTACGAAAGCGAGGACGAACTGTTTCGTCACGTACAGGACAACCGGCTGGTGCCCGTACAGGTCACCAGTGCCAACTTCAGTATCGACGATGAAGCCTGCGGCTCCATCACCATTTTCCGCGATATCACGCTGCGCAAGCAGGCCGAGGCACAACTGGTACAGGCACGTCAGGCCGCACTGGACAGTGCCCGCGCCAAGGCGGAATTTCTGGCCAATATGAGCCATGAGATACGCACGCCGATGAACGGCATTCTGGGCATGCTGGAGCTGGTGCTGGATTCGGATCTGCCACCGGAACAGAAAGACTATATCCGCATCGCCAACAGCTCCGGCCAGACCCTGCTATCGCTGCTCAACAGCATTCTCGACCTGTCCAAGGTCGAGGCTGGCAAAATGGAGCTGGAAAGCATCGATTTCAGCCTGCGCGAAACACTGGAAGAAACCACCAAGCTGTTCGCCCCCCAGGCGCAGGGCAAGGGGCTCGAGATTGCGGCACTGATTGACGATTCGGTGCCCGAATATGCCAATGGCGATCCAACCCGGCTACGCCAGGTAATCACCAACCTGCTCGGCAATGCGGTCAAGTTTACCGAGCAGGGTGAGATCACCCTGAGTGCCCACATCAGCCAGGCAACGGATGAGCAGCTGCAGTTGCACGTTGCCATTCGCGATACCGGCATCGGCATTGCCGCCGACGCCCAGAACCGTATCTTCGAAGGCTTCACCCAAGCCGACGGTTCCACCACCCGGCGCTATGGCGGTACCGGGCTAGGCCTCACGCTGAGCCGCGAAATCGTCACTCAGATGCAGGGCGAGCTGTGGCTGGAATCGACGCCCGGCCAGGGCAGTACCTTCCATTTCAGCGCGCGGTTAAAGCCCGCGACATCCCCAGAAGCCCTCTTTGTGCCCAACGAGGACCTTGACGGGCTGCACCTGCTGATCGTGGACGACAATGCGACCAACCGCATGATTCTGGAGCGCTTCTGTGATGCCTGGGGCATCCGCCATCAAAGTGCTGCCAGCGGCCAGCAGGCACTGGCGCAGCTGCAACAGGCCTGCGACACCGGACAGACGTTCGACGGGGTGCTAACCGATATGATGATGCCGGATATGGATGGTCTCGAACTGGCTCGGCAGATCCAGGCCGACCCCCGCTATGCTCAGCTGAAACTGTTGTTGATTACCTCGTATACAGGCCGGGGGCTGAACGACCAGGCCGGCGCTGCCGGCTTTGATTGCCTGTTACCCAAGCCCATTGGCCGCCGTGAACTGCACGATGCCCTGGAGCAGCTGATGCTGGGCGCTCCCGGTGTCGCGCCCAATGCCGCTGCCCCTGCTGCAGCACGCCAGTTGCCTGCCGGCACTCGCGTACTGCTGGCGGAAGACAATGAGGTCAACCGCCAGGTGGCCAGTGCCCATCTGGCCCGGTTCGGCTGCCAGGTCACCTGTGCCATCAATGGCGCCGAGGCATTGGACGCCCTACAGCACACCTCATTCGACCTGGTACTGATGGACTGCCAAATGCCCGTGATGGATGGACTGGCTGCCAGCCGCGCCATCCGTCAACGTGAACAGGAGCAGGGCCTCTCTCCCATACCGATTATCGCCATGACCGCCTTCCTGTCCGAACAGGATATTGCGGCCTGCCGTGCCGCCGGCATGAACGCCCATATCGGTAAACCTTTCCAGCCCGACGCGCTGTACCAATTGTTGCTGACACACCTGTTGGCCTCCGACGGCACACCCTCAGACACAACCGCAATCCCGGAGGACGAACAGGCCGGGGTGTTAAACACGCGGGTGCTGGATGAACTGAATGAGCTGCTGGACGGTGAGGTTGCCAGCATCATAACGCCCTTCCTCGACCAGTTGCCGCCGCTGGTTGCTCGCCTGCGTCAGGCTGTCGTACACGCTGACAACGAGGCGATCTACCTGGTCTGCCATCAGCTGAAGAGCAGCGCTGCCAATGTCGGCGGGGAGCAGGTTTCGCAACAGGCCCGACAGCTTGAAGCCCAGGCCAAATCCGACGGCAGCAGCATTTCTGCCGCCGAGGTAGACAATCTGATCCAGACCGTTGAATACTTGGCTCAGGCCCTGTCGAACTACACGGGTAGTGCACACCCGCACAATGCATGACTGGAGAGTTGATGGTTCCGTATATGAGCTGTGATGAGCAAAATGCCCGCGTTCTGGTGGTTGACGACGACCTGCCCACGCGTTTAACGCTGGTCAAGCTGCTGAGCAAGTCCGGCTACGAGGTGATTCAGGCGGATAACGGGGCCAGTGCGCTGGAACTGGTCACGCGGGAGCGCCCGGATCTGATCCTGCTTGATGTGGTCATGCCCGAACTGAACGGCTTTGACGTCTGCCAGACCGTCCGCAAGCGCAACAAGCGCCTGCCGATCATCATGCTGACCGGGGTCGAGGATGTTTCCGCCATTGACGAGGCTTTCGCCAAGGGCGCCACCGACTTCATTACCAAGCCGATCAACTGGCCGCTGCTGATCCGGCGTGTGCGCTATTCGCTGCGCACCTATGCCATGACCCAGGATCTTGACCGTATCCACATTATTCAATCAGAAGCACAGGAAATTGCGCGCCTGGGATTCTTTGAATGGCTGCCCTGCAGCGATCGCATTCACTGGTCGCACGGCATACGTCAGCTGTTCGAAATCCCCGAGCAGCTGGAGGGCGCAGGACTGGCAAGCTATCTGGACATGATCAATGCTGACACCCGGCTCGATGTGCAGACACAGCTGGCACAAGTCGCCAGCGGCGAGCTTGAAAAGGCGATCTTTTCCCACCGTCTGGAGACCGGCGGGGAGCAGTTTCATGTCCGCGCCATGGCTCGCCGTACCCAGAACCGGCGTGTCCTTGTCGTACTGCAGGACGTGACCGACTCCCAGGAGGCGAAGGCTACCGTCGAATTCCAGCGTTCCCATGACAACCTGACCCATCTGGTCAACCGCGCCCACTTTTACAGCCTGCTGGATCAGAGCGTCACCCGCCAGCAGCCCTGCGCCGTGGTGACGATCGATATCGACCGCTTCCACATGATCAACGATTCCTTCGGGCAGGCCGAGGGCGATAACCTGCTGCAGCTGTTCTCACTGCGCCTGCACGCCCTGAGCCACGGCTTTTATCCGATCGCCCGTCTGGGCGGCGATGAGTTCGGCATCCTGATCGACGAACTGGAAGGCGAAACAGAACTACGGGAATGGCTAGCCAACCTGCAGCAGCGACTGGGCGAACCCTATGAAGTTGCCGGTCAGGCCGTCTTCATCGAAACCAGTATAGGTGTATCCATGGGGCCAGAGCATGGCAACACGGCCCATAGCCTGCTCAGCACTTCACTGCAGGCGCGCCTGGTCGCCAAGCGCAAGGGCGGCAGCCGCTGTCAGATTTTCGATGCCAGTTGCCAGCAGGACTACGCCCGTCGACTCTATCTGGAGGCCGAGCTGCGCCACGCCATCGAACGGGAAGAGTTCGAGCTGTTTTACCAGCCTCAGCTGGATCTGGCGAGCAATGTCATTATCGGTGCCGAAGCCCTGATTCGCTGGCGCCACCCGATCATGGGACTGGTCTCACCGGGCGAATTCATCCCCATTGTCGAAGAGATGGAGCTGATCCATCACATGGGCAGCTGGGTAGCGGAGGAAGCCGTGCGCCAGCAGGCCAGCTGGCGGGCCCAGGGGTTGCAGCTGCGTATCGGTATCAACCTGTCCGCTCGGCAGTTCAGCGACACCTACTTTGCCGAGCGGCTGGGACGCATTCTGACGGCCGCTCAGGTGCCCGCATCATGCATGGATGTCGAAATCACCGAAAGCAGCGCCATGGACAATCCTGAAGAGGCTCTGCAGCTGCTGCAGGCACTCAAGGCACTGGGGGTCAGCCTGGCACTGGATGACTTCGGTACCGGCTATTCATCACTGGAGTACATGCAGAAATTTGCCGTGGATTACATCAAGATCGACCGGGCATTTATCTGTAACCTGCTCAACAGCCCGGCCGATCAGGGTATCGTCAAGGCAGTGCTGGGAATCGCCGCCAGCCTCGACATGAAAGTGATTGCGGAAGGGGTGGAACAGAAGGCCGAAATGGACCTGTTGCGCGAACTGGGCTGCGACGAAATGCAGGGCTTCTATCTGAGCAAGCCACTGCCTGCGGCAGAATTCCTGCACTTTACCCGGGAACACAACCGCCGTCAGCAAGGCTGACCGCCAGAACCCGCCCGGCTCGCGTATGAGCCAAGCCATCTGGGCCTTGGACAAACCGGGCGGGTGAGTCTAGGTTGAATGGCATTGGCACAAACGTGCAGTGGAAAGGGAAACCACCCGTTTTTTGCGCCGCATCAATCCGCCCACCCGGCCCTGGCACTATAGTCTGCGTGCAACAAGTGGGTGCAATACTCCCGGCTTTATGGTTTTCTTGCCCTATTCCCTGCCAAAACCGAGGGTTATGGCACAGATCTGCCCATCGCCAGCGCACAACACAGACAAAAAGCACCAAGTGTCGCTATTGTCATTAAAGTACGCCCCGGCTAGACTGTATTCGCTCACTTCGAGAGGTGTTGAATGGCTGATACATTTGAGTTGCCCGATGCACTCGTAATTCAGAATGTAACCGAGTGGAAAGAGCGTTTTGTTACGCAACTGGCCACCGGCAGGATGCCACCTCTGGACGCGGGTCTGTTGAAAGACGTGGATACGGCAGGACTGCAGTTACTGCTGGCCGTGGCCACCGAGACCGAAAAGCAGGGAAGCCAACTAAGCTGGGCGGCCACCTCGGCCGAACTCCGGGACTTCGCCAAGGCTTTGGGTGTAGACACACATCTGAGCCTTGCATCTGCATGAGGACATGACATGGCCCACATACTTGTAGTTGACGACTCCGCTTCCCTGCGCAGCATGGTTGCTTTCACCTTGAAAAAGGAAGGACATCAGGTTACCGAAGCCGCCAACGGCCAAGAGGCGCTGACCAAGGCCGGAAGCGGCAGCTTCAATCTGGTCCTGACCGACGTCAATATGCCGCAGATGGATGGCGTCACCCTGTGTGCCGAACTGCGCAAGCAGCCTGCCTTCAAGTTCACCCCGATTCTGATTCTGACCACCGAAAGTTCGGCCGAGATGAAACAGCGCGGCAAGGCGGCCGGTGCCACCGGCTGGCTGGTCAAGCCGTTCAATCCGGAGACCCTGCTGAGCACCATCAAACGCGTAATCCGTTAATACGGACGGGAGCGATTCGATGAGTGTCGACCTGACGCAGTTCATCCCCGGTTTTCTTGAGGAAAGCGACGAAGGCCTTCAGGTCATGGAGACCTCACTGCTGGCACTGGCGCCCGGCGATGATGAAACCATCAACGAAGTCTTCCGTGCGGCCCACTCGATCAAGGGTGGCGCCGGCACCTTCGGCTTCAGCGCGGTGGCCGAGTTCACCCACGAGGCCGAAACGCTGCTGGACAATATGCGTAACGGCAGTGTCGAGATCACGCCCGCACGCATTCAATTGCTGCTGCAGTCGGTGGATATCATCCGCGCCCTGCTGGAACGTGCCGCGGCAGGCGATCACAGCCTGTTTCCCGACGCCGAAGCGCTTGCCTCTGACCTGCACCAGGCACTGACCAGCCAGCCGCCAGCCGCTGCCACCACTGATATTGAACCGGAACCGGAGCAGCCAACAGGCTGCCGCCACTGGCGGATCGAGCTGCATCCGGCACCTCAGCTGCTGGCTACCGGCAATGACCCCCTGCTGCTGTTCCAGGCCCTCGCCGATCTGGGCACACTGGAGGTCAGCGTTGCCAGCGACGCGCTGCCGCCACTGGCACAGCTGGACCCCGAACAACTGTATCTGCGCTGGCAGCTGCGACTGAGCGGAGACTGCGACGAAGCCGACATCCGCGCCGTCTTTGAGTGGGTTGAAGACGATATCGAACTGAGCATTAGCCCGGACAGTCCCCCTGCTGCACCGTCCGACGACACTCAGGCAACGGGCTGGCAGATCCAACTGCATAGCCGCGCCGACCTGCTGCAGAGCGGTAACGACCCGCTGCTGCTGTTCGCCTCGCTGGCCGAGCAGGGGCCACTGCAGGTCCAGCTCAAGACCGACCGCCTGCCCGACCTGCAGACATTGGACCCGACCTGTCTCTACCTCGACTGGTCACTGCAGCTGCACAGTGATTGCGACGCAACCGCCATCCGCGAAGTCTTTGAATGGGTGGAAGATGAGGTTGAACTGACGCTGGCGCCTCTGGGAACAGCCACGACCGACGCGGCATCCGACAACGATTCAACCCCTACAACGGCAGAAGTAACGGCTGAGCCATCGAGCCAGACGGCTTCAGCACAACCCGCGCCTGCAGCGTCGGCCTCTACCGAGCCTGCCACACCGACATCCACGCCACCGACTGCACGCACACCTGCCAAAGCAGCCGTACGTGAATCCTCGATTCGGGTCGACACCCGCAAGGTAGACTCGCTGGTGGATCGCGTCGGCGAACTGGTGATCACTCAGGCCATGCTGCAGGAAGTCAGTCTGGCACTGGCCGAACTGGACCATCCGGCCGTGGAGGAACTGCAAAAGGGCCTGCTGCAGCTGGAACGCAATACCCGTGAACTGCAGGAAGATGTTATGCGGGTACGCATGCTGCCGATCAGCTCCGTATTCAACCGCTTCCCACGCCTGGTGCACGATGTCAGCCAGCAGCTGGGCAAACAGGTCGAATTGCACCTGGTCGGCGAGCATACCGAGCTGGACAAGACGGTACTGGAAAAGATCGGCGACCCGCTGGTGCACCTGGTCCGCAACGGCCTCGACCACGGTCTGGAAACACCGGCCGACCGACTGGCCGCCGGCAAGCGCGAAACCGGCCACCTCTGGCTGACCGCTGCGCAGCAGGGCGGCAATATCCTGATCGAAATCCGTGATGATGGCCGAGGCCTGAACCGCGACCGAATTTTGGCCAAGGCGATCGAGCGCGGTCTGGTCGATACCCAGACACCGTTGTCGGATCAGGAGATCGACGAACTCATCTTCCTGCCCGGCTTTTCCACCGCCGAGCAGATCAGCGACCTGTCCGGCCGTGGTGTCGGCATGGATGTGGTACGCCGCAACATCGAATCGCTGGGCGGCAGCATCGAGCTGCTGTCCAACCCGGGCAGCGGCTCCTGTTTTACCATTCGCCTGCCGCTGACGCTGGCGATCATGGATGGTCAGCTGGTCCGGCTTGACCACGACCCCTATGTGATTCCGCTGGTCACCATTGTGGAAACCCTGCAAACCAGTGCCGCCATGCTGGTGTCACTGGGCGGTGATCGCTGCCTGCTGCATTTCCGTGATGAATACCTGCCACTGATCAAACTCAGCAGCAGTTTTGGCCTGGCCCCGAACCGGGAGCTGGAACCCGGCTGTCTGGTTGTGGTGGTGGAGAGCGGCGGCCAGAAGGCGGGGCTGGTGGTCGATGAGCTGATGGGACAGCAGCAGACCGTGATCAAGAGTCTGGAACAGAATTACCGCCGCGTGCAGGGCCTGTCCGGTGCCACCATTCTGGGTGACGGCAGTGTAGCCCTCATTCTGGATGTGGCCGGGCTGATCAGCCGCAGTGTCGATGCGGATACCGCCCTGCTCGTCAGGCAGAGAAACGAACAACAAGAGGTGCAGGCCTGATATGGCAAGTCAATCAACCTCCGGCCAGCCGCTGCTCAGTGGCGAACAGTATCTGAGCTTCATGCTGGATGATGAAGAATACGGCGTCGATATCCTGCGCGTGCAGGAAGTGCGTGGCTGGACCCCCGTCACCCGTCTGCCGGCGAGTCCTCCCTATATCAAGGGTGTGCTCAACCTGCGCGGCGCCATCGTGCCGGTGGTCGACCTGCGCGAGCGCTTCGGCTTCCCGGTACGTCCCTACGGTCCAACCACCGTAGTAGTGGTGGTACGCGCCCTGCACGAGGACCAGGAGCGCGTCATCGGCCTGGTCGTGGATGCCGTGGCCGAAACCTACCATATCGATGCCGATCAGATTCGCCCGGCTCCCCGGCTGGAATCGACTATCCGACCGGACTTTATCGCCGGTCTGGCGACCGTTGAAGAGCGCATGATCGTGATGCTGGACCTGGACCATCTGCTGAGTGCCGACGAGCTGGCACTGGACGGCGTGGAAACTGAAGACGAATAAGAGTACTGGACCATGAAAAAGAACCTGCCGGTGACGGACAACGAAGTCAAACTCAGGGATGGTCAGGAGCTGGTCACCATCACCGACCTGAAAGGGATCATCACCTACACCAACCCCGCCTTCATCGAGGTCAGTGGTTTCAGCCGCCAGGAACTGGTGGGCGCCAACCATAACCTGGTGCGCCACCCGGATATGCCGCCGGCCGCGTTCAAGGACCTCTGGGACCACCTCAAGGCCGGTCGCCCCTGGTCCAAACTGGTGAAAAACCGTTGCAAGAACGGTGACTTCTACTGGGTGCGCGCCAATGTGACACCGATCTACCGTGATGGCGAAGTAGCCGAGTACATGTCGGTGCGCGTCCGCCCCGAACAGGAAGAGATCGACGCTGCCGAAGCGCTCTATCGCCGCCTCAACAAGGATGAAGCCCGCCTGCCGCCGATCAGTGCGATCCCGGCACGCAACCTTGAAGCCGCCATGAGCCGTACCACGACCCTGGCCATCAGCGTGGCCGCGCTGCTGTCGCTAGTACTCTGGTTCGTGCCCGCATCCCCGGCGCTGGTCGCCCTTGGCCCCGCCGTGGGCATGCTGATACTGATTATGGGCACCAGCAAAACCCTGAAAACCCTGGCCCTCAAGCCGATGCAGGAAGCCGTTGCACGCATGCGCCGTGTTGCCGAAGGCGACTACTATCAGGATATCCCGCTGGATACGGCGGGCGAAGGCGGTGAACTGCTGCGCATGACCAAAAGCCTGGCCATCAAGCTCGGCTTCGACGTCAACGATGCCCGCCTGCACCAGCGCCAGGCCCAGCGCATCAAGGTAGCACTGGACAACGTTTCCTCCAACGTGATGGTGGCGTCCAATGACGGCGAGATCATCTACCTGAACGAATCCGTGCTCAACATGATGCGCAACGCCGAAAGCGACCTGCGTCAGGACCTGCCCGATTTCGCGGCCGACCGTCTGCAGGGCGCCAACATCGATGTGTTCCACCAGCATCCGGAGCACCAGCGCCGCCTGATCGATTCGCTGCAGGACAGCTTCAGCAGCCGCATCAGGGTGGGGGGCCGCAGTTTCGATCTGGTCGCCAACCCGGTCATCGACGACGATAACAACCGCCTGGGCACCGTGGTGGAATGGCAGGACATCACCGACCAGCTGCGTGCCGAAAACGAAATCGAGCAGCTGATTGCCAACGCCGCCCAGGGGCAGCTGGACAAGCGTCTGGCCGCCGAAGACTATGCCGGCTTCACCCAGACCGTTGCCAGCGGCGTCAACGCCCTGCTGGATGCGGTGGTGGAGCCCTTGCGCGACATCAAGCGCGTGCTGGCCGCCCTGTCCGAAGGTGATCTGACCCAGCAGATGCAGGGCCAGTATCAGGGCGAATTCGCCGAACTGAACGATTCCCTGACCACCTCACTGGGCCGCCTGGAACACATGGTCAACGAGATCCGCCGCGCCGGTTCCAGCATCGCCGTGGGCGCCTCCGAAATCGCCACCGGCAATACCACCCTGAGCGAGCGCACCGAGTCCCAGGCTGCCAGTCTGGAAGAAACCGCCGCCAGCATGGAGCAGATGACCAGCACCGTAAAGCAGAATGCGGACAACGCCCAGCAGGCCAGTCGTCTGGCCGAGGAAGCGCGCACCCTGGCCGAACAGGGCGGTGACATCTCCACTCGGGTGGTACAGTCCATGGGCGCAATCAGCGCCAGCTCCAACAAGATTTCCGAAATTATCAGCGTGATCGATGAGATCGCCTTCCAGACCAATCTGCTGGCTCTGAACGCCGCCGTTGAAGCCGCCCGTGCCGGTGAACAGGGACGCGGCTTTGCCGTGGTCGCATCCGAGGTGCGCAACCTGGCCCAGCGCAGCGCCGGTGCCGCCAAGGAAATCAAGGAACTGATCGGCGACAGCGTCGACAAGGTCGACGAAGGTGCCCGGTTTGTCGACGAGTCCGGCGAAGCACTCAAGCGCATCATGGAGTCGATCAACCAGGTGTCCGACATCATCGCCCAGATCGCCAAGGCCGGTATCGAGCAGGCGCAGGGAATCGATCAGGTCAACACCGCCGTTTCCAGCATGGATGCCGGTACTCAACAGAATGCCGCGCTGGTGGAAGAGGTGGCCGCCGCGTCCGCCTCCATGGAGGAGCAGGCCAGCCAGCTGCAGCGACTGGTCAATGCGTTCAGGGTCAACAGCGAGCAGCAGGGGCAGGGTGACGCACTGCTGCAACCCGCTCGGCCACAGGTCAATCGGATCCGTGATCTGGCGGCCCAGACCCATGCTCCCGAGGTACAACAGCGCAAACTGGGTGTCATGACCGCGAACAGCAGTCAGGACGAATGGGAAGAGTTCTAAAGGTAGCCTCGCTTGCATACTGCACCCGATACCTCAACCGGCTCCCTGGCCGCCGATCTGCTCGGCCAGGGCCGGAGCCGCGAGTTCCCCTACACGCGAAAGGATTTCGAGTGGGTACGGCATGCCTTGCACGCACATGCCGGGATCGATCTGGCCGATCACAAGAAGGACATGGTCTACAACCGCCTGGTGGGACGACTCAGAGCGCTGTCGCTGGACAGCTTCCGCGCCTATACCCAACGGGTTGAGGATGACCCCCAGGAGTTCAACGAGTTCATCAATGCGATGACCACCAACCTGACCGCCTTCTTTCGCGAGCAGCATCATTTCGACTTTCTGGCCGGCGAATTCCTGCGCCAGTGCCGGGCCCGTGGGCAACGTCGTCTGCGGATCTGGTCTGCCGGCTGTTCCATGGGCGAGGAGCCCTACTCCATTGCCATGACATTGATCGAGGCTCTGGGGCCGGAGCTGCCGGCCTGGGACATCCGTATTCTGGCCTCGGATATCGATTCCAGAGTGCTGCAGACCGCTGCCGACGGCATCTATAGTCTGGAGCGCATCTCCAAACTGGAGCCCGCCCGGCTGTCACGGTTTTTTCTGCGCGGCACCGGCAAGAACGGCGGCCGGGTCCGGGTAAAGCCCCAGCTGCAGGAGATGATCAGCTTCCGCCAGATCAACCTGATGCAGCCACTGCCCTTGAAAGGCCCCTTCGACCTGATCTTCTGCCGCAATGTGATGATCTATTTCAACAACGATTCCCAGGCCCGGCTGCTGGACCGGTTCGCCGACCTGCTCGACAGCCAGGGTGTACTGGTGGTCGGGCACTCGGAGTCGCCCTATCGGCTCACCCGACGGCTGTGTCTGACCGGCAATACCATTTACCGGAAGGTGCACTGAGATGACCCACCAGCCGCCCTCGCCCCTGTTCGGCTTCGAAGCCTGTCAGCCGGTCTGGCATGAGCGCTGGCAACATTATCTGGTCAAGGTCAAACCGGGTGAGTTCTATGTAGCCCCCCCCGGCATGGCAATCACCACGGTGCTGGGTTCCTGCATCGCCGCCTGCATCCGGGATCCCGCCACCGGTATTGGTGGCATGAACCACTTCATGCTGCCGGATGATGGCGATGGCAGCGAACGCCTCAGCAGCGCCAGTTACGGTGCCTTTGCCATGGAGCAGTTGATCAACGGCCTGCTCAAGCTGGGCTGTCGCCGCGACAACCTGGAAGTCAAACTGTCCGGCGGCGCCAACATGCTGGCCGGCGGCTATCGTATCGGCGATCTGAACGTGCGCTTTATCCGCGACTATATCGCCCGGGAAGGCCTGCAGCTCTGTGCCGAAGACGTCGGCGGACAGCAGGCACGCAAGGTTATCTATTTCCCCGATCAGGGGCGGATGCTGGTAAAACGCATGGAGGCGGTCGGACAACTGCTCAGTGAGGAGCAGGCGTACCGTCAGCAGACACGTGAACAGACGGTTCACCAGGATGTGGAGCTGTTTTGATGCAAGCCAACCATGACCATCCCGTTCGGGTGCTGATTGTCGATGACTCACTGGTCGTACGCGACGTGATCAGCGAGCTTCTGTCCCAGCAGCCCGGTATTCAGGTGGTCGGCACCGCCGCCGACCCCTATGAAGCCCGCGCCCAGATCAAGGCCCTGCGGCCGGACGTGCTGACACTGGATATCGAGATGCCGCGTATGGACGGCGTAACCTTCCTGCGCAACCTGATGCGACTGCACCCGTTGCCGGTGGTAATGCTGTCGTCGCTGACCCATGATGGTGCCGATATCACGCTGGAAGCGCTGGAAGCGGGTGCGGTGGACTTCATCGCCAAGCCCGGCACCAACAGCTCCGACCGCGCACTGGAGCACTTTGCCCAGGTCCTGCAGCAAAAAGTGATCACCGCCGCCGGGCTGCATCAGCGGCTGGCGTCCCGTGCTCGCCAGCGCAGTCCCGATGCACCCGCACAACCGGTATCGGTTCAGGGCCAGCCCGCCTTTGCCTTTGACCGCAACCTGATCGCCATCGGCGCCTCCACCGGGGGCACCGAGGCGCTGCGTGATCTGCTGCAGGCACTGCCGGCCGAGATGCCACCCATCATCGTCACCCAGCATATCCCGGCCGGCTTCAGCGCCCGCTTCGCCCACCGCCTCGACCGCAGCTGCCGACTGAGCGTCAAGGAAGCGGAAAGCGGTGATATCCTGCGCCCGGGACAGGTATATATCGCGCCCGGTGGCCAGCACCTCCGGCCGATCCGCCACGAGGGCCGACTATGCATCGAGCTGGATGACGGCGCACCGGTCAACCGGCACAAGCCATCCGTGGACGTCATGTTTGACGCGCTGCGGCAACTTAACACGACACACAGTGCACTGGTCATGCTGACCGGTATGGGCGAAGACGGCGCCGAGGCCATGACCGCCTGCCATCAGGATGGTCTGTTGACCATCGCTCAGGACCAGGACAGCAGTCTGGTCTGGGGCATGCCGGGCGCGGTGGTCAATCGTGGCGGAGCTCGCCGCGTGCTGCCTCTGCCCCGTATTGCCACGGCACTGGTGACACACTGCCATTCCAATTCCGGGGGAGCACTATGAAGTGGATCAATATCAAGGCCAGCAGCGTGCTGCTGCTGGTACTGGTGCTGGCACTGGCCGAGTGGCTGGACTGGAGCGACTGGATACACTGGAGCGCCCTGGCACTGATCGCAGGCCTGGTGCTGTCCATGCTGCATCTGGTCAAGCAGCAGGTGGTCATTGAAACAGCCGCACCGGCGCAGGAACAGGAACTGCGCGAGCTGGCCAAGAGCATAGAGCAGACCGTGCATCAGGAAGCGATGCTGGTCGAACAGGAACGGACACGCCTGGAAACGCTGGTACAGGATGCGG
>Ga0193959_1000543_pt1 | contig 15090 bp, 33 predicted proteins | sample FB_2_MG_FD_140333 | JGI IMG/M metagenome (GOLD analysis project Ga0193959, IMG submission 140333) | Microbial mat bacterial communities from the Broadkill River, Lewes, Delaware, United States - FB_2_MG | ecosystem: Environmental > Aquatic > Freshwater > River > Microbial mats | place: USA... | reverse complement strand
CTAACCTACTGAACTAAGGAGTCGTAAAGAACACTACGTGATTTCTTGGTTATTTTCAAGCCCAAAGCAATTCGCCATAAGTCAGTCATAACAAAGTCATCCTTCTCAATTGACTTTTTAAACTTTAACTCTCTCTCGACTTGTTTTTTATATGCTGTGCCTTGAGTTATATCTATTGACTCTAATCCGTACTTTCTTCGCAGCCCAAACATACAGCTTTTAGAGAATGTCCACCCGTATCTTTTTGCTAGAATATTTCTATTCTGAAGAACTACGCCCTTCTTTACTCCAATTGCTTTAGCTGCGTCTTCATCAAAAAATTTATTGCCTTGGTTTTCATAAAAAAATCTACCAACTCTTGCAAGATTACTTTCTTTGTTGATTATAAGATCTAGGTATTTCTCGTACTCTTCTTTCATGGCTCTGCCCTCTGATTTAGCGTTTTTAGTATCCATCTAAATAGGGAGACCCTTCCTTGTGTCCATTTTCTCTGTTCAATTTTTGATTGTTGAGTATAATGATATTTAAGCATGTTAGTCCTCATTATGTGCTTACCTTTTTTGGTTAGTTTAGCCCTGTCTCTCGCAGGGCATTTTTTTAAACTTCATTCCCAAAGCAATCCCATCCGCCGCACTCTGTGCGAGCAAACACCTCAATCGCAGGAACGTCACCAGCCAGATCGATCAACAAGTCTCTAACTTGTGTAGGTTTAACTGAATGCGCCATTGCCTTTGCTTCAAACTGTATTTGTGACTCAGCATGAAACACCGCTCTAACGCCACGATTTACAGGCTTAAATTTCCCTTTTACAGCTAGTGCGATTGATTCGCTTCCAGCTCTAGTGTAGTACCCTAGCCCGAAAAATGGCTTATTTGTTTGTGTTAGTTTATTCCACACGATGCCATTCATGTTGACCAACCGAAAACCCCACGCCTCAATCAAGTCAATCGCTTCTTGTGGCATTGCCCCGACCCACCACATAGCTAACAGACAATTATCATCAGCAATATCATTGATTGGCATTTTCTTTAAATCTTCAATGCTCATAACATCATATTGCTGTGATGCACCTGACTTCATTGATCCGCCAGTCTTCTTGCTGTTAAACTGCCAAGCCGGATCTGCGTAGATAACTTTGTATTTTTTATCAGTGTTGTAAATATCAACCTTTGCCATTAGTTAGTCCCCCACATCCACAATCTAAATAAAAAAGAGTTATCGTAAAGATACGAACCTAAAGCCATTAGAAATAGCGCGAAAATAATTCCTTTCCAGTCTTTCATAGTGATTACCTTTTAGTAATTAAGGCTCTTGCAAGCCATAAAGCCAAACCATGCTGCCGATCTTTTATCTTCGTTACTTCGCTTAGTCCAGCCAGTGTTTCTTTTGAATAGTGTTTCTTGTTTTTTCCAATCGCTACATGGTGCATAGCGACGATACTTAACGCCAAAGTGATCAAGTAGTCGCTCAAGCTCTACCTGACTTTGTTGAACTCGTCCAACGCAAAGAGCCACCTTCATGTTTGACTTGTTATTGTCAGTTAAGTGCTTTCCAAAAATATGGTTAGTCGTCATAACGTTTTCGATGCTAAACAACAGATCGCTTACATCGTATTTTTCAATGATGTTTGTAACGATTTCCATATTGTTGTACATGTGCATCTCGATCAGCTTTCCGTCTTTGAATATAGCTATCCCATGCTTTTCGCTATCTGGGTCACATCCGATAACATACTTAGACATTATGACCTTCTCCACAAAAGTTAGTTATCTCGTTTAGTAGCCAATCAGGAATGTGCCCTGCTTCTGCTAAATCGCTAATGTTAAGTCTACCCATCGAATGAGCCGCTAGGAGCGTTTCTGCGACCATTTGCTTTTGAGTAACGCCATGTATCGACTCGAACTCTTTCCAGCCAACCTGGTGAATCTGGACGTGCAATTCATGGGATAACGCCATTTGGAAGTGATCAGGTTGCTTTAGTGCCATGCCTGAGTCGCATTCAAGTACAATATGGTGCGGATCTGGATATGGATTGCCAGTTACACAACAAACCATGTTTTCATGAATCCACCTCCCGTATTTTTTATCTTTAAATTTTGGTTGTTTTAGTCTGCTCATTGTCCGTTCTCTCGTTTGTGGGTCCAATACCAATGCTTGTTAGGGATAGTTAAATAACAGCCTTTATCCAAGCACCAAGGGTAAAGCTGATCGAGTAAGTGACACATCTCCCCTCTGTTTTTTAGTATGACGGTCAGTGACATTCTTGAACCGTCTTCGTTCTTTGGATAAAAGTATTTCATTGTAAACTCATGGGCGAAATTCTGATCCCAAGGTTTTTTATCAACCAGCTTCAGCTCTCCGTTTTGATCTGTTGAGTAAATGTGCTGCATCATTCCGTTCGCATTGGCCCAGTCAGCCAACTCTTGCATCCACATGAAATAAGTTCCACGTTGCGCGTCCGTCGCTTTGGCGCGCCACTCGCTTAGCTCAAGCTTAAACGTTTTGCCGCTATCACAAGCCTTTCTAAGCATTTCGCATACGTATTTGTAATTAGCAGAGCGTAACTGTAAAGCTTGTTTTTTCATTACTGATTCCCAAGTAGGTAGTCAATAAATAGGAAAATGATATCTATTACTTCTTTGTCCATTACTCGCTATCCTTTAGTTTTGATAGGAACTTTTTAAGTTTAAAGTAATCTTTTGTAAGTTCCATTATCTTGATTGCTGGTAGCGTTGATTCATTTGACAAACTTAGCAATACGGAGCTTTGGGTTTCAAGCAACTCAATGGCGCCCTCAAGATTACACTGGCAATCTTCATGCTTGTTAAATTCGTCCTTTAGGTCAGATTCGCACTGACTTAGATCGTTAACAGCCTCATCACGCTCTTGTTTTAGTTTGTCGTATCGAGATAATAAATTCATTACTGGTTCAACTTCTAGGTATTCAAATCTATTAATCACCTCCCCATTAGACCAGTCTTCGTAGGTTAGAATATCCAATTCATCACTCATCTTTAAATCTTCTTTCATTTTACTTGCCCTTCTCTTATCCACTTACCAATAGAATCAACTAGCCAAGATAAAGAAATATCAACAGGTGTTAGTACGAAGTAGATAGCCTTGTCTAGAGCTGCCACAAAGCCAGCAGCAATAAAAACAGGACTTAGCGCTATTAGAATCAAAATAAATACAAACGCGCCAACCCACCACCTCCAATTTTTCATATTTTTCTTTGTAAAAAACTTACCCTTCATCATTAACCCCTTATCTATTGTTAGCTAATTTCTTTTTTTACAGTTCTTGCATTTTTCATTAGCGTTTACAATCTCAGCATCACAATAGTCACACCAATGAGATGTATGAGCCTTTGGGTCCTTACTTTGATGTCTATTCCTCTTATGGAACTCAGAAAAATCATAATAATTTTCATTTTTCACGCTCTTCCCCTTTCGTTCTACATCGGATGACCAAGTAATGTCATAATAATTATTACTACATAGGAAAACACCAAGCCGAAAACCACGTATCTTTGCGCTTCATGAGGAGTGACACCTTTAGACTTTCCTTCTGGCTTCGTAAGTTTTATTACTGCTCCGTGTTTTTTTCTTGTCATAAAATACATAATTACTTAGCTCCATGTCTTTGTCTGAATCTTTCTGAAGGACTTAACTTAACATCACTGTTAATTGGTGACGGCTGAGCTGAAGATAGCCTTGCTGCTTTAAGATATCCGTCAAACTTTCCTGTTTGGAAAATTGTAGACGGTCGTAAGTATTGAGCCATCTTTACATCATCGCCCCATTCAGATGTTTTGTGATCAATCACAGCGATAAGCTCCTCTGCTGTGTACCCATCCTTTAATCGAGCATTAATACATTGAACGTGACTTCTTGTTGATGCTTTAAGCTTAGAGTTTGTCACGATATTAAAATACTCAAGAATAGTTTCGGATTGCCCTTTCTCAATTTCATCTTTTGACAATAGATCTTTACTTTTAGGATAAGTGTTAGGATAAGTGTTAGGATCGTGTGACAAGTTGTCACCCTCAGCATGACAAGTTGTCACCTCAGCATGACAAGTTGTCACCTCAGAGTTTTGTAAGTGACATATTGTCACCCCCATTTCATCACCAACTAAAGTGTATAATGATGGCCTGTTTGCTCTTCTCTCGACAATTAGAACTTTCATGCTTTCAAGGATTTTTATTTTTCGCATGAAGTTTCTTTCGCTCATATCGCAAGATTTAGCCATTTTTGATATTGAGTAATAACTAAATCCGTTATCGTCAGAGTTGTTTGCGATCTGCAAAAGAGCAAGTTTTGTTGATGCGTCTTTTACTGGCGTTTCCCAAGCAAGGAATGTGTATTTAGCGCTCATTAGTTTCCCTTATTGGTCAAAATCGACCGCTCCTGATTTGTTTAGATACTTAATGTAAATATCGCTTTCACCAAAACAACCCTCAAGCATTAGCCTTATGCTCTTTTTGGTCATATCTTTGTTGGCACATAGGTTTGCGGCCATTTTATTAACATCGTCATACCTTGTTAGCTCATGCTTTGTAGCGTTTTCTTTCAGAAAATCTCTAACGTTATTTACGCCTAGCATTTTTTTCCACACAGAAGGTCTCTGTCCTGTAGCTACAGTACAAATTACAGCATTCATTTCAGCGATAATCTTAGGCATCTTTGAGCGCTCAACTCTTGTCGCGATATTTGATTGAAGTTGCTTTGTGGCTTGCTTGCAATTCTGGCGTATCGGTTCACGCCTTGCCATTCTTAACACAATCTTTTCGCACAGTATGAAATACTTCCTAACCATGTGTCCGACTTCAGAGCCTTCTATCATTGCTACTTGTTTTGCACAATCTACGGTTAGCATGTGATCGCGCCGAGGTTTACCTCCATTTTCCCCAACGGTCAAAATTGTCCGTTGGTCTTCATCTTCAATAAACAGCTTTAACTTTCTGTTGGACCACTTCCTAAAGTCAGTTTTAACTTTTAATTGCTTGTGAAGTTCGCGCATGTCAATACAAAATCCCTCTTCTCCTTCGGCGTCAAAAATTACTGGTAGTTGGTTTCTGTACCTGTGAACAAGTTTTGCTTCTTCTTCGGTCGCTTCAAACGCGTCAACAAGAACCCGTTTACTTACTGTCGATAGTTGGTAGTGAGCATTCATACTCCTCCCCCCATACGTACTTTCTGAACTCGTCTTCAGTCATTGATATTTTTGCTGTGCCAACCATAGATAGCCCTATATTCATAGCCGCTCTTGCTACTTGAGATTTAGTTAGTCCCTGAACAAGAAGAGATTCAATTGTCTCATTTGCTCCATCGTTGAAATTTACGTTTAGCTTTTTATTTAACTTCTTCATTTTACTCTCCTGCTTATGTTATGGGTATATATTACACTAAAGTATGCTCATTTGACGTATAATATGGCTACAATTTGACGTGAGTCAAAAAAAGAGAGCCTAAGCTCTCAATTCATTTCTAAGTATTGCCGCCAGTTAGTAACTCCGTACCTCTTCATGGCATCAACAAAAAGCATATTGGCCTTTCGCTTGCCTGCCGATGGCGTTGACTCCCTTTGAAACTCGCTTACAGCTAACTTCCAATACCTACTGTATTTAGATCCAAGTATACGTTTTGCAGCTTGCAACATTAGCTTGTCGTCTTTCGTTAAAGTTTCCTTGTATGTCTTGTGCATGTATCACTTCCTTAATCTCCAGCACGTTATTAAAGTTGCATTTATAACAACAAATATAGCATCGTCACTAACTCGGATGCTTCCTGGCACAAAATTACACTGCTGCCTTTTTATCTTGTTGATCTGCTGCTTTGTTGGCTTTCGCATTTTCTTTACTCGCCCCACAAGATCGCATCTGCTTTCTCCATAAAAACGCTGCTTGTATCTTTCCATAAAGTGGCGAGTTGTTTTATAACCCGCTATCAAATTCACCTCCTATATGCAAAACTCCTCTTCCATCTTACGCTGTAATTGCTTTTCTTCAATAACTCGCCTTGCTTCTTGTCTTCGCTTTAATGCTTTAGATTGCTCAGCGTCCTTTTTTCTGCCTCTAGTTCTACTGCACATGTTAACCTACCTTTCTTTCTTCTTCGTAGTCAGTTACAAACTCTCCCCAAACGTCGAGATCAGAAAATATCTTATCTGCCATCTCGTCTGTAGGCTCGTTACCAATCGTTGTCGCTATCCACGCAACAGTAAGTACGTGAAGCTGGTTTTGCTTCTTAACATGCTCCATAAAAGCATCGGCCATTGATTCCATCATTTGAGTTCGCTTGCATGGGTAAGGTGACACAGCAACAAATGGTTTCATGTATTCATCGCCATTTTGATCGCGACAAAGTACATAGCACGATATTGACCAACGCATAGGCGTATTCTCAACAAGTTTTACAGTGTCAGGAACAAAATTAACTTCTTTACCGTACTTGTTGTATGGCTGTATTGCCTCCTCCATAAATGGAATGTAAACAAGAAGGTGCTCACTAACTATGTGCCTTGTTTTCTCACTAAGGCGCTTTAAAAGATTGGCCTTTTTATCTGCGCCATTCTTCTTTTTTCTTGTTTTGCTTTTTGGCATATTAATCACCATTTAGAGGGTTTTATTGTTTATTGTTATTCCTATAGCCCGACCATAGCCGGGCAATTTATTAGTTAGTCTGCAAGTCTTACCATTAGCAGAAGGCTCTCATTAATTTCAGCAAGTCGATTGCTGTGCATTTCAAGCATTGATTCTAGATTTTGCATAACTAAATCTTTATCTAATGAAAAATCAGCGCCATGACCGTGATAGGTATCTCTCAGGCAAATGCACGCTTCAAGCTTTCTTTGTTGAGATATAACTGCTTTAGATTTAGTTAATTGATCTAATTGATTTTCAATTCTTGATTTTTCATCAAGAAGTTCTTTTATTTTCTTGGCTGCTACGTTGCAGTCAGTTATTTTTTCTTTAGTCATAATGTTTGCTCTCTATTAGTTAAAATGGTGTAAATTGGCTAATGTGATTTTCAATGTCACTTAATGAGTCACCAGCATTTATCATGCTAGTTACTGTTTGAACGCATTCTATTTCTAGATTGCTAAGTGGGAGATAAAATCGTTGTGATGTAGCTCGTTGAGTTGATAGTGACTCAGGGAATCGATAAGTTACTTTCAACTGCTCAAACTCGGCTTTAGAATCAACTCTAAATCTAAACCCGTTAGTAATGCAGATTTGCATTATCTTTTCTAGTGCTTGTTTGTTAGTCAACATGATTCCCTCTCTCGTAAAATTTTCGCACTGCTTCAGCATCTTCCATAGATGGTTGCTTTTCGCTATTTGTTCTGAATGACAACTTTCTTTCTTCCTGCCGTTTCAGGTGCTCTTCTGTATCAATTATTAGCTGTAGCGTATCTCTTTGTTTAAGTTCAACGCCTACTGCTTTTGATAGTTCATCTAAAGTCATAATTACCTCCAGCGCCAAAAATATTAGCACTTAAAAAACTGACCTACAAGTATAATTTACTACTTGACGGTAGTTTATTCCTGTTTTACCATTAAAAAAACAAACAGGAGATCAATAATGAACTTTGGCAAAAGTATAAATAAAGCGCTAGCAGATAAAGAAGTAAGCAACACCGAGCTTGCAAAGGCTGTGGGTGTAAATAGAACCACTATTTCAGCATGGAAGAGCGGCGAGCAAATACCCAGACTTCAAAAGGTCGAAAAAATGGCTAAGTTTTTTAACATGGAAATAAGTGAGTTTATTGCTTTGGGAGAAGACAAGTGAGCAAGTCAGCTTTAGAAATTCAAAAAGAGCTACAAGCAATGTTTGAGCCTTCAGACATTGAATGGCGCGTACAAAGTGGTGGCTTGAGTAATGGCAAGCCTTGGATTATGGCAATCCCTTACATTACAGCTAGAGCGGTTGAGACTCGACTTGATGAAGTGATGGGTATCGATGGCTGGCGTGACGAGTACGTTGATACCTATGGCGGTATGAAGTGCGGGCTTAGCTTGCTAATTGATGGCAAATGGATAACCAAGTGGGACGGCGCACCTTTAAACGATCAGCACCCAGTAAAAGGTGTGATCTCTGATTCAATTAAACGTGCTGCTGTTAAGTGGGGAATCGGGCGTTACTTGTATCAGCTTGACGTTGTATTTGCAGAATGTGAGCCCGTGGATAGTCGTCGCGATGCTTACGCCAACTATCACAAGCAAGTCACCAAAGACCATAACGGTAACAACAAGCCAATTACAACACATGTAAATTGGTTCACTCCACAGCTTCCAGCATGGGCGGTTCCTCAAGATGACCTATCCGTATTCCTTGATCCTATGGATAGTGCAGAATCTTTCGGTGATCTAGAAGAGGCATTCAAAATAGCTTGCATGTATGGCAAGTCAGAAAGGAGTAAAGATTTAATAGATCAGTTCGTCGCATACAGAGACAAGAACAAAAAGCGCATTGAAGATAATCGAGAGTCTATTGCATGTAAGCAACTTGAAGAAGTAAAGGCATTTATAACCACTCAGATCAGAAGCTTCAACAAGCTGCCAAGCAAGGTGACACTTGATAGCCTCTACGAAACATCGAAAGAGCTACTAGAGGTCAAGTGCAAAGATAAACTATTTAATCCTGAACTAGCTTTTGGTCTGTTAGAGAAAGGCTACAGTGCAAGAATCGAAGCTCTTACTAAAAAGAGCACAAAAACAATAGCTAAAAAATAACTTAAAAAGGTAAACATTATGACAAGCAAAAACGAAGTAGCAGTAAAAAAAGAATCAACAGTGTTAACTATCGCAGAAGCAACAGCATTAAAAGGCAACAAAGCAATTGCTTTCTGGTGCAATAAAGAAAACGTTGAAAGCCTAACCAAGCAAGTAAGAGATCAAGCGCTATCTATCGTTCCCGATCTAACAACAAAAAAAGGGCGTGACGCTATCGGCTCAAACGCTATGGACGTATCTAAATCTAGAAAGCTACTTGAAGAGTCAATTAAAAGCGCTATATCCGGCGCCCAAAAAGTAGTAGACGAAGGTAAAGCAATTAAGAAGTTTGTCATTGAAGAGTGTAACGAAGTTCGCGACGAGGTATTACAGCCTCGCAAAGAGTGGCAAGAAGAGCAAGATCGCATTGAGGCTGAACGAGTCAAGGGGATTCGAGATCGAATCAATAACATAGCTCTTATCGCAAACGTAACTAGCTCTGAGAGCAAAGAACAGTTAGCCGATGTAATTGATGCCCTTAATGCTATGGATGTGTCACAAGGCTTTGACGAGTTCACGCAAGAAGCAATGCAAGCTAAGTCTGACGCTATTCAGAAAATTAATGACGCTGTAGCTGAAATTGTTCGTCGTGAAATCGAAGAAGAGACGCAACGAGAACTTGAAGAAAAAGAAGCTGAGCTTGAAGAAGAGCGCAAAAAGACACGTATTGGTGAGCGCATTCAAAAACTGCAAGGTATTCCAATGGAAATGTTTAGCTCTACCGCTGACGAAGTTCAGGCGAAAATTGATGCACTAGATAAACATGCTCCAACCGTTGAGGATTTTGGAGATCGCCACTCTGAGGCTATATCTGTATTCGATGGTGTTGTAGCCAACCTAAATATGCTGCTTGAGCAAAAGAAACAACTTGAAGAGATGCAAGCTAAACAGAAAGCAGAATGCGTCATTAAAGATGAGCCTGTATTACACCCACTTGAAAGCGATGCAGAAGAAGATCCTCACAACCCTGATTGTAAAGGTTGCCCTGATTGTGGTCCAGTAATGGGAGATGCAACTTACGCCATTATGGAAGATGACCTAAAAGAAATGGTTCAAAGCTCTCAAGCTGCGTCACTACTGTCTGATGCAACTTTGACTAAAGCTGCAAAATCGGCTCACCAGCTACCAGAAAGTGAAGAGCACCTATATAACGATTGCATAGCAGATGCTAAGTCATATTGTAAAAGTGATTTTGAAGTTGTAGACCGCAGTGATGTACCAGCTGACAGTGAAGATCTTGCAACTAAAATCTGTGAATACGCTGAAGGTGCAATTGATATTAATCAAGCTAATCACATTATTGAAATGGTTCGTAATTACTAATTAAGCTGCCCGATCATGGTCGGGCATAACCTATAGAGAGAAATAAGATGGGAAATACATATATAAATATACGGTTTGGGACCTATCACCTACAACTATCAAAGCAATGGAAACTTTCGTTTGCTCAAAATGAATATCACCTAGAGAACAAGCCTGAAAAGTGGTTTGAGATTTATTAACGGCTGCATTAACTAACCTATAGAGATAAATAAGATGAACTTAATTCAAGGTGACTGTTTAGAAGTAATGCAGGGAATACCGTCAGGTAGTATTGACTTGGTATTTACTTCACCACCCTACAATCTCAAAAACTCGTCGGGTAACGGAATGAAAGACGGGCGTGGTGGCAAGTGGTCAAATGCCGCTTTACTCAATGGCTATAACGGCTATGACGATAACATGCCTCACGATAAATACGTCGAATGGCAAAGGGCTTGCCTAACTGAAATGATGAGAACATTAAAAGATGACGGGGCAATATTTTATAACCATAAATGGCGAGTGCAGAAAGGTTTATTACAAGATAGACAAGATATAGTTGAAGGTTTTCCAGTTAGGCAAATTATCATATGGCAACGTAAGGGTGGATTTAACTTCAATGCAGGATACTTTTTGCCGACGTATGAGGTGATTTACGTTATAGCAAAGCCTAAGTTTAAACTGGCTAAAGGCGCAAATAAGCATGGTGATGTTTGGCTTATTGGTCAAGAAAGAAACAATGAGCACCCTGCGCCATTCCCTGTTGAGCTTGCTGAAAGAGTTGTTTCATCGACCAATGCGAATGTTGTACTTGATCCATTCATGGGAAGCGGAACAGCCGGAGTAGCTTGTAAGAAGCTAAACCGTGACTTTATCGGCATAGAGCTAGATAAAGAATATTTTGAAATAGCAAAACAACGTATAGACGCAGCTTAACGGCTGCATTAACTAACCTATAGAGAGAAATAAGATGGGCGTTAAGTATGAAAATGAACTTTGCGAAAGACTTGATATAAAAGTTCCAACACCATCAGGTGAGCGTGAAGTTCCTGCGCTTAGATACAAAAAGGCAAAAGGACTATGTGTGACAATGTGCCAATTTGGTGAGTTTGAAGTTACGCATGAGCAATCAGGAAGAAGGCTGTTTGGAGGTTACGAGAGAGCAGCGTCAGCAGTAGCCCTTATGCTACGAATATACATTGCCATGAAAGATGAAGGCATTGATCCTGAGTGGCACATGGACAAGGTTCAAAAGGCTGTCAGAGTCTCAAAGCAAAAGCACGAAGTATTAAGCGATTTGACCATCATTGAATCTATCGCACTTCATAATCAGGTTCACCCATTTGGTGGTGAGTTCCCTTGGGAAAGCTTTGATGAATCACCGTTCGGTGAAATTGAATATCTTATTAAAGAGATAGATGCAGCTTAACGGCGGCATTAAGGAGTGAGTATGGACTATTCAAGTTCTATTTCCGGTATTACTGGAATAATTGTATTTGCCATGATTGCCAACTGGTTTGTTGGTTGGTGTGTGTTTGAGTTTTTATTTTGGGCTTTAAGCTAAGAGAGTAATAGCACTATGATTAAAGAAACAGAATTGAAGCTGTGTGATTTCTTTGAATTACCGTTTTCACCTATCGAATATCAGAATGGAATAGTTGATTCAAATGGTTTTGGTGTTTTATTTGCCGACATGAGCCACCAAGAAAAATCCGCTCTATGCCAAGCAATCAACAATCACGACACTCTAGCCCAACAGAGAGATAAGGCTGTTGAGTTGCTCAAGCGGTTCTTGCCAATGTATTACTACGATATCGATGAAAATGAGTTATACATCGGCGGCGAGTTTCAATATAACGAACATGATGACTCTTGCATGATGGACGTATTAAGCTTTTTCGGGTACGACGATCTAATATCAGACCTAAAGGATACTAACAATGAAAACTAACTGCATGTTTCAGTACGCAACAAAACATAGGATTTTTGCAGATACAGGTCTAATAACCATGGAGGCAGCTACAGGGTTGTTTGAAAAAAATCGAGATGACTTTATAAGTCGCCTTGAAAATGATGAAGACCCAGAAATGGCACTGTGGATTAACTGCAATCATGCTGGGGATTATGACGAAACGCTTCACCATTGGCAGGCTGGTGACTTTATGGTTATTGACGGTCAATTGTATAAGAGAGTCTAAAAGTGATATACGTGTCTTGGATAACAAAAACAAGAACATACGTTGTTTATATAGATAATGTATGCGTGATATTCGGGACACCTAGTTTTATTGAAGAGTGGATTGGAGAGAGTAATTATGAGCTATGAAGAGATGAGTGACTGCGACCTGTGCGAAAATGCGCTAAGAGCGATGCATGGCAATGCTGGCTTTATTAAAAAATACGAAGATGTCATTTTCTTGCTTAAAGATGAGAATAAAACAGGCATAGAAAACATAATAGGCGTTATGCAAATTACGTGGGGATGTGTTGGAGCTATTATTGCCAAAAATAAGATAAACATTAGGTTTACAGGTGGAGTGGCCAATGCCTACATTCCTGACGTTTGCACTGGTACTGATTCCAACCCACTAAGAGCAGCAATGATCTGCTTCCTTAAAATGAAAGATGCGCAATCGCGCTAATAGGTGGAGATAATGGAAATACGGCCAATAACACTTAAAGTGGCAAAAGAATTCATATTGAGGCACCATCGCCACAACAAGCCGCCAACAGGATGGAAATTTGGAGTCGGTTTATATAATGGTGATGAGTTGATCGGAGTGGCAACGGCAGGTCGTCCAATTGCTAGACATTTTGATGATGGGTTCACTATTGAGGTTAATAGGTCTTGTACTGATGGGACCAAAAATGCAAACAGTATGCTTTACGGAGCCGTATGGCGGGCCGCTAAAGCGATGGGGTATAAAAAGTGCATTACATACACACAAGGTGATGAGTCCGGGTCTTCTTTAAAAGCATCTGGGTTTATTAAAGTTAAAGACCTTCCAGAAAGAAAATCATGGAGAGATTCTAGCAAGAAGCACCAAGGAAATAGATGCTCTATCGGCAACGGTGGAGTTGAGCGGGTTTTATGGGAGATAAATAGGCAATGAATAACCTCCCCAAAGAACAGATTAACGGTAAGTGGTATCAGCCTGTTGAATACAAACCCGATAACGGAGATTGTGAAAAATGCGCATTTTCTGGAAATGGTTTTGCATGTGATTTACCAGAAACCGCCAGTTGCTCAAATTCGTTCAACAAATATTCGGTTTACTTTATAGAGGTACAGAATGAAGAATAAGATAGCTAAAAAGCTAATTACTGACCTGCTAGATAAGAAGCACGGTGTTCCACTACCATTCGGCCACTACTTTGATGGCTCTGTTTTGATGGTCTGCTTTGTGAATGGGTGGGGACCAGATAATTACCATGAAGATAGCGAAGTCGTTGAGTGCGGCACTGTATCAATAAAAGGTAAGGTATAAATAACAAAATCGAATAAGAACAAAGAGCCACATTTGCTATAATAAAAACTCGCGGTAACAGGCGAAACAAGTAGAATCTAAACAAGGCAATTCTTTTACCGGAGCGTATCTACGACGCAACTGTTACCCGGTTTGAGAGTTGCCCTTTTTATTTGAGGTTTACATGGAAGCAATTGGAAATATGCTATACCTAATATCTATAGCGTTTATCACTGCAATCAACCTGGTAGCTGTATCTAAGCTACTCAAGAAACCGGCCAACAACGACCTTCTTGAGATAATTGAAGAGCAGAGAGAAAAAATTGAGGGGTTAGAGGCCGCTTACGCACTACTGGTTAAAAACTCCAACGTAACAGAAACAGCAAATAGTGACATAGGCAGGCGTGAAGATAACGGGCAAATTAACTCTCGTAAGCGAGAAGAGGCGCTACAGCGAGAGATAGATAGACTTAAAAGTAAGCTTTATCATATGGAGAAAGCCCCAAAATATATGGAAACCATACCTCCTTGTACAACTAGTACAGCTAACAACTAAGCCCTACGTAAAATCTAAAGCGAGTAGCTATGTGTTACTCGCTACATTTAACAGAGAGAGATACAAAATGGCTAACCAACCAGAAGTTAATTTAATGAAAAAATCAATACCAGCACAAGCAATAGTTACACCTAATAGCTTGCTATACGTTGTAAAAGCGAACAACAAAGAGTTAAACGATAGACTCCTTCAGTTGGAGGGCAAGCTAAAAGAAAAATACGAGCAGTTGAGCGGTAACTCTAGCGACATTGGTGTAGGTAGCGACAAAGATATTAATCCGGCGGGCACTCTTCCGGCAATGATAGTAGATACAGAGAGAGCACTAAGCACAGCAGATCGAATTAACTCAATCCTTACAGACTTAGATGAATTTATTTAACCATAGAGACAAGTAAAATGGAACACGAAGTGACTTATTCGGCATCTAATGGATGCGATAAAAAATTAATCGTTGACGCAAATAACCTAGAAATTACCAGCGGGATACTCTTTTTAAAGAGAGGAGAGTGTGTGGTCTGGGCAGTGCAATCAGATAGAGTAATTGCCATTGTTATTGGTAAGTCCTCGCAAGATCAAGCGACCAACTAACCGGAATTACCTAACAGTTCAAAGCCTCATTTAACGATGGGGCTTTTTTATGTATAATCCACACAAAGCCAAGGATGGTGTAATATATAAACAACACACACAACCGAGGCTATCCATATGGACGTTTCAGAAACAAAAGTTTGGCTCTTTGGCGGAGAGCTAGATAACGAACCTAAAATGCTAAGCAACACGTTTATGCGCGGCGATATATTAAGTATGCACAAAGAGCCAGAGTTCACGCCAAACATGGACATAACAAACATATCCACAGTTAACATTGAAACTGAGAACTACCTCCTAGACAAAATAGTAATCCCTACATACCCAAAGAAAAAACTTATCATTGCCACCGCTATCGGCATGACAGGATATGGCGTATCAGCATACATAAAACAGCGATG
>Ga0193959_1000540_pt1 | contig 15113 bp, 8 predicted proteins | sample FB_2_MG_FD_140333 | JGI IMG/M metagenome (GOLD analysis project Ga0193959, IMG submission 140333) | Microbial mat bacterial communities from the Broadkill River, Lewes, Delaware, United States - FB_2_MG | ecosystem: Environmental > Aquatic > Freshwater > River > Microbial mats | place: USA... | reverse complement strand
TAGTGCCCAATTTACTGCCCTTATTACTTGTCACTGGCATTGTAAATTGGTGGGTGGTACAGGGGTCGAACCTGTGACCTACGCCTTGTAAGGGCGCCGCTCTACCAACTGAGCTAACCACCCTCGCGTTGAGAGCTGCGCATTCTACCGAAATACTTATGTATGTCAAATGCTTTCTGGATTAGACTAGGTTAATGGCGAATACAGCTACAGAATCATCGGCCCAGAGGCTATGATATGCTTAAATTATCATCAATAGACGAATAATCTCTCCCATACCTTATGATAAATAGCTCAAATAGATACAGTTCTCGAATAACTCAACAACATATAAACCATGGTATCGGTGCTGTTTTTTTAGGCTGTGCCGTCTGGCCCTCGCTGGGTGTGGCCGCCAGTAATGAAAACACTGCCACAGGCTCTATTATTATGGCGGTTATCGTTTGTGTCTGTGTACTACAGCTATTTGTCATTTTAAGCCTACAGGCGAGCCTGAAGCGTTATCGCCATCAACGAGAAGAACAGCGTCAGGTACACCAACACCTTGAGAGCCGCCTAGTTGAGCGCAGTGAGAAGCTGCGCAATATCAATAACCAGCTCTATGATGAAATCGCCAAACATGAAATCACCGAAGAATTACTGCGCGAAACCCAAGACTATATTCACAGCATGATTAACTCTATGCCATCGATTTTAATTGGTGTGACTCGCGATGGTATTATTACCCACTGGAATGCCGCCGCTCAGCAAGCGACAAGCCTTGAACACGACCAAACACTGGGCCTGCCATTAGAAAAGGCAGCGCCTGAGCTGGGGGTTGATATTAAAATCATTGAAGCGGCTATTGATACGCAAAAGCCGCAAAAGCGTGAAAATATTCAAGAGGGGCACGGCAGCCAGGCACGCTATCGCGACTTAACCGTCTATCCGCTAATTTCTGCTGAGATAGAGGGTGCGGTTATTCGTATTGATGATGTCACCTTGCGCGTGCGCCTTGAAACGATGATGATTCAAAATGAAAAAATGCGCTCGCTTGGCGAGCTTGCCGCCGGTGTTGCCCATGAAATTAACAACCCATTAAGTGCTGTAATACAAGGGGTGCAAAATATTTATCGGCGTACATCGCGGGAGTTGCCGGCCAATATGGATGCATCAAAGGCCTTAAATATGGACCTCAATACACTACATCAGTATTTAGAAAGCCGTAAAATTTTTAGCTTTCTCGATGATATTAAAGATGCCGGCGAACGTGCGGCAACAATTGTTACCAATATGTTAGAGTTTTCACGGGCACAGGATCAACAACATGAACCGGTTAATATAGTGAGCCTACTGGAGAAAAGCTTATCACTTGCCTTGAAAAATGCGTCGGTGAATAAACAATACAACACTATTCAGACTGAAATTATTAAAGAGATACCCGAGGCATTTCCTCGGGTTCCTTGTTCGGCACCTGAAATCCAGCAGGTGCTATTGAACTTAATCAGTAATGCCCACCAAGCTTTTAGTGGCCAGACAGAAAAGCAGACACTGAAAATAAAAATATCGCTGATTCAGATTGATAACAACGCTATTATCGAGGTAGAAGATAACGGCCCAGGCATGGACTCATGGGTACGCCGACATATCTTTGACCCCTTTTTTACCACCAAAGAGGTTGGTAAGGGGACTGGGCTTGGCTTATCGGTATCTTACTTTATTATCACCGAGCATCACCATGGCAATATTGAGGTAGAGTCAACAAAGGATGTAGGCACCAAATTTCGCATTAGCCTGCCACTAGACACTATGCTTTAACGTATTATCGTCTTAGAGATATGGTCTTAGAGACATCAATAGTTTCACATAACCAACACATGATTACCGATGCCATTATTAAATGAGCGGCCCGTTATACAGCCGCTATAAGCACATCTAGCGTGTCCAATAACCGCCATCAACATAAATTAGCGGTGCGACTGGGTCGGTAGATGTTGTCACCTGATCAATGGTGCCCAACACTATTTTATGCGTGTTATAACTGAAGGTCTCTGGCGCTACTGTGCAAAAGAAAGCCGCCTGCGCATTAACTAAATACGGTAAGTTGTGCACGCCATGTTCCCATTGGCCAACACTAAAACGTTCGGCCGCCAAGCCTTTTTGCGCACAGATATTTGATTCTTCTTGTTGGCGATCAGACAGTACATTGATGACAAATCCCTGCCCTTCAAGCAATATATCATGGATATCTGTTTCGCGGTTCACACATACCAGCAGTGATGCCGGTGAATCAGATACAGAGGTTACCGATGAGACTGTCATAGCATAACGCTTGCCTGAAATCTCTGTCGATAAAACGCTAACACCTGATGCTAATCGACGCATACCTGCACGCAGGGCATCAGCCAAGTCAGTATTCGACATCTCTTTACACTCCAAATAAAACACTCTTAACCGTCGTATTGATCATCAATACACCGTACTACGCACATCAGTATTGAGCTCACAGGCAATCCATATCAAAGAGGCCATAGGGTACAGCCGGCTTAAAGCCTGTATATAGATAATGTGAGGGCACCTGAATCTTCCTATTGTAGCAAATGTGCCCGTACCATGGCCAAAAAAACACGAGCCATTATAGGCAAAGTTGTGGACAGATCTAAAGCTTGGGCCGATATAAGTACTCTCACAAAACGTGAAAAGCTCGGTGGAGTCATTGTAGCCACATAATAGTGACCGCAAAACCATTATTTAAGTAGGGTTTTAGGTGATACTAGCAAGGGCTCATATATAATCGTATCGTTAATCACTGTGAGCATAGAACAATCGATCAATACGTTGTTTAACATCAGCCTGAGCAAAGCTGATTTCATGCATAGCTAGCTCACGCTCTATAACAGCTGGCAGCTCTTTTAACACCGTATCGCGATACTGTGCTTTTAGTAACCTAAGTGCAATCAGTGAATGCTCATTGAGATCTTGTGCTAATGATAATGCCGTTGAAATAACCTCGCGCTTATTGACTACAGAGCACCCCACACCCCGTGCCTGTAATTCATTACCATGGTAATAATTTGCACTCAATAACATTTCTTGCCCAACGAGCGTACCCATTTTTTTAGGCACAATGTAGGTTGCACCAAATCCGGGAGTAAACCCGTATTTCATAAAATTGGTGCTGTACAATGACTCTTTCGCCATTACCATCATATCGCCATAGCAACCCAAAGCAAATCCGGCACCTAGCGCATGGCCTTGCATAGCACAAATAACAGGCACTTCGCATTCTATTAGTATTTTATAAAAATTCAAATCTGTAAACTTTTTACGCCCTTCATAAATACTGATTAATTCATCTTTTGAACCCCCGCAACAAAAATAATTATCGTAGCCATGCAATATGACGACTTTAGTCAATGTATTTTGCTTAATAGTATTAAATGCAGCTATTAATTGCTGACTAAAACGATCAGAGAAGGTATTTTTTGATACTTTGTCTTTCATTTCGACAATAGCAATTGATTGTTTACTATACGTGACGCTAACTGTCATATAAAAACCCTAAATTATCTGCATTTCACAGTTGTGATAGTAGTAGTTATTCCCAAGGAAATTGATTATGGTTAACATAATTATCAATATTAGCTCGCACTCGATTTGAATTTACTAGCCGGTTAAGCTCATCCACAGCGACTGACTCCATCGCATCATCAAACACCCACATTTTTTTAAAGTACGCTTTCATCGTCTTTACGGTGTCACTATCAAGGCGAACTAACCGCAAAAATTGTCGGTGAATGGCCTTATCTATATCATCACTTAGTACATCAATTAGGCCGATTCGGTAGGCTTCATCTGCATTGAGTGTCTCTGTGGTGAGTGTCATTTTATAAGCGCGGTGCACACCGACACGGCGAATTAAAAAAGGCGTTACACAAGCTGGCAACAACCCCCAAAGTGCCTCTGAAAGGCTAAACTCACTATTGGTACTGGCAAAGACTAAATCACTAGCGGCAACAATACCAACACCACCGGCCATCACTACGCCATCAACCCTCGCCACTACCACTTTTGATAGCGACGCAATTTTTTTGAGTAGTTGCATATAATCATTGCCCTCGGCATTTGCCGTTGGCCCACCTGCACTTAGCTCAGAAAAATCCATGCCTGTGCAAAAGAAGCCTCCACACCCACTAATAACCACCATAGAACAGTCGCTATCTGCTTCAACATCATCTAAAAGTTTACTTAAGCGATGCAAAATATCCTGATTAATAGTGTTGCGTTGTCTGGGTCGGTTAAATGTTAAAATCCAATATCTGGATTTTTTTTCAACTAAAATAGCGTCACTATGAGTCGCCTCGCTACTGATAATTTCACTCATATTTTTAACTGCCCCTATATTCATTGATAGACATCTCTGTTGCATTGACAACTGCCGCTAGCTCCATGCATATTCACGTTTAAAATCGTGCACACCGGTTAGTACGAGCAGCCCTCGCCCTTCAAACTGTTGCTTATAAATATCTATAAAAGGGTTAACATCCATGGTTTTATTATTGACACCAAAACCCCATTGAGCAGAAAGTGCAAACAGGGCATCATACTCATCAACACTCAATTCATATCGACTCTCAAGTACTGCTTGTATATTTTGCTCGCGAATCAAGCGCTGGCCATCGGGGTTTACCACGGCACTGTAAAACTCTGATGCGCAACCAGAACCGTACGAAAACAACCCGATACGGGTTGGCCCTTGTAGTGGTGGTATATAATCAAGCATGCTGCATAGTGCTATGTATAACGTCGCTGAGTACACGCCACCCACTTGCATACAATGCTGTAGTGAAGGCATCACTCTACGTTGAAAATCCTCTTCTATTTCTTGTGGTTTAGGTTTAGAAAACGTACGCATTGCCTTTCGATGAGCGCCTTTTACCATACCGGCAAACGGTGTATGAAAAGCTAAATAGTCAAAAGTGGTTTGAAAATCAGCCCCCTCGACCTTTTCCATATAGGCTCGTAAGCTACCTTCAACGCAATCGAGATAAGACAACAATGACAAGTCGGGGTCGCCTGCATCACCATTGACCGTAGGCCTGCATACATCGGCCACCTCATAGCTATGATTGCCATAGGCACCAAAGTCCAGGCTCATAATGTGCGGTGTGTCACTGACCAACATAGCAACCCCGGCAATACCAGCTGAGGGCTCTGCGTAAGAAAACTTCTCAGCCCCACTTTCATCAACCTGTGGGGATTCAAGCATAATGACATCTGCTGCCAGCACTAAGGCTTTCGCGCCGGGTGAGGCTTGTGATTTCACCCACGCCGCGGCCATCTGTAGTGCAGCAGTGCCACCGTAACAGGCTTGTTTAATTTCAAATAATCGGCAATTTCGATGTAGGCCCAAGTATTTATGAATATAAGTACTCATTGATTTGGCAAAATCTGTCGCTGATTCAGTGGCGGTAATTACCAGCTCAATACTTTGTCTCTCTTGGGGGGTGAGCTTTTCTAATAATGGCACGGCTGCGTTAACCGCATGGGTTACACCATCTTCGCAGGGTAAACCAACGGCCTTTTTTTGCATCATTAAATTATCAAAACGATCTAAATCAAGACCTCTTTTTTCAAATAAATTACGCACACCTAAACAAGTTCTGCCACCGTAAATATTAATTGCTTCAATACCAACGTCCATTATTATCTCCCAATTGTTATCGTGCTAGTATGTGCAATCGACAAGTACCAGCAATATGAATTTTTTAGCTGCCATAGATAACAACCCGTAATTATGGGTTGTTAAGAATTATTCACCGGCTTTTTTGAAATACAACGGCACTATTAATACCGCCAAAACCAAATGAATTGTTGATGGCCACATTTGTTGTATGCGGTTGAAAGCTACTCCCGACAAACGAGCACTCATCATCTAATGGGTGCTCTAAATTAAGATTAGGGTGTAAAAAGTGCTGATTCATTTGCAAAATTGTTGCCACCGCTTCGACAAGGCCTGCGGCATACAAGCAATGCCCGGTCAAACTTTTTGTTGAATTAATACCGATGCTGGGTAATGTATCTGCAAAAACACGCTTGATAGCGGCAATTTCTGTCTCGTCGCCTAAAACAGATGCGCTGCCGTGAGCATTAATATAGTGCACATCACTCGGTTGCATTTTAGCCCCTGCTAGCGCCTCTCTCATTACTCTAACCTCACCTTCAACACTGGGGTTAGACAAGCGATTAGCATCTAAACAGGTCGCAACTGCGGCTATTTTTGCCATGGGTTTTTGTGCTCGACGATTAGCTGAGGCCTCACTTTCAAGCATAAGACAAGCACTGCCCTGCCCATAAACAAAACCGTCGCGCGCACGATCAAAAGGACGGCAAGCAGTCTCGGGGTCAGTAAGGGGGTCACTACTCATAGCGCCTAGACTGTGCCAAGCTTGTAATTCAAGCGGCGTTAAGAGTGCTGGGGCAGCTACTAGCATGACAATATCCGCAAGCCCCCACTGCACCATTCTATGTGCTTGTATAATACCCATATTACCACTGGCTGATGCACCTGCGACCAGTATCCCTTCGCCGGTGATGTGAAAGATTTCACTCAGCACACCGAGCGCATAGCTATCCATAAACTCCAATCCATACTGTGGTGGCAAGTACGCAAGTTCTGCTGCATATTTTTCTTGCATCTGATAGCTATAGCGTTGATTAATATTTTGACCCGCTAATACAACACTGATTCGCTCGGTCTCTGGCGGCACAGTATTAAACCCAGCCTCTTGCCAAGCTTGTAGCGCGCTAATAACACAAGCTTGGGTAGCAAGTGATGACCGCCTAGCACACTGCTGTGCTTTTTTTATTAGTGCTTGCGGCACATAAGTTAGCTTTTTTAATTCTTCAATAAAATCCCAAGGTTCAATTAATGCTGCCATTGAAGGTGTTGTCAGGCTGCTTTCGCCACGGGTTAAATCGGCCTTTTTGATACCGCTTAAGCCCGCTTTTAAGGCTGTGCTAAAGTCTTCGCTATTGTGACCAATAGCACTCACAACACCCATACCTGTGACCATCACTGTTTGCATTAATCGACCCTCATTAAAAATACTCGTTTTTGTTAGGCAACTACTGTGTTCTTTTTGGCATAAAATAAATCAACCAGACCCTCAATATTATTAGCGCTGCCTAATTCAACCATCGACAATTTTAATTGTAAGTCCTCCATTGACTGTGACACGATACTGACTCTATCAATCGAATTAGCCCCTAGTGCTTTTAAACTAATCTCAGGTGTTATCGCAGTTTCATCGACATCAAAAAGCACATCGACAATATTATTTTTTACAATGGCGAAAATTTCATTTTTATTCATTGTTTATCCTCTAGATTATAAGGGTTAATAGTATTACTGATTGACAGCCTGTGTAGATAACATCGCAAAGCGCTCATTGAGTACACTGGCGGTTTCTTGCATAATTTTTAGACCTATATCGGCTACACGCCGATTTTGCCACAAGGCCATTGATGAGCCTTTTACCCATTGATTAAATGCCCCCATTGCAGGGCCACAGTGAACTTGATAATCTACCTTTTGGGTATCATCACCTTGCATGGCAAGGCGTGTAGAATGCACAAAATACCATTTGAACAGCAGTGCCATTTTGTGTTTTTCACTATTTTTAGCGCGAGCAAGCTCTTCAGGGTTGGTGCGTTGATAATAAGCAGCCGTTTCTTGCCACACGTCATCAAAACTGCGTTTAAAATACTTTTCCTGTATTTGTTTTAAGGTTTTTTCATCAATATCATGCAGTCGGTCATATTTTTGATAAAGCTCATACAACTTATTAGCTCTTGCAGGAAAAAACAGGCCACGTTTTAGCACTTGAACCTTAGCACCCAACTCAAATAAATCACCAGCTGGTGCGTAGGCGGTATCTTGCACATTAATCGATTGTAATAGTGTTTTTACGCTATCACTGGTTGCCGCCTCGACAGAACACTGATTGATTGAACCTGTCAGTATAAAATCAGCCCCCAATATAAAAGCCGCCGCCGCCGCTGAGGGTGTACCAATACCACCGGCTGCACCAATACGTATTTTTTTATGGTAACCATAACGTTGCATCATTTGATCGCGCAGACTAATCATGGCGGGCATTAAGGCATAGGCTACCCCTTGATCTGTATGCCCCCCTGAATCGGCCTCTACGCAAATATCATCAGACATAGCAATACCACGCCCCAGTAATACTTGCTCTTGGGTTAACAAACCTTGGTTTAATAAGGTTTGCAGCAAATCATTCGGCGGCGGTGACATAAATGCTTCTGCTACTTCTGGCCTGGAAACTTTAGCCATAATGGCATTGGGAACGATGAGCTTGCCATCGTGTGCGCGCGTAATACCCGCTAAACGATACCTCACCAAAGGTGCTGTAATTTGCATATAGGCCGCAGCTTCAACGAATCGTACACCGTGATGTAAATAAAGATTAACGCTTTGCTCCTCCAGACGAGGGCGATTGATATCAGATAATAGATTCATGCCGTAAGGTTCGTTATTAGGCAAGCTATGTTTTATATCAACAATAGTCTTTTCTACTTTTTCTAGCCCTATACCACCGGCGCCAAAAAAACCCATCATGCCGGCTTTACCTAGTGCAATCACCATTTCTTTAGAAGCAATGCCCTTATACATTGCACCACCAATATAGGCATATTTAAGCCCGTAATCTTTTTTAAATTCAATACTGCCTAAGCTATCTGCGGTAATAGTATGTGCGCTATTGGAATGCCGATTAGCCTCAACTGATAACCGCGCCTCTACCGGCATGCCTGTTTGCAGTGCACGCTCTAGTGCTACTGGTGTTACCCCTCTTGGGCTCGCCTCTTTTTGAATAAAATGCGTAAGTTTAGACAGTACATTACCAGGTCCTATTTCACTAAAAACAGGGGCGTCATAAGCCATTAAATAACGAATACTGTCTGTCCATTTAACACAGTGGGTAATTTGCTTTACCAGTATTGATTTAATATCCGCAGAAGTTGTATTAGCGGGATATGGATCACCCGTTACATTCGACATGACAGGTGCCTGTAACGAATTAAAATTAAAATCTGCTAAAAAGTGTTCAAATTCATGGGCGGCATCTTGCATATAACGGGAGTGGAATGCAGCACTGACCGGTAGTGGTATATACGCCCTAGCACCGGCGTTATCAAATGCCTCAGCCGCACGCTCAAGGCTCTCGGTCTTGCCTGAAATAACAGTTTGAGTCATGCCGTTGTAATTGGCAATATCAATATCACTAAAACCGCCATCACTAATAACATTTGTAATTTCTTGAGCACTTAAACCTAATACCGCCGCCATACCACCATTTTTGGCAAGCCCCATTAATTCACCGCGTTTTTTAACCAACCGGATACCCGTGATAAAATCAAATGCGCCAGCGGCCATAAGAGCGTTGTACTCGCCTAAACTATGGCCTGCAAAAAAATCAGCGGCCGTATCAGCAGAGGCTTTCTTGGTAAAGTAGTACAAAGCATTAATGATATATAGACAAGGCTGCGTATACTGGGTCTTCATCAATAAATTGTCAGTATTGTTAAGACAAATATCACGTACTGAGAACCCCAACAGCTGATTGATGTCGTTTTCATTTTCATAAAACTCAGCAACATTATCAAACAGCTCGGCCCCCATACCTACCTCTTGCGAACCTTGGCCTGGAAACAAGAAAACATTCATACACACTCCCCTAATCATTATTTACTATTAGTTACAAGGTTTCTTGCTGTTCACTATTTTCAGATAACACCGTCTCATTTAGCGCATATAATTGCTGGCAAACATCAGTGATAATTTCGCTTGATTTGACCTCGGACAATATCGTCATGTGATTGCTGGCATCGATATCATAACGGGTAAATTGATTAATATTATTTTCCCATTGAGACCAATAATCGTAGTGGTCAAGATCAATAGTATCGCCATCGAGCAAGAAATATTGTTCAAAGCCCCCTAAAAATAGTCCACTTTTATTTCTAAAGTAGTGACAAATAACGTCATCTGGATTTACTAATGGCATTATCGTGTAGTGCTTATCTTTAAATGATTTTTGCACCTGTGTATTGCTGTTGATAATAGCGCGCAAAGCATTGTCGTCATAGGTAAGCCCTCGCGCCTTAGCTAAAGCAATAACTTGTTCGGTAAAGCTATCAGTATTTAACAGAGTATTTACATCATTATTTTTAAGCAATACTCTATGCATATCACGATTATCGCGTTGACATAACGCAAATAATAAAATATTTACAACATGCAGTATTTCTGTATTATCCGACAATGAAATATTGTGGAAAACACGCTCATCTAATGTATCAACCATAACAATAGAATTGACCCGTTGATTGCTAAGTTGTAGTTGTCGAGCGACTTCGTACGCAAGAATACCACCGAGAGAATAACCACCAAGGTCATAAGGACCATTTGGTTGCAGTGTGCGAATAATTTGCACATAGTAAGCTGCCATCGCAGCTATCCCCACAAGCGGTGTTTCATCACTTAGCCAACCTTTTGCTTGAATACCAAAAAAAGGACGCTGAGATACATGCGCTATGGGTTGGTACGCTTCAACGCCACCAAACCCCGAGTGCAGCCAAAAAACAGGCCGGCCTGTGCCAGTTTTTAAAGCAATCAACTCTGGGTATTGGGCAGACAGGTTGGCAATAACGCTAGACCAATCAGGTATATTAGTTCTTATTGTTAAGGTGTTATAAATATCATCGATCGATTCACAGTGACGGATATCGTCGGCTGTAAAATAATATCCAGCCGCTGATGTTAAAGCGCTCACCAGCTGTAGTAACATGATTGAATCAAAGCCATGCTCTTTTAATGCCACGGTATCCTTTATGTTCGTGCCGGTATCTAATAAAGTGCTAACTGTGGTAGCAATCATTGCTTTAGTTAGCGCTTGTTTACCTATTGATGCGCTATCGGTTGAAAGCTGTGTGTTAGATAGCTTCTTTTGTATCGGTGCCGCCAACCAAAAAGAGTGTTTAGCAAAACAATAGCTCGGCAATGATAAACGTAGTGGTTTGTGTTCTGTGTAGTAACTATTCCAGTCAACCACTGCACCGAGACTCCAGTCAGCGGCAACAGTTTTAAAATCAGCGGTGGCAGTGAGAGACTTTGTGCTACGGTTTATTACATCACTATTTTTTACACCGCGATGGCCATTATCACCGCTACCATAAAAAATACCCTGTGCTTGTAGCGTTGCAATCGCTGTATCTATTGATAAATCGGCGGCCATTATTGCTGTAAACGCTTGTGTGAGTACGGCGATACTGTCGACAACAATCGCTATTCGATACACCATTGCATCTCTACCCACTTGTAATGTATATGCGATGCGATGCAGTAATTCTGGGGAATCTTCTTGATGCTGTATGAGGTATTGATAAAATTGATGAACCGACTGCAATAAACTTGATGGTGTTTTTGCAGAAAGTACAATAATAACATCACTCTGGTTAGGCAGCATGCCAGACGTACCCATTGAAGTAGCAGTTAGTGGCGCTTCTTCCAGAACAAGATGTGCATTAGTGCCACTAAAGCTAAAACTATTGATCGCTGCTCGCCGGCGACGGCCTGTGGGTTGTGGCCAATCGTTGAGTTCTCTGTTCACAAAAAAGGCACTATTTTCTAATCCTAATGCCGGGTTAATCTGCTCGCAATAAATAGAGGCAGGTATTTTTTGGTGTTTAAATGCTTGTAGTACTTTTACTAAACAAGTAACACCCGATGCAGTCAATGGATGGCCAATATTAGGCTTTAAAGAACCCAGTGCACAGAAATGTTGTTTGTCAGTATAAGCGCTAAAGCTTTCTTTAAGCGCTGATAATTCTATGCTGTCTCCAAATTTATCACTTACGCCTTGTACTTCTATATAATCGATACTTTCAGGGTTAACACGGGCTTGGCGATACACTTTTTGCTGTAGCCGGCTTTGAGCACTTGCCTTAGGTGAACCGACTCCATTGCTCTGGCCACTTTGATTGTGACCACTGGCTTTAATAACGCCATAAATATTATCCCTATCGTTAAGGGCTTTAGTTAGTGGCTTGATCAATACAGCCGCCACACTTTCACCGATCAGCCAGCCGTCGGCATGCTCATCGAATGTTTTACTCTTCCCGCTGGCTGATAAAATACCCATTTGTGACATCATTTCAGGCAATGCTGTTGAAGACAGTATATGTGTGCCCCCGACTAATGCCATTTCGCAGTCGCCATTGCGGATATTTTCACAGGCAAGGTGTAACGCTGACAAGGATGATGAGCAGGCTGTATCAATGGCCATACAAGGGCCAGATAAATTTAATAAATAAGAAATACGGCTAGCCATCATTGAACAGGTATTACCGGTTAAAGTATAAGGCGATGTCGCATCAGCGCGAGCACCATAATCACTTTGTGCTACGCCGACAAACACACCGACCTCTGATGTTGATAAATCAGACGGTGCATAACCTGCATCTTCAAAAGTACGCCAAGCCTCTTGTAAAAACAGCCGTTGCTGGGGGTCCATTGCTTTTGCCTCAGCCGGTGACATCGTAAAAAAGTCAGCATCAAAGCAATCGACATCAGCAATAAAGCCACCTCGTTGCAGGCTAATAGAGTGTTCTGTATCAGTAAGCCCACCAAGGCGCGACAGCGGCAATGTTGTTGTTGTATCAATACCGTTGGCGATAACATCCCAGAGTTTATCGACAGAATCAGCACCGGGAAATTGCCCCGACATTCCAATGATGGCAATGTCGTGTTCGCCAATAGTATCCATCGTCTTAGCTGGTAGAGAAGATACTGCTGAGAAAGAGGCAGGCTCAGCAGTGTTAGGTGCCGTATTTATGTTCTCCGTCTGATTAATGGCCGCTTGATGATTAAACGCTTTATTTTCAGTATGGCTATTGTCAACACTGCGTTCAGTAGTAGCATCGAATACTGGCGACACTCCAGAATCACTATCAACCACCGTTTGATGAATAAAATCAACTAATGCCAAAACTGTCGAATAGTCATATAAAATAACTGCATCTAATGTTGTATTCAGTACCGCGTTAATATCACGCATCACCTCAACGCTTAAAATAGAGTCAACCCCTAAGTCTTGAAAATGACTGCTTTCATCAATTAAATCGCGTTCATCAATGTGCAAGGCTTTTTGTAGTGCATCAATAACAGTATTTAAAACAGTTTCACGCGCAACTGTATTTACAGTACTATTTTTCAAGCTAGAATGCTGTGTAGATACCTCAGTAAATGATAGATCTTGTAATATAGACTCTTCACGGTGCCCACGGGTAAGTGCTGTCGTAACAACAGGGGTAGCAACAGGGGTAACAACAGAGGTAGCAATAGGTGTTGCATCAGTATTTGAATCAGGTAGTAATGTCTGTATATAAGTGACTAATTGCTGCACACTGTGGTGCTCATAAAGTACAACGGTATCTAGCTCGATCGCTAACTGCTGATTAAGATCTCTTATAATTTCGACACCGGTAATAGAATCGACACCAAGCTCTTGAAATGGTAGGTTCTCATCAATATCATCTTTATCAAGATGCAATACGGCTTGTAATACCTCACTCACTATTGCCGCTGTATTATCTGTACTGGTATTAGTGTTGGCATTAGTGTTGGTAGTAGTGCCAGTATGAGTGTTCAAAGGGTTCTTAGAAGAGCTATTAGAGAGTTCTTTAAAAGGGTTTTCACCGGTTTGTGATCTGGCAAGATCAGCTTTAACCGCTACCGATTCAGGATTTGAGTGTAAATCAGTGAGGTTAACTTTAGCACTTTTGTGATGCGATGTATTATCCAACGTCTCTATTGCAATTGTGTTTGAGGATACACTATTACTATTGTGTATAGGTGGCGCGCTGATTGCACGTAGCGATATTTTGTGTGCATTATGTATATCTTTATCCGTGCCTATTATGGGCTTAACCACCGCTAATGATTTGTCATTGGCGACTGATCGATCAGCCACAGAATCATTTTCTTGAGTGCTCTGGCGTTTATCAAATAAGTTATTGATAATATTTTTAACTTCATCACCAATAAAGGTTTGCTCATGCATTTCAATCTCACTGTCAATACAATGCAGTAGTTCTTTTAAATGCTTGGCAGATAGTTCACGTTTTAATACGGTTAATGCCTGCCTAGGTTTTTTACTTAATTGAGCTGCTATTTTTAATGCCTCAGTAATCATTTGTTTTGCGGGTCGAACAATCACTGATGCATTGCGCTCATATAATTCATTACCACTAAAGGTTTTTGCGGTGTACATCATTTCAGTGGCCAAATTACCGCCGAGCTTTTCTTTCAGAATATAGGTAGCTCCCATACCGGGCGTAAAGCCGTATTCCATAAAATTGGCGGTATAAACCCCCTCCTTTGCCATCATCACCACATCGGCATAAAGGCCAAAGAGCAACCCACCACCAAACGCATGCCCTTGTATCGCAGAGATGACCGGCACATCCAATTCTAATAAACCCCGGTATAGAAAGGGGATATCGGTAAATTTTGCTTTTTGCTCAACAATACTTAATAAGTTTTCTTGTGTACCTCCCATACAAAAAACACTGTCATAACCTGTTAGCACAACAACCTTAATAGTTGGGTTTTTCTGTACCTGTAAAAATCGTTTTTGCAAACCCAAAATAAGTGATTCTGAAAACATATTGCGTGCTGCTTTATCTTCCATCGATATCAGGGCTATATGTTCATCAACAATACGTAGTGTGACGCTCTCGCCACTACAGCGTTCAGCGGCACTAAAATCTGTGCTTTGCCATATTGAGAGGTTGTTTGTTATTGTGCGCTCTGTACTGCTAGCAGTATCAGTGATCAATGGCTGCGATATATTAAGTGCATCAGCGCTTGTATCGACATGTTGTATTGCTAATGTATCGGGCTTTGTGGCTACGGAGCTTGCTTTTTTAAAACTGTCAAACCAAAAGCGTTTTTTCAAAAAAGGATACGTAGGTAAACTGATGCGTTTGATACTCACATCACTCCCGCGCAGGCTCGACCAATCAACAGCCTCGCCACAACTCCATGT
>Ga0193959_1000536_pt1 | contig 15147 bp, 16 predicted proteins | sample FB_2_MG_FD_140333 | JGI IMG/M metagenome (GOLD analysis project Ga0193959, IMG submission 140333) | Microbial mat bacterial communities from the Broadkill River, Lewes, Delaware, United States - FB_2_MG | ecosystem: Environmental > Aquatic > Freshwater > River > Microbial mats | place: USA... | reverse complement strand
CTGGAGTGTGATGAATAGCTCAGCACGCCAGCACCTGTTTCAGGGCACGCAGAAAGCGCTCATTTTCGCCCGGCAAGCCGATGCTGACACGCAGGTGTTCAGGCATGTTATAGCCGCCCAGTGGGCGCACAATGACACCTTCACGCAGCAGCGCATCAAATACAGGCAACGCCGGTCGGGCCATGTCGACGGTGATGAAGTTGCCGCATGAGGGGATATATCCCAGCCCCAGCTGCTTGATGCCATGTTCCAGCTGCTGCATGCCGGCACGGTTCAGCTCAACGCTGCGCTGCAGGTACTCTTTATCCTGCAACACGGCTTCGGCAGCCGCCAGAGCCAGATGGGAGACATTGAACGGCTGGCGCACCCGGTTCAGCAGGTCGGTAATCTCGGCACAGGCAGCGGCAAAGCCGACGCGCACACCCGCCAGCCCCCAGGCCTTGGAAAAGGTCCGGGTGACGATCAGGTTGCGATAGCGGGGCAGCAATTCCAGCCCATCCGGAAAGGCCTGATCATCAACGTACTCCGTGTACGCTTCATCCAACACGACAATGACCTGCTCCGGCACACTATCCAGAAACGCCACCAGTTCATCCCGCATCAGAGCGGTGCCCGTCGGGTTGTTGGGGTTGGCAATAAACAGCAGACGTGTACGGTCGGTAATCGCTTCTGCCATTGCCTGCAGGTTGTGGCCAAACTCATATGCAGGAGCCACAACGGCTTTGGCACTGCAGGCCTGAGTGACAATGGGATAAACGGCGAAGGCATATTCAGAAAATACGACTTCATCATCGGGATTCAGAAAGGCTCGCGCAATCAACTCCAATACATCATTGGAGCCATTGCCCAGCGTCAGTTGCTCTGGCGACACACCATAATATTGATACAGCGCCTGCTTGAGGCGGAAGCCATTGCTGTCGGGATAGCGGGTGGTCTCCGCCAGTATCGCCTGCATGGCAGCCACTGCCTTGGGGCTAGGGCCCAGCGGATTTTCATTGCTGGCCAACTTGACGATATCGCTGATCCCCAGCTCCCGTTCAAGCTCATCGACCGGCTTGCCGGCTTCGTAAGGGTGCAGTCCTTGCACACCGCGTGTTGCCAGTGCCATCAGATCACATGACATGTACAGGCATCCTTTTATCTGAACTTCAGAGTACAGCCTTGGGGTAGGACCCCAGGAATTTGACATTCACCTCCAGGTCATTGAGCTCGTCCAGCAGCTCACGCACCTGTGTGGAGGATTCATGTCCTTCAAAATCGATATAGAACAGTGTCTGCCAGTCGTCTTCACCGCTGCTACGGGTTTCCAGTCGCGTCAGGCTGACCTGGCGGCGATGGAAAGGAGCCAGCAGCTCGTGCAGCGCCCCTGCTTCATCACGGCATTCCAACAGCAGAGACGTTTTATCCTCCCCGCTGGGACCAATCGCTTCGCGCCCAACCACCAGAAAGCGCGGGCAGCGAGATGTCGTACTGGCAGCCGCATCCGGTGTCAGCTCCACTTCGCCACAGATGAACAGGTCGAAGCGACGGAACAGGTCCAGAGTATGCCGAATCAGCCCGGCATCTTCGACTTCGATCGGCACAACGGCATAGTGGGCCTGACCGTTCTGTACCGCCTCGAAAACCGACTCCAGACTGCTCAGCGCCTGACAGCGCGCCGCCTGCCCGAAGTGTTTCTGGGCCGCCTGCTGGGTAAAGGTCCCCTCGGGTCCCAGGAATACCACTCGCATCGGCTCTTCCAGCGCCAGACAAACGGACATCACCTCGCGGAACAGACGCCCGACGGTCGCATCCGCCAGCGGCCCTTCGTTACGCGCCATTACGGCACGCAACACCTGGGCTTCACGCTCGGGACGATAGAATACCGGCGTTTCGTCTGCATCGCGGTAGCGTTCCTTAACGTCAGCCACCTGCTGCGCTAGCCGGGCCCGGCCGTTCAGCAACTGGTGAATCTGACGGTCCACTGCATCGATCTGATCACGCAGAACACGCAGTTCCGCTTCCTGCGCATCCGCTGTTGGCGACTGGTTAGTACTCATCTCAGGCCTGCTCTTTCTCGAAACGCTGCATGAAATCGATCAGGGCATCTACCGCTGCCTCAGGCACAGCGTTGTAAATGCTGGCACGCATGCCACCCACGGAGCGATGCCCCTTGAGGTTGAGCAGGCCTTCGGCTTCCGCCAGCTCCAGGAAACGCTTTTCCAGCGCCGTATCGGCCAGGGTGAAGGGCACGTTCATGATCGAACGATTGTTGACTGCCACCGGGTTGCCATAGAAGTCACTGCCATCAATGGCTGCGTACAGCTTGGCCGCCTTGCGACGATTCACTTCCGCAATGGCTTCGACACCGCCCTGACGCTTGAGCCACTGGAAGACCAGCCCCGCCAGATACCAGCCGAAGGTCGGCGGCGTGTTGTTCATGGAATCAGCGTCGGCATGAACCTTGTAGTCATACATGCTTGGCGTACCCGCCAGGGTCTGGCCAATCAGGTCTTCGCGCACAATCACGACAGTCAGACCCGCCGGGCCGATGTTCTTCTGTGCGCCCGCGTAGATCAGGCCAAAACGGCTGACATCGACCGGCGCCGACAGAATATCGGACGACATGTCCGCCACCAGCGGCACATCGCCGGCGTCGGGAATATAGTCAAACTCGACACCACCGATGGTTTCATTGGTGGTGTAGTGCAGATAGGCCGCCTTGGGGTCCAGCTGCAGTTCGGACTGCGCCGGTGCCGAAGTGAAGTTATTGGCTTCAACGCTGGCAGCGATATTGACGTTGCCGTAGCGCTGGGCTTCCTTGATCGCCTTCTTCGACCAGATACCGGTATTGATATAGTCGGCCGATTCAGCGCCACGCAGCAGGTTCATCGGCACCATGGCAAACTGGGCCGAAGCGCCGCCCTGCAAAAAGAGCACCTTGTAGTTGCTCGGGACACCCATCAGGTCACGCAGGTCCTGTTCGGCCTGCTCAGCCACACCGACATATTCGGCACTGCGGTGGCTCATCTCCATGATCGAGAGCCCCTTGTCATGCCAGTCCAGCAATTCGGCCTGTGCCTGCAGCAGGACCTCTTCCGGCAACGCGGCGGGACCTGCACTGAAATTGAATTTGCGCGTCATATCAGTTTTTGCTTCCACTATATCAATGGGATTATTCATCGCCGGCATCAGAAGCCGCATCGTTAGCCGCTGTGTCTGGCTCAACGGCTTCGACCGTATCGGTTGTTTCAGCGATATCATCGACGTCGGTTTCGTCTTCTTCAGGCTCTTCAATGCGGGCAATACCCACCAGTGCCTCGTCATCCGCCAGACGAATCAGCATGACACCCTGGGTATTACGACCCAGACTGGAGATTTCGCCACTACGCGTACGCACCAGCGTACCGCGATTGCTGATCAGCATGACGTCATCACCGTCAAATACCTGCACCGCGCCGGCCAGTTGACCGTTGCGTTCGGTACATTGCATGGCGATAACGCCCTGGCCACCACGCCCCCTCAGCGGGAATTCGTCAACGGAGGTTTTCTTGCCATAGCCATGCTCGGATGCGGTCAGCACCTGACCACCCTCCTGCGGCACCATCAGGGCAATCACACGCACAGCATCATCCATCTTCACGCCGCGCACACCGCGCGCGGTACGGCCCATGGCACGCACATCATTTTCGTTAAAGCGGATCGCCTTGCCAGCCGTGGTCACCAGCATCACGTCATCATTGCCGTTGGTCAGCGTCGCGCCGATCAGACGGTCGCCGTCAACGATATCCAGCGCAATCAGGCCCGTGCTGCGCGGACGCGAGAATGCATCCAGCGGCGTCTTCTTGACCGTGCCGTTGGCCGTTGCCATAAAGATGAAGCGCTCAGGATCAAATTCGTTCACTGGCAGGATGGTGCTAATCCACTCGCCTTCGGCCAGCGGCAGGATATTCACCACCGGGCGGCCTCGGGAAGCGCGGGAAGCGGCCGGAATTTCATAGACCTTGAGCCAGTACACCTTGCCCAGGTTGGTGAAGCAGAGCACGGTGTCATGGGTGTTGGCGATCAGCAGGTGCTCGATGAAATCTTCATCCTTCATCGCGGTCGCGGACTTACCCTTGCCACCACGGCGCTGCGCCTGGTAATCGGTCAGCGGCTGAGTCTTGGCGTAACCGGCGTGGGAGATGGTAACCACCATATCTTCCTCGGTGATCAAATCAGCCACGGTCAGATCCTGCATCGAGGCCTGGATCTCGGTGCGACGTTCGTCGGCATACTCAGCTACCAGCGCTTCCAGCTCTTCGCGGATCACTTCCATCAGGCGCTCGTAGGAACCCAGGATGTGCAACAGCTCGGCGATTTTTTCCAGCAGCTCGCGGTATTCCGCGATCAGCTTTTCATGTTCCAGACCGGTCAGGCGATGCAGACGCAGATCCAGAATCGCCTGCGCCTGAACCGGCGACAGGTAGTAATGCCCGTCACGCAGGCCATACTGCGGCTCCAGATCTTCCGGGCGACAGGCGGTTTCGCCGGCACGTTCCAGCATGTCAGTGACATTACCCGGTGCCCAGGCAGTACTGATCAGACGCTCCTTGGCCTCTGCCGGTGTCGGCGACTGTTTGATCAGCTCGATCACCGGGTCGATGTTGGCCAACGCGATCGCCAGGCCTTCCAATACGTGGCCACGCTCTCGCGCCTTGCGCAGTTCGTAAATGGTACGACGGGTGACCACTTCGCGGCGATGACGTACAAAGCATTCCAGAATCGACTTCAGATCCAGAATCTTCGGCTGGCCATCGACCAGTGCCACCATATTGATGCCGAAAACACTCTGCAGCTGCGTCTGGGCAAACAAGTTGTTGATGATCACTTCCGGCACTTCGCCGCGACGCAGCTCAATTACGATGCGCATGCCATCCTTGTCGGACTCGTCACGCAGCTCGCTGATGCCTTCGATCTTTTTCTCTTTGACCAGGTCAGCGATTTTCTCGATCAGACGCGCCTTGTTGAGCTGGTAGGGGATCTCGGTGATCACCAGCATCGGGCGGCCGTTCTTGGGATGGTCTTCGATGTGATGGCGGGCGCGCACGTAGATGCGGCCACGGCCGGTACGATACGCCTGCAGGATACCGGCACGGCCATTGATGATGCCGCCAGTGGGGAAATCAGGGCCCGGAATCGACTCCATCAGCTCATCAATGCTGATATCCGGGTTATCGATCAGGGCCATGCAGCCCTTCACCACTTCGCCCAGGTTGTGCGGCGGAATATTGGTCGCCATTCCCACCGCGATACCGGCCGAACCGTTGACCAGCAGGTTGGGTACACGCGTTGGCAGAACCGCCGGAATTTTTTCGGTGCCGTCGTAGTTGTCGACGAAGTCCACCGTTTCCTTATCCAGGTCTGCCAGCAGCTGGTGTGAGATTTTCGCCATGCGAATCTCGGTGTAACGCATCGCGGCAGCCGAATCGCCGTCGACAGAGCCGAAGTTGCCCTGACCGTCCACCAGCATATAGCGCATGGAGAAATTCTGCGCCATACGCACAATCGTGTCATATACCGCACTGTCACCGTGCGGGTGGTATTTACCGATGACGTCACCGACCACACGTGCCGATTTCTTGTACGGCTTGTTCCAGTCGTTATTCAGTTCGTTCATGGCGAAAAGCACACGCCGATGAACCGGTTTCAAGCCGTCACGCACATCCGGCAGAGCTCGGCCGACGATTACACTCATCGCATAATCGAGGTAGGACTGCTTCAGCTCGTCTTCAATGTTGACTGGCAGAACTTCTTTGGCTAAATCACCCATTCGCACAGCTTTCCTTGATCCGGTACCCGAGCACGCCCTGATGGCGCGCCTGTAAACTGCGGAAGTATACCACAGCCCGGATCAAATCACGCCTCCCGGCAGAGAGTTGCAAAACGCTCTCAAGGCGGCAAAGGCAATAAAAAAGCAGGTATAAAAGCACCACCCGGCAAACCAGGCGGACACTCTATACCTGCTTCAACAAACGCTTCTTCGTGCGGGCAGCGCGTCAATACCCCGCCACGCATACGCCCCTTAAGATGCTCGATCCAACCATGTTCTCAGCTGGACCGGCAGAGCATTGCGGCGCTGACGTAACAACGGCTTGAGCATTTTTTCCCAGCAGTCATCAACCGCCACCGCCTTCATGCCCAGCACCGATTGATACTCCTGTACAAACAGCGCCGAAGACTCTTTACCCTGCAAACCATCCAGCACCCAGCCGGACAGATAGAGCAGCGCTGCCGGGATGCGCTGCGCTTCCGGCAAACGCTCCGGCAACACGAATTCAGGATAGTGCTGCACCTCAATTGCTCGCCAGACAGTCTCCGGCAGCTGCCAGTCCTTCAACAGCTGAGCGCCCACGACACCCGGGTGCACCTGCTTGATCACGCCCTTGAACGACGGGTTCTGCCGCACCAACAACGCAATCACGACCCGCCCCAGATCATGCAGCAGCGCGATGGTACTCACCTCGGCCGGACGCCCCTTGCCACATGCCTGAGACAGCGCAAACGCCACGTAGGAGAGCATCAGCGCCCGTTGATAGCTGTTACGGAACTGCTCATTGTCCGGCAAGGACTTGCGCAGGCTTTCCGCCATGATGATCTGATAGACCCCTTCAAACCCCAGCAGGCTGACAGCATGACTGACATCTGTAATATTTTGCCCAAAGCTGTAGCCTGGTGAGTTGATCGCTTTCAGCAACAGCGCTGTCAGCGCCGGATCCTGCCGTACCAGCTCCGCCACCTGCGCATGGGTGCTGTTTTCATCCATCAGCCTGTTCAACAGATCAATGCTCGATACCGGCAAGCGCGGAATACGCCGAATCACCTGTTGCACAGCCTCGGACTCGGCGAACTGCACCGCGGCCTTATCGAGCGACTGAAACAACACTTCGGACAACTGCTGATAACGCGACTCAGCCAGCCCCACCGCATCCAGCAGGGCCGCACTCAAATTACAGGACACAGCCTGCCCATGCCTGAGCAGCGCCAACTGCGTATCATCCTTCAGCTGGCCAAATGCGGCCTGTGACAGACACAGTAAAACACCGTCTTCCAGCGCCTGAATGCGCTCACATCCCCGCTCCGATGTGATCGACGTAATTACCTGCCCGGCAGCAACCTTGAGCGGCTGTGAATGCGCGCCTATATCGATCTGAAAATGACCGGCCTGCACCAACACAACACTCACCGTTCGGTCGGCCGACACATCAACCAGCGATTGCCCCGCAGACAGGGGTATCCGCTGCCCCAGATTGGTCAGCTCAACTATCGCGCTATCAGACAGCTCGAGCAAATTGCGCTTTGCTTCTCCCTGCGGATGACCTGCAGGTACTTCAGAGACACTTCCTGTATCTCGCTTCCAGAATCCGATCATTACTACCCTCATCCAACATGCAGCGGTATCGATTTCCGCGCTTTTGTCCATAGTGCTAGAATGCGCGCAACAAAAATCAGGAGCAAGGGCAAAGATCATGAAACAGGATCGCGGGCTGAATCTGGACCCAACCGAAATTGCCAAATTCGAAGAGCTGGCGAGCCGCTGGTGGGACCGCAGCAGCGAGTTCAAGCCTCTTCATGACATCAACCCGCTCAGGGTCGATTTCGTCGATCGAATCGGCAGCCTTGCAGGCAAAACCGTACTGGACGTCGGCTGCGGCGGTGGCATCCTGTCTGAAGCCATGGCCCAGCGCGGCGCCCAAGTGACAGGCATCGATATGGGAGAGGCCCCCCTGAAGGTCGCCAAGCTGCACGGCCTGGAAAGCGGCGTACAGATCAACTACCGTCAGATCACGGTCGAGAATCTGGCCGATGAAATGCCGGAAAGCTTTGACCTGATTACCTGCATGGAGATGCTGGAACATGTTCCGGACCCGGCCTCGGTTGTCGCGGCATGCGAGCGCCTGCTGAAACCGGGCGGACACCTGTTTTTGTCCACCCTGAACCGCAACCCCAAAAGCTACCTGTTCGCCATTCTGGGGGCGGAGCGGGTACTCAAACTGGTCCCCGCCGGCACCCATGACTTCAACAAGTTCATTCGTCCGGCAGAACTGGGCAGCTGGGTACGCCGCACCGGCCTGGAGACACTGGAGATGACCGGACTGGTCTACAACCCACTGACCAAGGTCTATCGTCTGGACCCCGAAGATGTGGATGTGAATTACATGCTGGCATGCCGCAAGGGACTCTGAACCCATGTCTATGCAAACCGCCGTACTGTTCGATCTGGATGGCACCCTGCTCGATACTGCACATGACTTTCATCGCATTATCAATCGCATGTTGTTACAACAGGGGCAACCCGAGGTCAGCTATGAAAGTCTGAGGACTCAGGTCTCCAATGGCGCACGCGCCATGGTCTGCCACGCCTTCAACATCGATACGGACCATCCCTCTTTTGAAGGCCTGCGCCAGCAATTGCTGGATGAGTATGCAAGCAGCGATTATGCCAGCAGCCGTACTTTCGGCGGCATGACCGAACTACTGGCCTGGATGGACCGGCAGCATCTGCCCTGGGGCATCGTAACCAACAAGCCCGAGCGCTTTACCCGGCCACTGCTGGAGCAAATCGGCATGGACCACTGCCCCTGCGTCATCTGCCCGGAACAGGTCAGCAACTGCAAACCCGACCCCGAAGGCCTGCTGCTGGCCTGCCGCATGCTGGGTGCAGATCCCGCCCAAAGCATTTACGTGGGTGATCATATCCGCGACATCCAGGCAGGCCGGGCCGCCGGCATGCAAACCGTGGCTGCCGGCTGGGGCTACCTGAACGAAGGCGAAGCCTGCTCCGACTGGGACAGCGACCACATCTGCCCACAACCTGAAGCACTTCGCCCACTGCTACACTCAATACTGCACGCTCTCTAGCCAGAGCCGCATCATCGACCTGTTAAGGAGTCAAGGATGTTTCAATACAGCGCCCGCCCCAATCTGCTGCAGGATCGCGTGATACTGGTCACCGGTGCCGGTGACGGCATTGGTCGCGCAGCCGCCTGGAATTTCGCCGCCCATGGCGCAACTGTTGTCCTGCTGGGTCGCACTCTGGAAAAGCTGGAGTCTCTGTATGATGAGATCGAGGCCGCCGGCTACCCGCAGCCCGCCATTGTCCCGATGAATCTGGATTCAGCAACCGAACACGACTATATCGAGCTGAGTAACCAGCTGCATGATGAGTTTGGCCGTCTGGACGGCGTTCTCCATAACGCCAGCCTCCTGGGCATGCGCACCCCGCTGGAAAATTACGACCCCATCACCTGGGAACAGGTGATGCGTGTCAATACACACGCCCCCTTCCTGATGACACAGAGCCTGCTGCCCCTGCTGCACCAGTCCAAAGATGCGTCTATCGTATTCACATCCTCCAGCGTAGGTCGCAAGGGAAAAGCCTACTGGGGTGCCTACGCCGTGTCCAAGTTCGCCACCGAAGGCATGATGCAAGTACTGGCGGACGAACTGGAAAACACACCCAACATCCGCGTTAACGCCATTAACCCCGGCGCTACACGCACCCAGATGCGCGCCTACGCCTATCCGGCTGAGCCGCCTGAAACCAACCCGACACCAGGCGAGATCATGCCCGTCTACCTGTACCTGATGGGCCCGGACAGCGGCAAGGTTAACGGCCAGTCACTCGATGCCCAGGGGGACGGGGCAGCCTGAACCGGTTAGTTGACTGCAGATACACAAAAGGGGCCAAGGGCCCCTTTGTTGTTTTTGCTTACTTGCGTCCGCGTCGGGCCGTACTGTTACGGCGCCCAACCGACCTCGCCTTGGTCTTGCTGCGTCCCGGCGTGCGCGGCTTGTCATCCGCCGCCTGCCCCTTGATCACTTCCTGACGCACGCGCTGGCGCTTGTAGAGACGCTTTTCACGCTCAGACTCTATCGGAGTCGGGCGGTGTGTTCGCGCCTCATTCACCCCTACTTCACGCGACAGCTTGTCGACTTCCTTGGGCCCCAACTCACGCCAGGTACCAACCTTGACATCACTGGGCAGAAACACCGGTCCGAATCGAACCCGCTTGAGCCGGTTAACCTGTGCGCCCTGTGATTCCCACAGGCGACGCACTTCACGGTTACGCCCTTCCATGACGACACAGTGATACCACTTGTTGGCACCCTCTCCATCGAAGTAGCGCACATCGGTAAAGCGGGCCATGCCATCCTCAAGCAGAACCCCTTCGGTCAGACGGGCCAGCATGGCCTCATCCACAGTGCCGAGCACACGCACCGCATATTCGCGGTCAATTTGCATTGACGGGTGCATCATACAGTTGGCCAGCTCGCCATCCGTTGTAAAAATCAGCAGACCCGATGTATTGATATCCAGGCGTCCAATTGCCACCCAGCGCCCCTGCTTCAGAGGCGGCAGGTTATCAAACACCGTAGGACGCCCTTCAGGATCGTGACGCGTACACACCTCTCCGAGAGGCTTGTTGTAAATCAGCACCCGGCGCTCGGCTGTCTGCGCAAATGTCAGCTCAACAGCCTTGTCATCCACCTGAACCTGATCTTCTGCACAGATACGGTCACCCAGAGTTGCGACCTGGTCATTGACCCGAATCCGTCCACTTTCAATCCAACGCTCCATCTCACGACGTGAGCCTAATCCGGAGCGCGCCAAAACCTTCTGTAACTTTTCATCGCTCATTTTGACGTCTCATCATTAAAATGACCGCTGACACAGACAGGCGGCCACATAAAAGAAAAAAGCCCCTTCAGGTTCTCCCAAAGAGGCTTTCAGTATCTGCAATCATGCCTGATCAGCTAGCTGTCGGCAACTGGTCTTTGCTGATGCCATGTTTTTCCATATATTCGCGGAACGCGACCGGAGTACGACCACGGCCAGACCAGGTATGTTCATTACCTTCATCATCCGCAATAACATATTTGGCTTTAACCGATTTACGTGCCGCTGCAGGCTCAATGCCTTTTTTCAGCTCTTCCAGATCCACACCCGCTTCTTTCATCAGGCGCTGAATCTGCTCAACCTTTTCTTTTTTAGCCTGCTCTTCTTCAGCTTTCTGCGCAGCAGTTTCTTCGATTTCAGCGCGAATAGCCGTAAGGTCTTCGATTACCTTATCAATTTCAGCCAACCCCATTTCGCTGCACTGCTTGCGCAGGGAATTCTTGCGCGTGAGGATTTTAATAAAATCAGTCATTTTCAAACCCGCCATCAATAAATGTTTTTTTCAATTATCGACATAATAATTAATTTTTCAACAATTCAAAAAACATTATTTGAAATAAGTTGTGTCTCCTGCACCCTCTCGCGTCACTTCAGGCACCTCGCCAGTCATATTGATGACACTGGTCGCCTCCATTCCGCAATAACCGCCATCTATAATCAAGTCCACCTGATGCTGAAGCAGATCACGCATTTCGTAGGGGTCTGTCATCGGCAGCTCTTCACCCGGCATGATTAATGACGTGCTCATTATGGGCTCCCCCAAATATGAAAGCAGGTCCGCAACAATGGCGTTATCAGGCACACGAATGCCGATAGTGCGACGCTTGGGATGCAACAGACGGCGTGGTACTTCCGTAGTCGCAGGCAAAATAAACGTATAGGCCCCCGGGGTATGCGCTTTCAACAAGCGGAACATCTGGTTATCAACCTTGGCATAAGTACCAATGGAAGAAAGGTCATCGCAGACCAGAGTAAAATTATGCCGGTCATTCAATTGACGAATTTGCTTGATACGATCGACTGCTTTTTTATCGCCCAGATGGCAGCCTAGCGCATAGGCACAATCTGTCGGATAGATCACCACACCACCCTGACGAATAATTTCTACCGCCTGCTCGATGAGTCTCTTCTGCGGATTATCCGGGTGTATTTGAAAAAACTGGCTCATGTAGCCTCCTGCATTCTCTGAACTCGACACACCATTTACCTTTCGCCTACCAGCTCATAAGCCAGATGCCGCGGCGTATCCACTTTCGGGAAACGCCCCAACTGCGTCCAGCGGTGCTGGGGTGTATGAAAATCGCTGCCTGACGACACCAGCAAATCATGCTGTTCGGCAAGGCGCATCAATAGACCTATCTGCTCCTGACTGACACCGGGATACGCAATTTCAAAACCATCAACCCCGACATTAACCATATCCGCCACCAGAATTCGCAAGCGAGAAAAGGTCAGTTTATACTTGGTCGGATGCGCCAAAACTGCATAGCCACCACTGGCCTTAACCTGGGCAATCGCCTCCTGCATATCCGGCCACTCGGCTTTTACATCCCCCGGCTTTCCCTGCCCGAGAAAACGATCAAAGGCTTCACTTTCACTGCTGACAACACCAGCACTCAACAACACACGGGCAAAATGCGGCCGACCGATCTGGCCACTGCCCGCCAATGCACGCGCCTGAGCCAGCAAGTCATCCGGCAACCCCTTGGCCACCAGACGAGTGGCTATTTTCTCCGCTCTTGAATTGCGCAGCGAAGATAAATGCCCCAGATACCTCTCCCAACCCGGATGCAGCGGATCTATCCCGAGCCCCAATAAATGAATGACTCTTTTTCCCCAGCGACAGGTCAACTCCACGCCTGGCACAAACGTCATATTATGCCGACCCGCCGCAACAGCGGCCTCATCCAGCCCGGCAAGAGTATCGTGATCGGTCAATGACAGCATTTGCACACCACTTTGCGCCGCCATTTCGACCAGTTCCGTCGGCGACAGCGCACCATCCGATGCGGTACTATGCATGTGCAGATCGAAATTGGGCAGATCTGCTATCGGGGTATCAGCAATCACAATAGGGGTTGAACCTCGGTTCCAGTATCATTAATCAGATTAGCAGGCCGATGAAACTACTACTTGATTTTCTTCCTGTCATTATATTCTTTGCCGTATATAAATTCAGTGGTGACATCATTCTTGCCACAGCGGTGCTTATTCCAGCCACCCTGGCACAGATGGCCTACACCTGGTTCACCACTCATAAAATAGAAAAAATGCAGCTGGTCACCCTGGGGATGGTTGTCGTGCTGGGCGGTGCAACCGTGCTGTTCGATAACAAGGCCTTTATCCAGTGGAAACCCACCATCGTAAACCTGCTGTTTGCCGCCGCTTTTCTGATCAGCCCGTTTATTGGCCGCAAGAAAACGATTGTTGAGCGCCTGATGGGCCAGGCGATCGAATTGCCCGTACAGGTCTGGAACCGCCTCAACCTTGCCTGGGTCGGCTTTTTTGTAGTCATGGGACTGCTCAACCTGCTGGTTGTATACACATTGAGCGAAGACGCCTGGGTCAATTTCAAACTCTTTGGCATGCTCGGCTGCACTCTGGTATTCATCATCGTGCAAGGCATTTATATTTCCCGCCATGCGCCTGAGCAAAACGAAACCAAGGGAGAATAATATGTACTATGCCATCATGGCCGAAGACACCCCCGGCACCCTGGAACAACGCATGACAGCTCGACCCAACCACCTGGCCCGACTGGAAGCACTCAAGCAGCAGGGCCGGCTGCTGGTTGCCGGCCCGCATCCCGCTATCGACAGCGAAGACCCTGGCCCGGCCGGGTTCAGCGGCAGCCTGGTGATAGCCGAGTTTGAATCACTTGAAGCAGCCCGGGACTGGGCAGACCAGGACCCCTACATGGCCGCAGGCGTTTATCAGAAAGTCGTAGTAAAACCGTATAAAAAAGTACTGCCCTAAGCTAGTATAGTGGGCAGTTAGCCTTTACATTCCACGCTGTTCAGCTTTTCCAGTTGTACAGCTGAATGTTTGGCTGGCGTTAAGGCGTTTTAAGCTTTAATGAACTAATATTGTCTGTAAATCAAAACATCCACCTGGCACAAGGATAAGATGATGAAGAAGATTGCAATTGCTGCTGGATTGGCGATGGCCATGGGCGCTTCAGCTGCTCAGGCTGCAGTACCGGGTTACGCCGTAAACTCCAGCGACACCATCTGGCGCACCAGCTTCGGCGAATGCTGGCACACCGGCTTCTGGACTCAGGAGCAAGCAGTTGAAGGTTGTGACAAGCCGATGATGGCAAAAGCTGAAGAACCGGCGGCCCCCGCTCCGGCTCCGGCTCCTGCACCGGCTGCCATGGCTGATGTAGAGAAGAAGTTCGCAGTGTACTTCGATTTCGACAGCACCAAAGTAGGCGATGTCAGCAACATCGTTAATTACATCGGCTCCCTGTCCAGCCTGAACAGCGTTAAGCTGGTTGGCTACGCTGATTTCATCGGCTCCGCCGCCTATAACGAAAAGCTGTCCGAACGCCGTGCTCGTTCCGTAGCGACCAAGCTGGAACAGGCTGGCGTTGATGCCAACAAGATGTCTATCGGCTTCATGGGCGAATCCGCTCCGGTTGCAAACTGCACCGGTCGTGGCGCCGAGCTGATCGCATGTCTGCGTCCGGACCGTCGTGTAGACGTAGAAATCATGGGTCAGAAGCGCGTCCAGCAGTAATCTGCTCAACCGTTTCAGCCCAAGGAAGCCGGCCCTGCGCCGGCTTTTTTTATACCCACACTCAACACAGCTCCGGAAATTTTGTCATGTTTAAGCCTCTGATTCTGGCCTGTGCACTGCTCACTACCCCAGCACTCTCTCTGGCGGAAACACCCTACCCCGCACAAAAGGTTGTCTACCACATCAACTATGGAGAACCTTCGCGCCTGTCCGCAACCTTCACCAATATCAGCAACCATATACAGGCTGTCGGCGAGGAAAATATCGACTTGAGAGCGGTCATCCATGGCAAGGCTATCGAATATTTCATGGCCGCCAAAGAGGATGCCGACAAGCAAGTCAACCTGGATACTCTCCGCCTCAGCGGCGCCCGGTTCATCATCTGTGGCAATACGCTGGACGGCTACCAGATCACTCGCAAAGACCTCTATGACGTAGAGAAAGACGATGTGGTCCAGGCCGGGCTACCGGAAATCGTGCGTCTGCAGCAACAGGGGTTCAGTTACGTCAGACCTTGACTTCCCGGACAACAGACACAAAAAACGGCAGCCGAGGCTGCCGTTTTTGATCTTGCCGGGAAAGCCTGATTAGCCAACCCAAACACGCGCATTGCGGAACATGCGCATCCAGGCACCATCTTCAGACCAGTCATCCGGCGCCCAAGAGTTCTGCACGGCACGGAACACACGCTCCGGGTGCGGCATCATGAT
>Ga0193959_1000535_pt1 | contig 15155 bp, 7 predicted proteins | sample FB_2_MG_FD_140333 | JGI IMG/M metagenome (GOLD analysis project Ga0193959, IMG submission 140333) | Microbial mat bacterial communities from the Broadkill River, Lewes, Delaware, United States - FB_2_MG | ecosystem: Environmental > Aquatic > Freshwater > River > Microbial mats | place: USA... | reverse complement strand
TGCTGCATTCATACCCGTTACCAACGCAGAAAGTAATGCAGAAAAGATTGATTATTCATTTTATGGCAGCCTGAGAGCCATGGTCGAATCCACCAAGCACGAAAATGGCGACGATTTCAAAGATACCCTGAGTCGTATTGGCATCAAGGGATCTCACGATCTGGGCAATGGTTTGTCTGGTTTTGCGCTTTACGAACTCAAGGTTGATATTGCCGAAGGCGAATTAGGGTCTGAAACCGGCAAAGATGCCCGTCAGGCATACATCGGACTGAGCGGAGACTTTGGCACCGTGATGGCAGGCCGCTATTGGTCAACGTTCTACAACGCCATTGCCTGGGCACCGGATCAACTGCTGCTGAGTTCTGCACCCGTGTATTACACACTGGATGCGAACTTCCACATCGGCAAATCCGTTATGTACACCAGCCCGGACCTCAACGGTTTGCAGGTTTCAGCGTTGTACAGCAACGAAGTTGAGCAAAGCCAGTTTGCCGCCACTTACAGAATTTCGGACAGCCTGAAAGTTGCTGCCGGTATGATCAACGACGATGAAAACGATTCTGCTGCCGTGGCCGTGTATTACAACACCAACGGCTATTACCTCAACGGCATGTACATGGACAAAGACAACACCGGCCAGGGCGCGGATATCATGGGCGGCGTGACATCTGGAAAAAATTCCTATGCGCTGGGCGTATCCACCTTTGAAGACAGCACCGATGCAGGCAATGATTTTGATGCGGTCATCCTGAGCTATCAGCACGCCATTCATCCTCAAATGCAATTCTGGCTTGAAGCCTCAGCCTGGGATGGCGTGCTGTACGGCACGCCGGATTCCAACGTCACCCGGGTTGGCATCAAGTACGACTTCTAGCAGGTACTCAGTCCAGCCAGATATCTCTCCATGCACAGCACATAATCAAAACTGATCAAAAGCCGAGACTGCCAACGCTGTATCGGCTTTTTTAATTTGCGACGTAAAACAGGCTTTTTCAAAACTTCCGATAATAACAATTATCGGAAATATGACTTGACTGACAGACATGAAAAGGTAGCCTTCAACAGTCGCGCGTAGTAAATTTGTTAGAAATTGGGAAGTAAAGTTGTTAGTTGTTCACTTTCCAGAAAACTAACAACTTTACTTCCCCAGCATGGTGTTGGAAGACTTCAAAGACTTCATGCGGTAACGCTAGATTCACTGATGGAACTTCACTCTGGTGTATTGGTGGGTGGAACATCACACCTTTTCTTGTATTTGTAGGTACTGAGTTGCTTACTGATCAACTCCTATTTTTGCATCAACCTGTGCACCAAATACCGCCCGACATTATCGTGAATGCCACTAGCTCCCAAAGCCATATCTCATGGTTCAGAGTATGAGCTGACGCGTAACAGAAGAAAAACTTAAAGCCGTTCCCAATATCAGTTGGCCACTACCCAACTTAAAGCGAAAATTTAAAGGCAATCACCATAAAATCCGTTAAAATACCATTAGTACGGATTTTTTAAAGGACAGAATAATGCCTAAATCTGGCCAGGCGCGGGTGCTCTCTCCAGAACAGCAAGAAATACTTTTTGCCGAAATCGCTCAACGCCGACATCCAGAAAAAAACCGAGCAATCATGCAGATATCATTCAAACTTGGGCTACGAGCGCAGGAGATATCTCTTCTTCAAATCAAGGAAGTGGCTCAGCTTAACCCAACTGGAACGGACTTCAGGTTGCTTGAAGTTATGAGTCTGCCAGCTGCATATACCAAGGGTGCCAACGCGACTCGGCGGTCACAGTCCACTTACCAGAGAAAATCTCTGAGTTTCACTGTTGAGGCATTTAATGCAACTGTGCGGCAGATTGAAGCTCTGGCCAGAGCCGGTGCTACTGTAGATCCAACGGATTTTTATCCGGCAACCCAAAAACATCGTGGCAAATCGAGGGATTTACCGATGGTCGACGAAGATTTGAGGAGGAGCTTGGAAAGCCACTTGCTTCAGCGTCTGAGCAAAGAAGCCAGGTTTAAACCTACGGATCCCCTTTTTATTTCCCAAAAAGGTACTCCCTACTCCCCTAACACCTTGCAAGAGCACATGGCGCACATGCTTCGTAACTGGGCTGGCGTAGAGAAAGCAAGCTCTCACAGTGGTCGTCGAACGGTGATTACTGACATCATCCACAATCAGAAAAAATCTGTAAAAATTGCTCAAAAAGTCGCGGGCCATGTAAATCCATCCACTACGATTATCTATGAGGAACCTCCAGAAGAACTGATCGCGACCGCTTTAGCGAGCCTTTCCAAGCAACATTAAATTAACAGATTGTGGCCAACTAATTGAAAATGGAATAGATTTCATGTTTCAAAAGGAGCTTCTACGAATCCCTATTGAAGCACTAATGCTATAGGGCGTTCTCAATTAGTTAACGTGCCCTGCATATGAACCCAGGGAATGGCCAGTCCTTTCCAGGTCAGGTTGGGCCGCGTAGGTTCAACAACACCGCATGGTGAATTTTGAACATTAAAAAGGTTGAAGTGGTCGATTCCTATAAGAGATAAGAGGGACTCCTACAGGTTGAGTGGAGTTTCTGGAGAACGCTTGTGCGTTTTGAACATGGAGCCAGTTAATGACAGTCAATTCACAAGTGCAGTCCTGGGTTAGCTCGTTCTTGAGTTCTCGAAGCCTTACTAAACCGACAGGCACTCCGCTGTATCGATACAATGTCACCGAAGAAGAATTTGTCTCTCTGCCAGCTGCATTGAGTAGCTCCGCCCATCAGATTCACAGTCCGGTATACGGCCCTTACTGGGCAGCAGCATTCTGTCTTTACGTCGCGGAGCAGTACCGACGTGATTACCAAAAGGATTGGAAGTGGCAGAGTTTTGAGGCCAACCTAGATATTGAACTCTCAACAAGTGATCATGCCGATGTTGTCCCCAAAGGACTGAACTTTTGGAATCGGGATGTTCAGCGCAGGGCCCACGGGAAAGATTATCTCGGCTCCTTATTCTCTGAAGGCGGCTTGTCATGGGCATTGATTCAATCTGAGCAGCATGGGTTTGCTCGCGCAGTTAGTGGCGGTCTGAAACGTTATTATGCGTTGGCGAACTCAACCGCTTCACTGACGGATGTGATTCGAGAATATGGCGCTTATTTCCCTCAGACGTTTCAGACGGAAGAGAAGTACCAGCTCCTCGCCAGTATTGTTGAAACTCTTATGTACCTGGCAGAAGAGTACGACCTGACCGGAAAAACCAATCCCTCAGAGCAGCTCAATTCACTGTGTGCAGGCTGGCAATCTCGCTTCCCTCTTCCTATTGCAGAGTCCAATGGCGCGGCGCTTGTAGATAAATGGCTGGGGGATGCGGCCCACCAGCGCCATGAACGCAAACTGCAACTCAGCCAAGCCAACTACTTTACCTGTCAGCACGTGCTGAGAGCTGTTTCACCACGTGAGCGCTACGCGTCTGAAATCACACTCGCCCCCTCTTACAAACTCAGTATCGAGGAGCCCATATCATCAGTTCGTGTTGAGCTGGTGTTACTGGAGGGTGGACATCCCATCATGAAGCTGGGGTCGACGTATGGGCGACTCAACCCAGATCAATCTGAGCTTGAGATTCAACTCCCCAAAGAGCCGTTTTCAGTGGAGCGCCGGGACATCACCCTGCCGTTGAAGCTGGCCTTACTGGTTGCTGGGCAAACACTCGGGCACATTGCGATTCGAGACAGTGATGTTCCAGTCAATGAAGTGCCTGTCGGATTTGACGTCGATAATATCGAGCAACTACAAGACCTGGATGTGATTGGCTGGATATCAATTCAAACCGGAAAGGACAATGTGTTGCTGCGAGTTCCTAACACCATTGATCTTGTTGATCTCGATGATTTTCCAGTGTTTTTAAGTACAACGGATGCTCGTTTTTACTGGGTCAAACATGATGTAGTTCTGGCATCAAGCGACGCACGATTCAGCGTTCGTCTTAACCAGCCAAGCGGGAAGCTGAGCTTTTCGATCCAGGGGAATCTGTACAAAGAGAAAACCTATCCAATACTGACCTATCTTGGTTGGCCGACTATCCGTGTGGTTGATGAGAACGGTGACCATGTCCCCTGTGAGCTGCATCGCAATGGTGAACGCATTAACCAGAACTCCAGTTACACTGTGGCGGGGCGTTTCGAAATTACCGCGAAGGGACCAGGCGGTGAATTGATTGGCCGAAAACACATTGGTGTTCTACCCGCCGGGTTTGCTTACACCACCCTGTGCGAAACACGAAGTGCTCCAGGAAGAATTCTGCTGAAGTCGCAGCAGGCCTTAAATGCCAGCGTAGACGAAAACCACTACCGCACTGAAATCAATGTACGTCTAGGCGCAATTGAACTGGGGTTAACCCCCAATGATTGCGCTGAGAACCGCCCGCCGGTTGATGTCATCATTGCGCCTACTATTGTGACAGGTGAACCTTTGAAACTGCGGCTTCCCTTCCCCCGAGAAGGCGCCAAAATCAGTGATGAATTTGGCAATGTGATCAAGGATCGTTCGCTCACCATCGAACAACTGCTAGGCAAGCGACTTGAACTCACATCTGCAGGCCAAAGCCCACAGGACTTTGACGTTACGCTGGAGCTCGTTAACGCAAAACACCGTCAGACCCGTACCTTTCAGTACAAAGTATCCCAACGGTCAATCGTCGTTTCTCTGGGGGCGTTGACGGATGAGGTGACCGCCTTATTGAGTAGCGAACCAAGACAGGATTTGACCGCACGCTTGATCGTCCAAACAGCAAGCCAAGTGCTCAGGCAGCTCGATATCAAGCGCTATAACGGCCAAATGGGTCTGGATCGCCATATTGCGGGGCAGTTTAACCTCACATCAGATCAAAGCCCCTCGTCCAGCGAACATCCGAATGTACATGCAATATCTCTCGCGGATCTCACCAAAGAGCCTATCGTCCTCAATCCGAGCGCCTATGATGAACACTCAGGCTGGCGCTTTGAAGTGACGGATGAGATGCAAGATGGTGATCCCTGGCTGATATATCCGACCGCTGAGTCTGCGTTTAATTTTCGCCCAGCTTTTTTCGCCAGAGACATGTTTGAAGCCGTTGATGTGGATGTGCTCGAACCCGCTACTACCATGGGCGAGGCTTCGAAAAATTTCCATCCGCGCTTCAACCGTACGTCTTTTGAACCGGTGGTGGCCGCAATGGCCCGAGATCCGATGAATCTCGGTTGGGATTACATGAGTGTCATCAAGTCCGATCTCTCACATTTACCTTTGGCGTCACTTGAGTCATGGCGCGGGATTGTCTCGAACACCGAAGCGCTGGCAATGGCTGTTCTGAGACTTGAAATTGATTACTTTTTTGCAGAGCGCTTATCCAACGAGATGTCCGTCCTTTGGGAAAGTATCCGCAACACCGACTGGCTCCAGGCGATTGACTCTTATCGAACCTGGATGATGACACTCGTGCGGTTACCGGAAGAGCACATCAACAACATGTTGATCGAGAAGCTCAATCGCTTGGGTAGCGTCATCCCGATCTTTGAAGGCTTTACCGAAGAATTAGTCGCGGGAGGCTCAGGTCCAGATAAGGCGCCATTGGCAGCGCTCTACCCGATATTACACATGGATTTGAGACGAAATCGGGGGGAAGCGAATTGGCCTAACTTACTCTCCGGCCCTTTAACCAAATGGACTAAATCTAATGCTGAGCATTTAGGCTGGGTCGATTTTTCAAACCATCCTCCCTTCATCAAAGCCGTCAGTATTGCCCCTCTGTATCTGGCGTCATTAACGCTGGGGCAAACAACCGAAGCTGAGCTTGGTGAAGACAAAGATTTCATACGGTACGCGCTGAGAACCCTGAAGGATTTCGATCGCAATGACTGGTATGCACCGATTTATAAGACTGTTCTTGTGCAGTATGCGCTAAAAGGAAACCATCAGAATGACTGGTACTCTCACTGAACTTGTTCATCAATCGATTGCGCGAACTCGTGAAGCAACAGTATCAATACTCGGCATCACAGACCCTGGATTGAGGGCACATCTTGTTGAGTGTTTATCCAATGATATTCACTCTTCTGAGTCCATGCTGGCTACGCCACTCTTTGAACATACCTTTGGGTGGGAACCTGGAGACTTCTCTCTGGAGCAGCTTGCTGGCTCTCTGCTGAACGAACAAACCATCAAAGCCTTATCGGAAACCGATAATCCAGATTATCGCTTCGATCGAGCGATGAAACCCTACAAGCACCAGCTAACGGCATGGCGTGCGCTAACGGATAAGACACCGAAATCGGCAGTGGTCACAACGGGAACAGGCTCCGGTAAAACCGAGTGTTTTATGGTGCCCATTCTGAATGACCTAAATCGGGAACAAGCCCAGGCTGGCAAGCCACTCGTTGGCGTCCGAGCACTCTTTTTGTACCCACTGAACGCCTTGATCAATTCCCAGCGCGAACGTCTTGATGCCTGGACTGCTCAGCAAGGGAATCATATTCGCTACTGTCTCTATAACGGCAATACTGAGCAGAGTGAGAGCAAGATACGCAAAGAGCAGCGCTTGAAGCCCAACGAGGTCATGTCGCGTGAGTTGATGCGACGAGAGCCCGCACCAATACTCATGACCAACGCGACCATGCTGGAATACATGTTGGTGCGCCAGGATGATGAGCCAATTTTCAGTTTATCTCGTGAGGCTGAGTCGCTGCGCTGGATTGTTCTGGATGAGGCGCATACCTATCTGGGCTCTCAAGCAGCTGAGATTTCACTGCTACTGCGACGTGTTGTCGCCGCCTTCGGTAAGCGTGCTGAACAGATTCGGTTCGTCGCAACATCGGCAACCATTGCCGGTGAGGACGCCAATGATGCACTATGCCGCTACCTAGCGTCACTGGCGGGAGTGCCGGAATCACAAGTCGTGGTCGTTACCGGTAAACGGGCAATCCCGGTGGTGGAACATACGCCATCCAAAGACTCCTTGCTCTACGAGCAAATGCTTGAAATCGATGCGGGACAGGAAGTGTCTCCTGCCCGTTATGAGGCACTCTCAAACCATCGGTTGACGTATCTTCTACGTAACCAAATTCTCAATGCGAGCACGCCTCAAGGCCTCGAGGACCTAATGGAGTCCGTTGGCGATCTTCTCAAAGGTTCGACAGCAACTGCGCAGCAGGACGAACTCTTTAAGTGGATCGATCTGATGACCGCGACGCGACCAGCGCCGGATAAAGAGCCCTTCCTCAAGTTACGTACGCACCTGTTTCAGCGAATGCTCCATGGTCTGTGGACCTGTGTGGATCCAGGCTGTTCTCACAAGACAGAGCAGCTTGAAAACTGGCCGTTTGGCTACGTCTACACCAAACAACGATCGCACTGTGACTGTGGTTCGCCGGTCTACGAGTTTGCAAACTGTAATGAGTGTGGCACGCCGCATATTGTCGCTGAAGATGCACATGGCAAGCTCAGGCAGGTTGCTCCCTATGTTGATGATGAGTTTTCGCTTCAAGACGACTCGGTAGACTCTCTTGATGAACAGACATCTACGTCAATTCATCGGGCTATCCAGCCACTGATTATTGCGCCACGGACAAATCCGCATTATCAGCCGCTTTCTCTCGATTTAGACACTGCGACACTTGCCAGTATCAATGCACCACGCCAGATCGAAATCCATCAGTCCATCGATACTGATGCTCGTTGTTGTCAGTGTGACGTTGCGGGCCGAGCGGGAGGGTCTTTCTTACGTAAAGCCTATCTGGGGGCACCGTTCTACGTTAGCAATGCGGTGCCGACGGTACTGGAATTTTGTCCCGATCCTGTTGGTGGGGGAAACCCAGCCACGCTGCCAGGACGAGGTCGAAAACTTATCACGTTTACCGATAGTCGTCAGGGCACAGCCCGTATGGCGGTCAGGATGCAGCAAGAAGCTGAGCGTTCTCGACTGAGAGGACTGGTCTTTGAAGTGCTAAGAAATGCGCAGATGCGCAGTAACGCTGAATCCACTGCGACCGAACCCTCTGTGAGTGTTGAGGCGTTAAAAGCCAGTATCGCAACGCTTGAGGCTGAGCAGCAGTTTGAAATGGTGGGCATGCTTAAGAAACAACTTGAAGCTGCCCAGGGGTCATCATCAGGGCCTGACCCGATATCGATTGATTGGTCTGAGATGGTCACTGAGTTGGCTGCGACCAACGATATGATGTACTCCATTCTCAAGTACAACCGCTACACAAATCCTCAGCTCTTTCCTGACCAAGGCAGTGCCAAGCAGCTAGCAGATCTGCTGTTGCTTCGTGAATATGCACGTCGACCTAAAAATCAGAACAGCACGGAGACGCTGGGCCTCATTGAGGTCGGGTATCGCGGCATAGACAAACTCACCAGGCTTCCTGAAAAGTGGCAAGCAACAATCGCCCCTCTCTATTCCACGGGGGAATCCAAAGCTCTTACCGTAGATGACTGGCACGATTTCCTGGTCGTTGCGCTCGACTTTTTCGTTCGAGAAAACACCTTTTTGACAATGGATCGCGATGTCCAGCATTGGATGGGAGCTCGCTTCAGCCCTAAAAGTCTTTTGCCTCCCGACTCCGATGACTCCGGGACGTCACAGATTGCTGCATGGCCAAGCTGCAAAGAGCAAGGCCGCCAGCATCGTTTGGCCAAAATTTTAGCGGCGGGTTCAGGTCTGGATATCAGTAACAGTCTTCACCGAGACATTATTGATCGATGGCTAAAGGCTGCATGGTCGGAGCTAATTAGAGGGGCGATTCTGCAGAGTACAAACGACGGTTATCAACTGGCGCGCCAAAGTTTAACGTTCCGGTTCCCGCGTAAGGGTTTTGTATGCCCTGTAACCAATCGAATCTTTGCGAGAACCTTCAGGGGCATAACGCCTTATTTGCCTAATCAATTTGACCCTAAAGAATTTCATTGTGCAGAGGTGCGTCTCCCAAACTACGTTGATTTTGCCCCACCAGGTATGCTGCCCAATAAGGTCACAGAAATTCGCCAATTAATTGAAGGGAACGAAGCCGTCAATTCGCTCAGAAGCGCATCCCTATGGACTGATATATCGGATCGAACGGTTGAAGGCGGCTACTACTACAGAACGGCCGAGCATTCTGCGCAACAGGCATCACAGCGCCTTGAACGATATGTAGAGGATTTTAAAGCGGGACAGATCAACGTTCTCAACTGTTCGACGACGATGGAAATGGGTGTAGACATCGGCGGTATTTCTGCAGTCGTCATGAATAACGTCCCTCCCCACCCTGCGAACTATTTGCAGCGTGCGGGTCGATCAGGTCGACGTTCAGAGTCGTTGGCCATTTCATACACCCTGTGTAAAGCCGACCCTCATAATGCACGGGTATTCAATGATCCAAAGTGGCCGTTCACTAAACGTATTCCTGCACCAGTTGTAACTTTGCATGCCGTTCCATTGATACAACGCCATGTGAACGCCTATCTGTTAGCCGCATTCCTGCGGGTGAACTGCGGATCCCACAATGACAGCACCAAGCTCAATACTCTGTGGTTCTACGGAGGAACGGATAGCCGAGCAAGCAGGTTCACGCAATGGCTGGATGATACGTCATTCGACGAAAACCATGACCTCATACATATCCTTAAGGGTACTGCGCTTCAAGCACGCTCCATACCCGATCTGTGTGCGGTTGCATCCAGTATGATCAAACGACTCGAACTGAACTGGAAAGCAGAAGCAGAACAAATTGACAGTCGTTTGAAAGGCGCTCTCGATGAGCCCTATAAGCGAGCACTTGAACATGAAAAAGCCCGCCATGAAAACGAATATTTATTGAAGGATTTGTCTGCACGAGCCTTCCTGCCAGGACATGGTTTCCCGACGGATCTGGTGACCCTGAACACATCGAATAACGAAGATTTTTCAGCACGACGTTCACCCAATTTCGATATGGGACGTGAAGATAATATCTTTACGTTTAAAGCCGAGCCGAGCCGTGGTCTGGCAATGGCACTACGAGAGTACGCACCAGGCTCAACAATCGTAGTTGATGGTCGTGTGTATAAATCTGCCGGTGTAAAGTTGCAGGATTATCAGCAGCCAGGAAGCAATAATCTCAAGTTTGATTTGGCCTGGCGCTGCTCGCATTGTGGTACCTCCGGTTATTCGAAGTATGCGTATTCAGCTGATGCCGAGCTTTCCTGTCACGAGTGTGGTTCCGACATTCGTCTGGATGAAAAACGTCGAGTGCTTCGCCCTATTGGCTTTACGACTGACTTCTGGGAATCAACGACGAATAACGTGACCACTCAAGTATTCATGCCGATTGTTGCTCCTCAGGTGCGGGTTAAGGGGCGTCAATCACCGATGCCTGATCCTGCGTGTGGCTTTGTACGTTACGGCGAAGATGGGCACATTTTTTATCAGTCCGAAGGACAACATGGACATGGCTATGCTGTTTGTTTGAGCTGTGGCCGTGCAGAGTCGATGACCTCCAATGGACATGTACCCGATTCGCTGCGGGCTGATCGAAATCACCGGCCTATCGGTGGCCTCATGGGATCGACTTTAACGCAAAGCTGTTCAGGCGCATCAGTCATGCAGAATATTCACTTGGGCTACGAGACGAGAACACATGTTCTCGAGTGGATCCCCCGAAACCCTCTCATTGGAGCCTGGCTGTCTGACTCGTCGGACAATCGTGTCGTGGCGACCACCCTTGCTGTAGCGTTGCGAGATGAAATCGCAGAACAGTTAGGGATCGAAAGTACAGAAATAGGGTTTGCTCATCGCCAGGAGCGCGCCCCTGACACTGGTGAGGTGCGATTGGTCGTTCAGGTCTATGACCAAGTCGCTGGCGGTGCTGGCTTCGTGCTCAGCGCACTGAACAATTTAGTGCAGATGATCTCGGGAGCCATGGCACGTTTAGAGTGTTCAAGCAGATGTGATTCTTCATGCTCCAATTGCCTGGCGAGTAAAGACAGTCGAGTAGAGTTTGAACATATCAATCGACTCACTACCCTGGAGTGGCTAAAGGAAGCTCGATACACCGATTTCCTGAAGCTCCCACCACCACTCGATACGGTTGCGGATGCAAAATACTTTTGCCACAAGCCGGTCACCGAGCTTATGTCGGGCGTTCACGCAACCACTGTCTCGCACGTTTACCTAACTCTCGCCGGCGACCAGGAGTCTTGGGAGCTAGGCTCTCATGACGTCAGAAAGGTGTTATCCGAGCTGATTTGGGGGAAAAATATTAAAGTCACTCTACGAAGTGAGCACGAGGTGGTGGATCCGTTACAGAAAGAGCAATTGATGTTGCTGGCACGACTGGGAGTGGGTTTATGTGTTGGCGGCCACTCAAGTCTCGATATTCATCCAATGCTGCAAGCCGAACTCGATAATGGAGAGCTGCTCACGCTTGCAACCGGTGACGCATCCCAGACACATGGTATCGCTTGGTTAACTCAGAATACCCAGTCACCATGGATCCAAACGACTTCAATTGCCAAAGTTCAATCAGAAAACATCGATGCCGCTGCTTGGCTGAGCACCAACACCACGACTCTGATCGAAATCACATCGGAATTGAATGGGCCGATAAAAAGGTTCCCTGATCGGTTCAGAGAGCTCATCAAGCAAAATGCTCCGAAATGGATGAAACAGCTGGAGGACGATCCGGTTGTTTCAATGCACTATGAAGATCGTTATCTGAAGTCTCCCTGGGCTACACTTCTTCTCGCTGGTGTTTTCTGGGTGTTTAAAAACGATGCTCTCGAGACAATCGAAGTGACTACACACTTTAAAGATGGCTATGGGCAACCTAAATTATTATGGGATAACTGGGATTCTTCGGATGACTATCTCACGGTAATGCCCAAGTTGTTTGATGCGATCACCGGGGTGTCTTCACACATTGATGTAAAAACCGTTCTGAACCAGGTGTCACACAGAAGAATACTGACGCTGACACTGCAATCAGGCCGAACCGTAAAATGCAGTTTCGACCAAGGGATGGGTTACTGGAGCGCATACGCACCGAATCCTAAGAACCGAATGTTTGATTTTGATGGTTCGGTCAACGATCAACTGAAGGGATTCCTTGATGTCTGGGCAAATGTTGCTGTCACCAACAGCGGAACGTGGCCCACACACATGCTTTTGTATGCAATGGAGAATGACTAGAACACGTTCTCAATTAGTAAACCGCCCCTACTGAGAGTCAATTGGTTTCAGAATAAGGCATGAGGAGTGTAGTTTCAGTTTAGCGAGCGAAAAACGATGAATAACGCAGTTCTGGGGCTAATTGGCCTCAGCCCGACGGGTTATGGTTAAAAATCCACCAGACGGTGTTGTTGAACTTGAAAAGGGCTCGCCATTCTCTGCGTTCAACGCCTTGCCTAATGAATTTTTCACCCGTAACAGGGTGCGTTAATCAGTTGAGAATGCGCTCTAAGCATGTTGGAGATAACATTATGATTGATAATCAAAAAACCAGCAGCCAGGTTGTTGACACTAAAGAGGTATCATCCGCCGCATTAAGATGGCTTGATACACAACGATCTAACTCCCGATGGGGATTAAGTGATGAAGACATACGTACTTTGCTCGGTGGCCTACCACCCTGCACTGCTAGCGCATTAGTGTCTGCCGCCAAGCATGGTGAAGGAGTCGAGCTTTCACAAGATACCATTGATCGCTTGTCTCTACTTTTAGACATTCATAGAGCCTTGACATTGCTAGCTCCTATGGGGAAAGAGTACGATATGTTTAGCCGACCAGCGTATATTAATCCCCTACGGGGTCAGAGTATTCGGGAATACTTACTAAAAAACGGATCGCTAGGTGCACTCTGCACAATCAGAAATATGCTTTATAGCCATTTATGACGGCCAATTGATTCCGAACACTGTTTTAAGTTTTTCTACCGTTGTACAAAGACTGAATGCCGCTGCTCATATGGCTCTTACGATGACAATAAAGAACCAAGCACTTGACGGGCCCAGTTGATCCAAACGATCTATCAGCGCATATTTTTGAATTCGTCTGATATCAAGAGAAGCGTGCCTTGTTTAAACATTTACACCTCGGTCTCCAGTTCTTTTATAACCCAGCACGTAATGCAGACTCACCACCAGTGTTCAGAGGCTTTCAGGCTTTAGAAACAGAATATCCCTGACAGCAGCTTTGTCACTACAAGGTTATTGGGAGATTTATAAACCCCTGCTCTAATCTGGAGCTTATGAAAGCTTATCCCGCATCTCACTGGCGCAACGCAAAGCTACTTTCGCAAAGTTTTCTAGGCGATCTGCTCGCTCAATTATGGATTTTCTATTTTCCGCTGCTTGGCTTTCTAGAGAGCCTTCTGCAACGAATCTTGAAATTATCAGTTCTACAGGAGCTTCCAGGCCACCTAGTTTAGCCTCTTCCAACCATGGGTTGACTGTATTGTGTGACCGTTCGGCAGCAGCGCTGAGAAAGTACCGGATCAACTCTCTGGCTGTCTGATCAATGTTGACAGCGACCTCGAAGAGTTCCCTCTCTTCCTCCGTAGCGCTTTCTAGTTCTTCACTGCTGGGTGGCCGTGAAAAATACCGGAGTCTGCTTGTCTCATTAATACCCAAAGAATTGAGTGTCTGCAGCAATGGGTCCAGCTCTCTCATTGGTCGCATGTATGGAGGTAGTGCGTAAAGATGATTCCAGAGTTTGAGGATGAGATCCACGCACTCGGATATTGCCGAGTCATTATCCGCTTCAGATGCCTCAGCAGCTGAGATTTTTTCAGCCAGCAGATGCGCCATCCACTGGGCAGTTACATCTTCACCGATTCTCAAACCGTCAACTATACGTTTACCGATTTCAATTACTGCCTTAGAGCGTTCTAGTGATTCCATCTTGTCCAATCAAGTAGTAGCGGTTGTAGGGATAGTTGGATACATAGCGGTCATCAATGACGTCATCGTCTTTCGGTGGTTTGCGGCGAACAGTGATCCTTATAATTAGCGATCGATGCGGGTTGGCATCAAGCAGTGCGCGAATAAATTTGCCGTCGGCACTGAGCCGAGAGCCTGTCACAACGTCGCGTTTTTGCCCATAGCCAGTATCGCGTGACCAAGATTCACTTCTTGCTATGCCTTTGTTTTGCAAGGTCCACGACCGCAAATCGGGATCCGTTATTGGATTCAAGAGGTCAAGGATTTCTTGGCAAGGTCTCGGCCCAGGGCTTTCAATGTTGCCAGCCCATGGGTCATATTGATCAAGGTTCAATGAGTTGCTTCTCGTATTGACCCAGCAGTGCATCCTCAATTCAGGGTCATCAACTTCCTCCCAACCATGGGCGGGGTCTGCACTTGACAAGTAAATCTTCCCAGGGTTAGGACTGGTTTGCATAGAAGTTAAAAATGCATTCGAGGTGCACGAAGGAACAAATACAGATCTTACTGACACCGTTTCATCGTTAGGCACATCAGTGTTTGTCCAATCTCCCCATAGTGCTGTCATACCATCGTCAGTTGTTAACTGGGCATCCAAGTACTGCTTATCGACTTTCCAGCACCATGAAGGATCAGATTGTTCTTTATTCGAAGAGCCTGCACTGAGGAGTTCAGGATCACGTCGATCTGCAAGCCATCGACCATCGTCACGAGTAAGTAACTGACCCTTTAACCAATCATCGAACGGATCATCTTCATCAACGTAACGTCGTACCGGCTTGCTCTCTAAGAGATGACCGGCGACAAACATCATGGCGTGATAAGACTGGTAAGCATTACAGTCCTCCGCTTCGGGCATACTTCCGTGAGAGTGACTTGTTTTTTGCTCTCGAAAGAGTCCTAGTTTGTGGCGTTGGTCATCCGCACGACTACGAGGTTCTACTGACATACGACCACGCAAGACCTTTATTGCCCGTCGCTCGATCGACTGCTGACTCAAACCGAAGGCTCGACCCAATGGAGCGAACCAATACGGGCCGATATCGATTCCGAAAAAGTGCTTCTCATTCTCCGTAAGCTCTAGATCCATGGCCTCGTCATCAACAAGGCCATACTTGTAGTGGTCAACTGATTCCGGACACGGTTTTAAGTTTTTCTTCTGCAGCGTGAGGACTGATTCCATCATTCGCAGTATGAGGCCGTTGTTGGTTGTAAAAACCCATCAGATAACGGCCAAT
>Ga0193959_1000525_pt1 | contig 15305 bp, 10 predicted proteins | sample FB_2_MG_FD_140333 | JGI IMG/M metagenome (GOLD analysis project Ga0193959, IMG submission 140333) | Microbial mat bacterial communities from the Broadkill River, Lewes, Delaware, United States - FB_2_MG | ecosystem: Environmental > Aquatic > Freshwater > River > Microbial mats | place: USA... | reverse complement strand
GGTTTGTGCCGTTGCTGTCCTCTCAAACGATGGCGCGTATTATAGATGCTTGTTTTCAAAGCACAACCCCCTGAACAAACTTTTTTTCAATTTCCTCAAACGCAGACGTGAAAGAGTTGTCAGAGTATCATTCGCAACTGCACAGACGACGTGAACAACGAGGGAGTTCAGATTCAAATGTTGATGGCAATTCTAGCCGTAGTAGGAGGACTGGCGGTGCTGGTCTGGAGCGCTGACCGGTTTATCGATGGTGCGGCCGCAACCGCCCGCTATGCCGGTATGCCCCCATTGTTGATCGGTATGGTGATTATCGGTTTCGGCACATCCGCACCGGAAATGGTGGTGTCGGCTTTCGCCTCTATTCAAGGCAACCCGAACCTGGCACTGGGTAATGGTTATGGCTCCAATATCGCCAACATTGCGCTTATTCTGGGTATCACTGCCCTGCTGAGCCCGATCGCCGTGCATTCGCAGATACTGCGCAAGGAGCTGCCGATTCTGACCGCCTTTACCCTGCTGGCCGGTTATCAGCTGATGGACGGCGAGATCACCCGCGCCGAAGCGGTCGTACTGCTGGTCGTGTTCTTTATGATGATGGGCTGGACCATCATGCAGGGCATGCGCCAGCGCGGTGATGCGCTGGGTAATGATGTCGAACAGGACATGGCCGGTGAAGATCAGATGACACTGGGCAAGGCCATTTTCTGGCTGATCTTAGGCCTGCTGCTGCTGGTGGCCAGCTCCCGCGTGCTGGTCTGGGGCGCGGTAGATATTGCCAGTGCCATGGGCGTCAGTGATCTGGTGATCGGCCTGACCGTAGTGGCAATCGGTACATCCCTGCCGGAACTGGCGTCCTCCATTATTGCCGTGCGCAAGAATGAACACGACCTGGCATTGGGCAATGTGATCGGCTCCAACATGTTCAACACCCTGGCGGTGGTCGGTATTGCCGGCGCGATTCAACCGATGACCGTCAGCCCCGAAGTGCTGACCCGTGACTGGGTGGTGATGGCCGGTTTGACCCTGTCACTGTTCGTACTGGGGTATGGCTTCCGCGGCCAGGGCCGCATCAATCGCCCCGAAGGTGGCCTGCTGCTGGCGATCTTTATCGGCTACACCGGCTATCTGGTTTATGGTGTGCTGAACGTCTGACAGGAGCCGTACCATGATTCGAACCTTCATTCTTGAATCCGGCAAGCTGCGTGAACAGGAGCTGGCTCAACCACTGACCAGCTCCGATCTGCGAACTGCCAGCTGGCTCGACCTGCAGGAGGCTGACGACAGCGAGCGGGCGCTGGTTGAATACCACTACCCGGAAAGCCTGCCGGATGCCCGTGAGGTGGAGGAGATCGAGTCCAGTGCACGCTACTTTGTCGATGGTGACGACGTACACGTGCACTCGCTGTTCCTGTACCAGTCGGAAGGCCGCTTTCGTACCGCGACCGTGGCCTTCACGCTGCAGCCCAACCGCCTGATCAGCATTCGTGATGTAGACCTGCCCGACTTCCGTTTGACTCGCCTCAGAGCACGGCGCGGCTGGATCGAGGCGGCCTCGCCACTGCAGATCATGACTGCCCTGTTCGAGCAGAAGGTGGACAACCTGGCGGACCAGCTGGAAGACCTGCACCGCGACCTTGAAGAGGTCAGCATCGAGGTACTGGAGAAACGGGAAGCGGACCTGGGCGAACAGCTGGATCGGCTGGCCAAGCTGGAAGACAGCAACGGTCAGATCCGCCTCTGTCTGATGGATACCCAGCGCTCAGTCTCCTTCCTGCTGCGCCACATTCGCGAGCACAAGCGTGAGCTGAACACCTGCCGCGAGGTACTGCGCGACCTGGATACCCTGATGGCCCACGCCACCTTCGTGTTCGAGAAGATCAACTTCCTGCTGAACGCGGCCCAGGGCTTCATCAACATCCGCCAGAACCAGATCATCAAGATCTTTTCGATCGCGGCGGTGGTGTTCCTGCCGCCCACACTGGTGGGTACCGTGTATGGCATGAACTTTCACCGCATGCCGGAGCTGGACTGGGTGTTCGGTTACCCGATGGCGCTGGGCCTGATGGTGATTTCGGCCATCTCGCCCTACCTGTTCTTCAAGCACAAGGGCTGGCTCTGACCAGCCTTTTTTATTCCGTGCTCTTCAGCTCTTGAGTCTCTGTTCAAACTCCGTCAGCGGCAAGGGGCGGTCATAGAAATAGCCCTGCGCCAGATGGCAGCCCGCCGCTGTCAGGAAATCCACATGGGCCTGGGTTTCCACCCCTTCGGCCACGGTTTCCAGCTCCAAATGACGTGCTATATCGATGATTGACGAGGTAATGGCAATATCATCCCGGTCTTCGGGAATACCCATGATGAAAGTGCGGTCGATTTTCAGTTTGTCGAGCGCGAAGCGCTTCAGGTAAGCCAGACTCGCGTAACCGGTGCCGAAGTCATCCAGTGCAATGCCGGGACCCAGCTCACGCAGCTGCTCCAGCAGGCGCACCGAGCTTTCCACATTGGACATCAGTACGCTCTCGGTCACTTCCAGCACCAGATAGCGCGGGTCCAGCCCGGTCACGTCCAGCGCGCCGCGCACATCATCGACCAGTTCCGGTCGGAACTGCACCGCCGATACGTTGACGGCGACCGTCAACGGCTTGCCATACTGTTCCTGCCAGGCCTGTGCCTGATGGCAGGCTTCGCGCAATATCCAGGCGCCGATGGGAATGATCAGCCCGGTCTCTTCCGCCAGCGGGATGAAGCGATCCGGCATCACCAGTCCGTCAGGGCTGTTCCAGCGCAACAGCGCTTCACAACCGACCAGCTCCTGACGCTCGAAACTGTATTGCGGCTGGTAGTACAGCTCCAGCTCCTGCCGCTCCAACGCGTGTCTCAGGCTGTTCTCCATCAACAGGCGCTCGGAAACCTGGTCATTCATCGCCGGTGCAAAGAACTGGTAGGTGTTTCGACCACGCGCCTTGGCGTGGTAAAGCGCCGTATCCGCGCTTCTGAGCAGGCTGTCGAAGTCTTCACCGTCATAGGGATAGAGCGCCAGACCGATACTCGCGGTCACCACCAGGTTGTGCTCCTTGATGCGGACCGGCTCGCTGATCAGCTGCAGATACTGCCGCACCTGCTGCTCCAGATCAGACAGCACCTCCACCTGCGGCAGCAGCAGCACGAACTCGTCGCCACCGATGCGGCTCAGCGTCTCATTGCCGGTTGCACGCTGCATCAGGCGCTTGGCGATCGCCTTGAGCAAGGCGTCACCGGCACCGTGTCCCAGCGAATCATTGATATTCTTGAATCGGTCCAGACCGATCACCAGCAAGGCAACCTGTTCGCCGCTGCGACGGGCACGAGACAGTGCCCGGATAGTCCGGTCACGCAGCAGGCTGCGATTGGGCAGATCGGTCAGGCTGTCGAAGTCCGACAGGTACTTGAGCTGATCCTCTGTCGCCTTGCGCTCGCTGATATCGTTGAGCATGGCAACATAGTTCTGCGGCTGACCAAGCTCATCCTCCACTACTGTAATCGACAACCACTGCGGGTAAACCTCACCGTTACGACGCCGATTCCAGACTTCGCCCTCCCAGCGTTTCTCGGCGTGCAGGGTCTGCCACATCTGTTCAAAGAAGCGCGCACTGTGGCGACCGGACGAGAACAGAGAAGGCGTCTGCCCGACCACCTCCGCTTCGGAGTAGCCCGTAATGGTACAGAAGGCCGGGTTAACCGCCATAATGCGGTTATCGGCATCGCTGATCATGGCGCCTTCATTGGCGGACTCAAACACGGTTGCAGCCAGATGCAGTTCACGGGCACGTTCCTGCAGCTCGTCCTGCTGGCCATCAATCTCGATCTGGTAACGCTTGACCAGTTCCTTCAGCCAACGCGACAGCAGCAGCGCAACCGCCAGCGCAACGATCAACGCCGCCAGCATGATCAGCAGCATGTTCTGAATATCCTGCGCAGTCTGGGCCTTGAGTGCCTGTTCCTGGCGGTCAAAGGCGGCCTGCAGGCTGTTCTGATAATTGCCAGCCACCAGTACCCAGCCCCACTCCGGCACCAGCTGTACCAGTGACTGCTTGCGATGCAGGCCCTCGACGCCCGGCCGGAACCAGTCATAGGTCAGGAAAACACCTTCGGTAGTGGCCGATTCCAGCAGCCAGTTCACAATCTCGCGATGATGCGGGTCCAGCTCGTTCGCATTCAGCCCTTCGGTTTCCGGGCGCGTGGGTGACAGCAACACCTTGCCGCTGGTATGCAACACGGCAATATAGCCATCATCACCAAAGCTGAGCGAGTGCAACCGTTCCAGCGTTTCGCGCTTGAGATCGTTCTCCACCTGATACAGGTAGTCGCCGGTACCGATAATCCAGTTCAGCGGTTCAAACCGCTCGACATAGGCGATCTTTTCCTTCATCTCATCCGGATAATCCGGCGCATACCAGCGATAATGCGAGTAGCCGGCCCCCTCGGGGTTATCGACAGCATCTATCAGGCCTCGCATGATGTAGTGCCCGGTATCATCCCGGTTGTCCAGCAAAGAGCGCCCCTCAATTTCGGGCTGGGTGGGCAATAGAACGCAATCACCGTCCTGAGTGTCGATAAATACATACCCTCGCCCGCCAAAGAATCGCAGCTCACGCAGCGCCTCTCGTATCAGCACATCCACCTGCCCCGGAGTGTCTGCATGCAAACGGTGCTCCTGACGATAGATGGCATCAGCAAGCTGCACCGCCTGATCTACAACTGACTTCACTCGCTGCTTCAGCACAGTTTCCGTACGGGCACGGGAATAACGGATGTAATCAAGGGTGCTGTTTACTTCGTCCCGCAGCTTCTGCTGATTGAGCAGTTCCATTTCGGCACGCTGCTGCCCCAGCCGGTGCTGCGCGGTGTGGTAGGCGTTATAGGTAAAAAAGGCGGCGATCAGCAGGACCAGCAAACAGACAGTGCCCACGAGGGCACGGGCCTGGTAGCGAGGAAGGGTCTCAGCATTGATTTTGAGTGGCATCTGGTTAAAAGGCCCGACAGCTTGCTGGGTCTCTCAGCCAGCCCCACTCCATGCGGCTACTGAGAACTGTTTTGATCAATTTTGCCGTTATAACACCCCTTCTCCTGCGCTGGCAAATCCCCGCTGCTTCATAGGGGCAAACGATGCGTATTCTTGATCTCGCGCAAACCGAAGTTGGAATGCACCTGGGCTATCCCCTTAAGGGTAAATATCTTTTCATTCAGGAAGCGGTCGTAGGAAGCCATGTCGGGCATCACCACCCTGAGCACGAAGTCCGCATTCCCGGTCACCGCATAGCACTGCATCACCTCAGGATAGGTGAGTACCTGACTCTCGAACTCCTCGGTGCTGTCGATGGTGTGTCGCTGCAGCGACACCAGCACAAAGACATTCAGCCCCTGACCAAAAGCCTCGGGGTCCAGCAAGGCTGCATAGCCGGCGATGGCTCCCTTTTCCTCCAGTGCCCGCACTCGGCGCCAGCAGGCTGCGGGCGATAGCCCCACCTGCTCGGCCAGCTGCTGGTTGCTGATCCGGCCATCCTGCTGCAGCAATTGCAGTATCTTGCGGTCAAAATTGTCCGGCTCAATCTGTTTCATTTGGTAACACCTCTTTATTTTCAAATATTCTTTCTTATTTTCAACCTGTATGAAACAGATTTGTGAAAATTTTGTAATACACGCCCCAAATAGCAAGCACCTTTATCTCGCATCTCCCTACAATTCTCCCCATGAATACGCGGTTTTCCGTGCTGCCATCCAGCGGATTACTGGCGATAACAACAAGATCCAACAAAAGGAGTCCGGGTATGACCGTCAATGCCAATACCCCCGCACTCGACGACTATCGTCTCGAGGATCGTTACTTGCGCGATACGGGTCGCGTTTTCCTGACCGGCACCCAGGCGCTGGTACGCATCCCACTTATGCAGGCTCGTCTCGACAAGCAGAACGGCCTCAACACCGCCGGTCTGATCAGCGGCTACCGTGGCTCCCCCCTCGGCGCCTACGACCAGGCGCTCTGGCAATCCAAGAAGCTGCTTGATGAGCACAAGATCGACTTCGTGCCGGCCATCAACGAAGACCTGGGCGCGACCATTATTCTGGGCAGCCAGCAGGTCGAAACTGATGAAGACAAGCAGGTCGACGGTGTATTCGGCCTCTGGTACGGCAAGGGCCCGGGTGTAGACCGCGCCGGCGACGCACTCAAGCACGGCACCACCTACGGCAGCTCCCCGCACGGCGGTGTACTGGTTGTAGCCGGTGACGACCACGGCTGTGTGTCTTCCTCCATGCCGCACCAGTCCGACGTGGCCTTCATGGCCTGGTTCATGCCGACCATCAACCCGGCCAGCCTGTCCGAGTACATGGACTTTGGTCTCTGGGGCTATGCCCTGTCGCGTTTCAGCGGCTGCTGGGTCGGTTTCAAGGCGATCTCCGAGACTGTCGAAAGCGCCTCCTCTATCGAGTTGAAGCCGCTGCCGACCTTTGTTACCCCGACCGATTTCACCCCGCCAGCCGACGGTCTGCACTACCGTTGGCCGGATCTGCCTGGCCCTCAGCTGGAAACGCGTATCGAGCACAAGCTCGCCGCCGTCCAGGCCTTTGCCCGTGCCAACCCGATCGATCGCTGCCTCTTTAACAACAAAGACGCACGTTTCGGTATTGTCAGCACCGGCAAGGGTCATCTGGATCTGCTGGAAGCGCTGGAACTGCTGGGCATTGATGAAGCACGTGCGCAGGAACTTGGCATCGACATCTATAAAGTCGGTATGGTCTGGCCGCTTGAGCGCCAGGGCATCATGGACTTTGTCCGTGGCAAGGACGAGATCCTCGTGATCGAGGAGAAGCGCGGCATCATCGAAAGCCAGATCAAGGAGTACCTGTCTGAACCGGATCGCCCTGGCGAAGTGCTGATTACCGGTAAGCAGGATCAGAATGGCGAGCCGCTGATTCCCTACGTGGGCGAACTGAGCCCGAAACTGCTGGCCGGTTACCTGGCGGCACGTCTGGACCGCTTCTTCGGGGTGAAATTCACCAACAGCATGGAGCAGATCAACTGCTCACTGGGCATCACCGATCCGGGTGGCGTGCGCCGCATGCCGTACTTCTGCTCCGGCTGCCCGCACAACTCCTCAACCAAGGTCCCCGAGGGCAGCAAGGCGCTGGCCGGTATCGGCTGTCACTTCATGGCCTCCTGGATGGGGCGTGATACCGAGTCCCTGATTCAGATGGGTGGCGAGGGTGTCAACTGGATCGGCAAGAGCCGTTACACCGGCAACCCGCATATCTTCCAGAACCTGGGTGAAGGCACCTACTTCCACTCCGGTTCCATGGCGATCCGTCAGGCGATTGCGGCCGGGATCAACATCACCTACAAGATCCTGTTCAACGACGCCGTGGCCATGACCGGCGGTCAGCCGGTAGACGGCCAGATCACCGTGGACGCCATCGCCAAGCAGGTATCCGCCGAAGGCGCCAAGCGCGTAGTGGTACTGAGCGACGAGCCGGAAAAATACAAGGGCAACGAATCCCTGTTCCCGCAGGGCGTGACCTTCCACGACCGCTCCGAACTGGATGCCGTGCAGCGCGAACTGCGCGACATCGAAGGCTGCACCGTGCTGATCTACGACCAGACCTGTGCCGCCGAGAAGCGCCGTCGCCGCAAGCGCGGCCAGTTCCCGGACCCGGCCAAGCGCGCCTTTATCAACCATCACGTGTGTGAAGGCTGTGGCGACTGCTCCACCCAGTCCAACTGCCTGTCCGTGGTACCGCGTGACACCGCACTGGGCCGCAAGCGCAAGATCGACCAGTCCTCCTGCAACAAGGACTTCTCCTGCGTCAACGGCTTCTGCCCGAGCTTCGTCACCATTGAAGGCGGCCAGCTGCGCAAGTCCAAGGGCATGGATCTGGGTGCCGAGCTGGAACAGCGTCTGAACCAGCTGTCGCTGCCCAACATTCCGACTCTGCAGGGCAGCTATGACCTGCTGGTGGGTGGTGTCGGCGGTACCGGTGTTGTCACCGTCGGCCAGCTGATCACCATGGCCGCACACCTGGAATCCAAGGGCGCGTCCGTACTGGACTTCATGGGCTTCGCCCAGAAGGGCGGTACCGTACTGAGCTACGTGCGTCTGGCCGGCTCGCCGAGCAAGCTGCATCAGGTCCGCATCGAGAACGGTCAGGCCGACGCCATGGTCGCCTGTGACATGGTCGTTGCGACCTCGCAGAAGGCCCTGAACGTATTGCGTCCGAACCACACCCGCATCGTCGCCAACGAAGCCGAGCTGGCGACCGCCGACTACGTGATGTTCCGTGACGCCGACATGCAGGCCGAGAAACGCCTGAAGCTGCTCAAGGACGCCGTGGGCGAAAACGCCTTCGATCAGCTGGATGCCAACCTGATCGCGGAAAAACTGCTGGGCGACACCGTATTCTCCAACGTCATGATGCTCGGTTTCGCTTGGCAGAAAGGCCTGGTACCGGTATCTCTTGAAGCGCTGATGCGTGCCATCGAACTGAACGGTGTCGCCATCGATCGCAACAAGCAGGCATTCGGCTGGGGCCGTCTGGCGGCGGACGATCGCAACTGGGTCGAGTCACAGCTCAGTGAAGAAGCCCGCACCAAACCGGTCACACCGGAGAACGAAACACTTGAACAGCTGATCGAGCGTCGCAGCGCGCACCTGACCGAGTATCAGGATGCCGCCTGGGCCGCTCAGTACAAACAGCTGGTGGAGCAGATCCGCACCGCTGAACTCTCTCTGGGCAAGGACGAACTGGACCTGACGCGTGCCGTGGCACAGCAGCTGTTCCGCCTGATGTCCTATAAAGATGAGTATGAAGTGGCGCGTCTGTTTACCCAGACCGACTTCCTGAAAGAGGTCGAGCAGACCTTCGAAGGCGACTACCGCATCAACTTCAATCTGGCACCGCCGATTCTGGGTGGCAAGAAGGATGCAAAAGGTCGCCCGCTGAAGCGTCAGTTCGGTCCCTGGATGCTGAAGGCGATGAAAGTTCTGGCACCTTTGAAGGGGCTCCGTAACTCTGCGTTCGACCCCTTCCGTTTTTCCGCCGATCGCAAGCTGGATCGCACCATGCTGGCGGAATACCAGGAACTGCTGAACCGTATCGCTCACGACCTGAATGCCGGCAACTACGAGTTTGCCGTTGAACTGGCCGCCCTGCCGTCCGAAGTCCGTGGTTACGGCCCGGTGCGCGAACAGGCTGCCGAAGGGGTTGCCGAGAAGCGCAAGCATCTGATTCGGGCATTCGAAACCGGCCAGGCTACCCTGATCAAGGTCGCTCAGTCAGAGGAGAAGGCACATGTTTGAACATCTGAACACCCTGCCTCAGGACCCGATCCTGAGCCTGATGAAAACCTTTCGCGAAGATCCGCGTACCGACAAGGTGGATCTGGGTGTCGGCGTCTACCGTGATGAAGCCGGCGCAACCCCGATCATGGCAGCCGTACAGGCTGCCCAGGAACGCCTGCTGGCCACCGAGACCACCAAGGCCTATATCGGCCCGGCCGGTGCCGAGGGTTTCAACCGCCTGATCGCTCAGCTGCTGCTGGGCGGCAGCCACCCGGCCCTGCAGGACGGTCGCGTCAATGTGGTACAGACACCAGGCGGCTGCGGCGCACTGCGCATGGCGGCCGAGTTCCTCAAGCTCTGCAAGGCGGATACCACCGTTTGGGTCAGCAATCCGACCTGGGCCAACCACATCCCCCTGCTGGGCGGTGCCGGCCTCAACATTTGCGAATACCCGTATCTGGACCAGGCCACCCTGAGTGTCGATTTCGATGCCATGATGGCCTGCCTGGAACAGGCATCAGCCGGCGATGTGGTACTCCTGCACGGCTGCTGTCATAATCCGTCCGGCGCAGATCTGGACGCCGATCAGTGGGCCGCTATCACGGCTCTGGTCGAGCGCAAGGGACTGCTGCCGTTTATCGATATTGCCTATCAGGGCCTGGGCGAAGGCCTGGATCAGGATGCGCTGGGCGTTCGTCTGATGGCGGAGCGTCTGCCGGAAGTGATCGTCGCCTCCTCCTGCTCCAAGAACTTCGGCCTGTACCGGGAACGTACCGGCGCCCTGATGCTGATTTCGGCCAATGCCCAACAGGGCCAGGCTGCCACCAGCCAGCTGCTGAGTGCGATCCGGTCGCACTACTCCATGCCCCCCTCGCATGGCGCAGCGGTGGTCGAGACGATCCTCGACACACCCGAGCTGATGCAACAGTGGCAGCACGAACTCGATACCATGTGCTCCCGCATTCTCGATCTTCGTACCGGCCTCAGCCAGGCACTGGCTCCGGCCGGTGACTTCAGCTTTATCGAACGGCAGCGCGGGATGTTCTCCTTCCTGGGCATCTCACCGCAACAGGTACAGATCCTGCGCGACGAGTTCGGCATCTACATGCTGGACTCCAGTCGGATCAACATTGCCGGCCTGTCTACCGCCACCCTGCCCCGCGTCGCCGAGGCATTGAAGGAGGTGGTCGGACGTACTGAATAAGCCAGACCTCAGGCCCCTGCCGTTCCCCCAACGGCAGGGGCCTTTCAGTACCGGCACTGACCGATAACAATAACGATACCGGAGAACTCTTATAATGAGTCAGACAACATCCAAGGCACATCAGCAGGCGGGCAACCTCTGGTCCTCCCGCATGGCCTTTATTCTGGCCGCGGTCGGTTCCGCCGTTGGCCTGGGCAACATCTGGAAATTCCCGTATATCACCGGTGAAAACGGCGGGGGCGCTTTCGTACTGGTCTATCTGGCCTGTATCGCCATTGTCGGCATTCCCGTGCTGATTGCCGAAGTGATGATCGGCCGTCGTGGCGGCCAGAGCCCGGTTGCCAGCATGCGCACGCTCACCACCACCGAAGGCACCGCCAAGGGCTGGCGTCTGATCGGCTGGAACGGCATCATCGCCTCCTTCCTGGTACTCTCCTTCTATTCCGTGATTGGCGGCTGGTCGCTGTCCTATGTCGGCAAGGCCGCGTCCGGCATGTTTACCGGTGCCGATGCCGACGCCATTGGCGGTGCCTTTGGCGGCATGCTGGCCAGCCCCGGCGACCTGTTGCTCTGGCACAGTGTGTTCATGGCAGTCGTGGTACTGATCGTTGGCCGCGGTATCCGTTCAGGCATGGAAAAAGCCATCAACACCCTGATGCCGCTGCTGTTCGTACTGCTGTTCATCATGGTCGGTTACGCCACCACCACCGGCAAGTTCGGTGAAGCAGTCAGCTTCATGTTCTCCCCCGACTTCAGCAAACTTACCACCGAGGGTGTACTGACCGCACTGGGCCACGCGGCCTTTACCCTGAGTATCGGTATCGGCGTAATGATGGCCTACGGTTCCTATCTGCCGCAGAAGGTAAACATCGCCCGCACCGCCATGACCATCGCGTTCATGGATACCGGTGTAGCGCTGCTGGCCGGCCTGGCTATCTTCCCGCTGGTATTTGCCAACGGCCTGGAACCGGGCGCCGGCCCGGGTCTGATCTTCGTGACCCTGCCGCTGGCGTTCGGCCAGATGACCGGTGGCGTGATCTTCGGCACCCTGTTCTTCTCCCTGCTGCTGGTTGCAGCACTGACCTCCGCCATCTCCATGCTGGAGCCGGTGGTCGAGTGGCTGGAAGAGCACAAGGGCGTGAGCCGTGCCAAGAGCGCCTTCTTTGGTGGCCTGTCCATCTGGCTGGTCGGTATCGGCACCGTACTGTCGTTCAACAACTGGGCTGACTTCCACCCGCTGGCGTTTATCCCGTTCTTTGAAGGCAAGACCGTGTTCGACCTGCTCGACTTCCTGGTCTCCAACCTGATGATGCCGCTGGGCGGTCTGGCCATCGCACTGTTTGCCGGCTGGGCCATGAAGCGTCAGGGCCTGGATGACGAGATCGGCCTGAAAGGCGCCGTCTACAGCGCATTCATGTTTGTACTGCGCTACCTGACTCCGGCGGGCATCGCCGTGGTCTTCCTGTACAACCTGCTGTAATACCTGCGCCGGGCGGCGCCTCGTCGCCCGGCACCTACCTCCCGCCGCTGAAAGTGGCACACATAATTTTTCCCCCTTGATGCGCCTGCAACATTTGTTGCTTATCTCTCCTTCGCACTGGCAATTAATTATCTAATCGTACAAGATTGATACGCTTCGGAAATGCCAGCGATTGGTCGCGAGTGAAGAGCAGCTAGCTGCCTTATCACGTTCAAAGAGCAGGATAGCTTTTTGATTTAAGTGCATTGCATTGCGCCTTACGATTCCCCCCCCGAAGACGCTTAAAAATCAAACGCTTTGCTATAATCAAGGATAAGGTAGCAAGATGAAGTTGATACTACTGCCTGGCATGGATGGAACAGGCATTTTATTTACACCTCTTATTCACCATCTCGACGGCCTGGGCACAAAGGTAATCCCATTACCAAACGATGGACCGCAAGACTATTCTAGCCTTTCTACACACGTGGCTTCAGTAATCGGGGACGAAGAGTGCATTATAATTGCTGAGTCATTTTCTGGCGGCATTGTTGAGACTCTGCTACGCAGCGGTGACGCCAACTTAAAGCATGTAATATTCTTCGCATCCTTTCTTTCCAGGCCATCATTCTTTCTTCTAAAAATAGCTATCTATCTGCCGTTACAAACATTACTTAACATCCCCCTCCTCACCCCAATTTTTATGCGATTTTTTTGCCTGGGCCGTAAGGCTCCTGCAGATAATATTAAGTTATTGCAGAGAGCCATTTCCCTGGTTCCAGTAGCAACGTTAAAAACACGCATGAAGCAGGCCTCAGCTTATAAAGCTTCAAATCGAGTGTTTCAGACCCCTGCTACCTACATACATCCTAAGCATGATTTGCTTGTAAGTGATAGAAGCTTAGATTTTATGAGTCGCTTCAATAAAATTGAAATTATTGAATTAGATGGGCCTCATTTCATCATTCAATCTCAGCCAAAAAAATGTGCCAACATAGTAATAAAAGCATCATCAAGCAAATAAACAAAAGGCTTCTTAAATTAAACTCATTACTCTCAATAAGAATTATGAAAGCGTATCCATATTATTAAGAACACATTCACAAGGTCACTTACCATTATTAAGAAAAGATCAGTTAGCTTTGCCGAATAAAAAATAAAAACTATAGGCAAAATTATAATATTAATTAAATTCCAGTTTATTTGGTATTTACAATAAGTGTAGTCTAGAAAAGACTGGTAAATGAGAATGCTAAGTGGAACTGGGAATATAATTAATGAGATACTTAATAGTTTCCTTGATTTTTTATGTGAAATATCGCGAGAAAAACTCAATTACAAGCACTACCATTTATCATCCAGCCAAATGATGATGTTTAAACTACTAGTTGAAAGATTACTATGAATCGCTGTGCAATGATTTAGATGAAAGTATAGTACCTAATAACCCCCAAGGTGGGGGAGACCAAACAGCGAAAAATAAAGGAGGTATGGAATAAATGAAAAAATCAGAATGGGATGATAAGTTAAAAGGGTTTTATATAATTGATTGTGCTATTAAAAATGAAGACGTAGCTTATTTATTTATGGTTGAATATGATGAGTCAGATGATAATAACACATTGTGGCGAGTGATAAGTTGGGCGCCTTCAATAATTCAGGAAAGAGATAAAAGTGATGATTCGCTACGAGTTATGGAAGTTGAGAACATAGATCCTATACCCTCAATAGAAGTACAGCGTAAACCTGAAGTAAAGGCTGTTTTGTGCGATAGAAGAGGGCAGTGTTACGTCGCTGGTGAAGGCTGGGAAGAAGCCCCCGGGTTAGGCAAAATGCGCACTCTTTGGGGTGAAGTTCACGTAGCGAACAATGCAGGGATATTCAAGCGTGATGGCGCTAAACGTGAATGGAGTCGAGTTGGCAAGCCCCCTCAGATGACGGCTGACCAAGCAACAGGTAAGCGGCTCAAATACTACGTAAAAGATTTTGATGCATATAGCCCGGACGAGTTTTACCTTCTAAGCGGAGACGGGACGCTGTTTTATACCGATAAGGGTGTCTGGAAGGATGTGGATTTGAAAAAGGCCGGTTATCCGGAAGCCATGACAGGAGCGATGTGCTGTGGCCCGGATGGATACGTTTATGTCTTTGCTCGGGGGGCCAAAGGCTCCAGGATTTTTCAGGGACGTAAGGACAAATGGAAAATCATTTGGAGTGAACCGTTCGGCGGCATCTTTCCGATTGATATGTTGGCGTATCAGGACTACGTATTGATCAGTAATAGTGCCATGTTGGCAAAAATAAAGGATGGCGAGATAACACCCTTGGATGCGCCCTTTGGCGGCCGTTACTTGAGTGTACATGAGAACCTGTTGATGATCGCCTCAGACGCCGAGGCGGCCATCTTCAATGGTAAAGAGTGGAAAATGATTGTGAGCCCTCACTTTAATGAAGACGGTGTGTATGAGCGCACGCCTTTTACGCTCACAGACACCGAAGCCGAGGTTCTGGAAAAAGTTTCCTACCTGGAAAGTGATGCGGCTGCTGAAAGGTTGGATAAGGCCCTGGATGCAATAGATTCGTTCGATGAGGATGAGATGAAAGCTTTCAGTGAAGTGCTGACTAAAAAAATCAGTAAAAATAAATCAAATAAAGGGAGATAACCATGACCCTTTCTAGAAAATCAGCAAGCATATTTAAAAAATTTGGCTATCTGGTAGTAAACATACGGAGCTTGCAAACCTGATTGTGTAACTGCCCACGAATAAGTAGCCTTTTCAAGAAGATACCTTCGTGGGTCAAGATATGGACCCAAACAGGCTTAAAGCTCTGCCCGCTGAGCTGGGTGAGCATCTCGGGTATGAAAAACATGCGCCTGAAAAAAGCGCTATCCAGGGTCAGGCCATCACTTTTGAATGCAACTTTTTGTTCGATCATTTTTTGTACTCTTATTCGAAGCTCAGGTTGTTGTTAAACGGTTGCAATAATGGCGTAAAGACCTGCGGCAAAATGTTCAATTTACGACGTTATCAGGCACATTCACAAATTTGTTTTTGGGTGGAAATGTTTCATTGCGGGAAACCCTCCCCTATCCTTTCTGAGCAGCTCCGCTAAAATGTAATTCTCATTCTCTTTTATCGAGCCCTCATGACTGCAGCAGCTGAAAACCCCTATGCATCCCCCTCAGTGCGCTGGCTCACCCTACTGAGCATCTGCGTCGCCACCTTCCTGATGCCGATGAGCATGTCGGCGGTCAATGTCGCCTTGCCGGCTATCGCTGAAGACTTGAATGCGGATGCGGTGCTGGTCAGCTGGATTCCGACCATGAACCTGC
>Ga0193959_1000524_pt1 | contig 15312 bp, 16 predicted proteins | sample FB_2_MG_FD_140333 | JGI IMG/M metagenome (GOLD analysis project Ga0193959, IMG submission 140333) | Microbial mat bacterial communities from the Broadkill River, Lewes, Delaware, United States - FB_2_MG | ecosystem: Environmental > Aquatic > Freshwater > River > Microbial mats | place: USA... | reverse complement strand
CGACTGGTCAAACAGCAGCCAGCCGAAAGTCACAACGGCGATCGGTTCCATATAGGCCAGGGTGCCAAAAGTCGCCGCCGGCAGCTCACGCAGAGCAATGACGGCAAACAGAATCGCCATGAACCCCGGCAGCAGCCCCGCCAGCAACATCCAGCCCCACTGCTCCAGCTGCAGATGATCGCCCTGCTGCAGCATCAGTGGCAACATGCACAGGGCACCCGCCAGTAACTGATACCAGCAGCGAGTATAGGTCGGCACCCGTGCCGGCATCACCCGGTTAAGCAGAATGAAACCGGCATAGGCCAGCATGGCCAGCGCTGCAAACCCCATACCGGTCGCATCCTCGCCACTGCCGAAACTGAGCCGATATTCCATCATGGTGGCAAAGCCGAACAGCGCCAGCAGAATCAACCCCACGCCCATCGGAGTGAGCCGCTCACCCATGCAGAAATGGGCCACCACCGACGCTGCCACCGGTGACAGATAGACCATCATGATGGCGTTGGCCATGCTGGTATAAAGCATCGCCTGCACATAGCAGACGATAAAAGCCGCCAGCAGGCCACCGTTGATCAACACCCGCCAACCGGGCCAGACCAGTAGCAGCCGCAATTGGCCAACCGCCAGCAGATACCCCAGCATCAGCACGGCGCCCAGTCCGAGCCGATAGAAGGTCAGCGTTTCGGCACTGACACCGGCATAGCGGGAAATGACACCAATGGTGCCCATCAGCACCGCCGACGCCACCGCCATCAATAAAAAGGGGGCTGAACCAGCCCCCTGCACGTTGGATCCAGACATGAGCGGGCCTATGACTCGAGACCCAGCGCCCTCAGGGCGGCACAAGCACACGCAATATCCTGCTCCTGAGAGGCACCCGATACCCCAACGGCACCGATGCACTCCCCTTCCAGCAGCAGTGGCAGGCCTCCACCCAGCATCAGCAGATCCGGATGCGTATCCAGTGCCGCCAACAGGTGCACATCACCGGCGTTCCTGTCACGGAAAAAGTTGCTGGCTACCTTGAAGCCGGCCGAGGTCCGTGCCTTGCGCAGCGCCAGCTGAGCGGTCTGCGGCGGGGCATCATTCAGGCTCAGCTGTGCCAGCGGCTGCCCGGAGCGTGCCACCAGTGCGATGCTGACCCGTACGCCGAGGCGTTCAGCTTCGTCAGCCGCCGCCGTCACCGCCTTCAGGGCGGCGCGGTAATCGAGACTGGTCTGTTGTACGGTCAGAGGCGTGCTCATGAGGTCTGCTCCTTATACGAATTCAGGCAGTGCGTTCAAACATCAGGTCCCAGACACCATGCCCCAGACGCTCGCCGCGCTGCTGGAATTTGGTGACCGGACGCCATTCCGGCTGTGGCGAGTACTGCCCGTCACCGGCCCGGTTGCGATAACCCTCGGCCGCACTCATCACCTCCATCATATGCTCGGCATAGTTTTCCCAGTCGGTCGCCATGTGGAAACAGCCACCCACGGCCAGTTTCTGACGAATCTTCTGCGCAAACTCCGGCTGCACGATGCGGCGCTTGTGGTGGCGCTTCTTATGCCAGGGGTCAGGGAAGAACAGCTGCAGGGTGTCCAGACTGGCGTCAGGAATGCACTGCTCCAGCACTTCGACGGCATCGTCACAATACACGCGAATATTAGTCAATCCGGCTTCGGCAGCACGAGACAGCAGGCGGCCGACACCCGGCGGGTGTACTTCGATACCGATAAAATTCTTTTCCGGCGCGCGCGTCGCCATTTCGATCAGCGAGTCACCCATGCCAAAGCCGATCTCCAGCACCACCGGTGCTTCGCGACCAAAGACCTGCGCCAGGTCAATCGGGCCATCTTTCAATTCCAGCCCGTACTGCGGCCAGTTTTCATCCAGCGCACGCTGCTGGCCTTCGGTCATGCGACCGGCACGCACCACAAAACTGCGGATGCGACGCATCGATTTCTGTTCGTCTGTCATTACTTGCACTAGCGTTCTGCGGGGCCCTCGGGCCCCTGTTCGATTCAGTTGCTGATGATGCCATCCAGCGGCGAGGATGCACTGGCATAGGCGCGGCGCGGCATGCGCACGGCGCGAAAGGCATCACGACCGGCGTTCACGGCTTGCTGCATCGCCCGGGCCATCAGCACCGGATTCTGAGCGCCGGCAATGGCCGAGTTTACCAGCACGCCGGCACAGCCCATTTCCATCGCCATCGCCGCTTCGGAAGGCGTACCGATACCGGCATCCACCAGAATCGGCACCTTGGCCTCTTCCAGGATCAGGCGAATATTGTGCGGGTTCTGGATCCCCAGGCCGGAGCCGATCAGAGACCCCAGCGGCATCACCGCCACACAGCCGATCTCTTCCAGATGCTTGGCCACAATCGGGTCATCATTGGTATAGACCATGACCTTGAAGCCGTCCTTGACCAGCACTTCAGCGGCCTTCACGGTTTCAACGATGTTCGGATACAGAGTCTTCTGATCACCCAGCACTTCCAGCTTGACCAGATCATGGCCATCCAGCAGTTCACGGGCCAGACGGCAGGTACGTACCGCATCATCGGCGGTATAGCAGCCCGCCGTATTGGGCAGCAGGGTGTAGCGTTCGGGACTGATCACATCCAGCAGATTGGGCTCGTCCGGGTTCTGCCCAAGGTTGGTTCGGCGTACCGCCATGGTTACGATCTCGGCACCACTGGCCGCAATCGCCGCGCCGGTTTCATCCATGTCCTTGTATTTGCCAGTTCCGACCAGAAGCCGAGACGAGAATGTCTGTCCGGCAATTACCAGCGGGTCGTTGTTTTCTAGTTCTGACATCTTTCTATACCCCGAATATGATTGATGTTACGACGGCCTGCAGCTGAACCCTCAGCCACCGCCAATCGCATGAACGATTTCTACCCGATCGCCTGCACTGAGGCGAGTTGCCGGATGCTCACTGCGCGGGATGATCTCCAGATTCAACTCGATCGCAATACGCTTGCCGGTCAGCTGGAGCTGTTCGATCAGCTCGGCCAGGGTTGCGTTATCGGCAACGTCCAGCGCTTCACCGTTCACCTGAATCTGCATTCTGCTTACCTTGTCGTATCAATGTCACGGCCAGACTCAGCCAGCCGATAATGAAAGCGGTGCCACCCAGCGGGGTAATCGCGCCCAGCCAGTGCACGCCGCTCAGGGCCAGCACATAGAGACTGCCACTGAACAACAGCACACCCATCAGAAACGCGGCCGCACTGAGGCTGAAACCGAAACATCGCGCACGCTGCTGCAACAGGCCCACAGCCATCAGTGCAGCCACATGCCAGAACTGATAGTCGACCCCGGTGCGGAATACGTCCAGCAGGCGCGGACTAAGCTGGTCACGCAGACCATGGGCGGCAAATGCACCCAGCATCACCGCCAGAGCCCCCAGCAGGGCTGCCGTGATCAGTATGAAACGCGCGGACATCGGTTTCTCCGTGCAGGCATTATAATGACTCGGACCCCGGCCCGAAACGAAAAAAGCCGCACTCGGGCGGCTTTACGGAGCAGCGAATGCCGACAGTCAGGCCGTCAGCATCGCCCCACGAATCTTTTTCATCGCATTTTTTTCCAGCTGGCGAATGCGCTCGGCAGACACCTGATATTCGGCGGCCAGCTCATGCAGAGTAGCTTTTTCCTCGGCCAGCCAACGGCGGGCCAGAATGTCCCGGCTGCGATCATCCAGGTCGTTCATGGCACTCAGCAGACGACGCTGGGAATCCTCTTCCCAGTTGGCCTCTTCCAGCTGCAGGGCCGGGTCAGCGGAATGATCTTCAAGATAGGCAGACGGCGACAGGTAAACGCTATCTTCATCTTCGCTGACCGGGGCATCAAACGCGGTGTCGGCCGATGCCAGGCGACCTTCCATCTGACGTACAACCTTGGCATCCACACCCAGGTCTTCAGCCACCGCATCCACTTCTTCATTGGTCAGCCAGCCCAGTTTCTTCTTCTGCGACCGCAGGTTGAAGAACAGCTTGCGCTGAGCCTTGGTGGTGGCAATCTTGACGATGCGCCAGTTGCGCAGAATGAACTCGTGCATCTCGGCCTTGATCCAATGCACGGCGAAGGAGACCAGACGCACACCCATGGTTGGATCAAAGCGCTTGACTGCCTTCATCAGGCCCACATTGCCTTCCTGGATCAGGTCACCCAGCGGCAGACCGTAGCCGGAGTAGCTGCGCGCAATATGAACCACAAAACGCAGGTGCGACATGACCAGTTGGCGTGCCGCTTCAAGATCGCTCTGGTAATGCAGGCGCTCTGCCAGTTCCCGTTCCTCTTCAGCTGTCAGGATCGGAATGGCACTCACAGTCTGAACATAGGCATCGACATTGCGGCCCGGTGACAGATGTTCAACAACTTGCAAGCTTGTGCCCATTCAGGAATGACCTCGCAGTATCCACATAATTCATGTTAGTGACGCCGGGTGGCAGCAAAAGTTCCACCCAGGCACCCGAAACACGTAAAGGACGAAAAAATCTAACGCGAATCAGTCTACAGAGCAAGTATTGCGACTCGCTTACACCTCGCCCGGCTCAATCTCGCGCAGATGGCGCGCCACCGCCAGCCAGGAGCCGGCCAGCCCCAACAGTACCGATGCCGCCAGCATCACCAGCGTATCTGCCACGCCCAGTCCCTGAGGTTCAAAGCGGTTGAGGTAGAGGTGCGCCAGCGCGCGGGCCGGTTCACTCAGCAGCAGCAGAGCCGCCTGCACCAGCAGCCAGGCCAGGGCACCGCCCAGCAAGCCGAACCAGAAGCCACTGTACAGGAACGGGCGCCGTACCCAGGCATCGGTAGCGCCTACCAGCTTGCTGACCAGAATTTCATCGCGGCGGCTCTCGATGGTCATGCGCACGGTATTGCCGACCACCAGCAACACCGCCAAAGCCAGCAGACCACCCAGGACATAACTGCCTCGCTTGGCCAGCGCCAGAGCTGCCTGCAATCGTTGCACCCATTCCATATCCAGCTCGGTATCGGCCACCGGTGCCATCGCCGCCAGTTCGGCCTTGAGCACCGGCAACTGCACCGGGTCTGTCGTCAGCGGTGTCACCATGATCACCGCCGGCAAGGGGTTAGTGTCCAGCTGATCCAGCAGATCGGCAAAGGCCGAGTACTTGCGAAACTCTTCCAGCCCCTTCTGCCGCCCGATCAGCTCCACGGTGGTCAGGTCATCCCGCAGCAGCAGCTCACGGCTGAAGCGGTCAATGGCCGCATCATCCAGCTCCGTCTGTATATAGAGCGCGATGCGCGGCTGCGTATCCCAACCGGAAGTCAGCAACTGCAGGTTGGTCAATACCGTGAACAGGAATCCGGGCAGCGCCAGTGCAATGGCCAGCACGGCCAAAGTCATCGCTGACGCGACCGGAGTATGGCGCAGGCGAACCAGGGCACCACGCGCGACCATGACATGATGACGACGCCAGCTGCGGCGACGGTCCACGGAATCGATGCGGTGCTGCTGGGCACCGCGTCGCGGCACGGCAGTTTCTTGAACAGGGCGTTTAGTCATTGGCGATCAGGCGTCCGTTTCTGAGCGTAAGCACCCGGTGGCGCATGCGGTTAATCAACGAATGATCATGGCTGGCAATCAGCACCGTGGTGCCAATCTGATTGAACTGTTCGAACAGTCCCATGATATCTTCCGACAACTCCGGGTCCAGGTTACCGGTGGGCTCATCCGCCAGCAGCAGACGCGGCTTGTTGACGATGGCACGGGCAATGCCAACCCGCTGCTGCTCCCCGGTCGACAGGGTAATCGGGTTGTGTCGCTCCCGCGCCAGCAGACCCACCTTGTCCAGCGCTGCACGCACGCGCCGGGCGGCATCCGTCGGGTCATACCCGGTGATGTGCAGCGGCAGCACCACGTTATCAAATACCGAACGATCGAACAGCAACTGGTGATTCTGGAACACCACCCCTACCTGGCGCCGCAGAAAGGGTATCTGGGCCCGGTGCAGCAGGGACAGGTCCTGCTGACCGATCCAGACCTGCCCCCGGCTGGGCCGCTCCATCAGCATGATCAGCTTCAACAGGGTGCTTTTGCCGGCACCTGAGTGGCCGGTCAGGAAGCACATTTCACCGGACGCCACCTCGAAATTGACCCCCAACAGGGCATCCTGACCACTGCTGTAACGCTTGAACACATTGCTGAAGCGGATTGCCGCCATGGGTTACCTCATCAGTCTTCGAACAGGGCCTGGACAAACTCGTCCGCTTCGAATGGACGCAGGTCATCCACCTGCTCACCCACACCAATAAAGCGGATCGGCAACCCGAACTGCTTGGCAATGGCGAAGATGATGCCGCCCTTGGCGGTGCCGTCCAGTTTGGTCAGGGTGATACCCGTGACGCCCACCGAGTCCTTGAACTGTTTGGCCTGACTGATCGCGTTCTGACCGGTACCGGCATCCAGCACCAGCATCACCTCGTGCGGCGCATCCGGATCCAGCTTCTTCATCACGCGCACCACCTTTTCCAGCTCCTGCATCAGGTTGTCCTTGTTCTGCAGACGACCGGCGGTATCGGCGATCAATACGTCAACGCCCTTGGACTGGGCCGACTGCAGAGCATCAAAGATCACGGAGGCGGAATCGGCCCCGGTATGCTGCGCCACCACCGGTACCTGATTGCGCTCACCCCAGACCTGCAGCTGCTCCACCGCGGCGGCACGGAAGGTATCCCCCGCCGCCAACATCACTGATTTGCCCTCGGCCTGATAGCGCTTGGCCAGCTTGCCGATGGTGGTCGTTTTGCCCACACCATTGACCCCCACCATCAAGATCACCGCCGGTTTTTTCGCCGGCAGCTGCAGCGCATGCTCGACATCACCCAGCAAGCCGCTCAATTCTTCCTTCAGCGCTTGCTTGAGCGCGTCAGCATCCTGCAGCTGCTTGCGCGCGACACGATCGGTCAGACGCTCAATGATCTCGGTCGTGGCTTCCACCCCGATATCGGCCATCAGCAGGGTGGTTTCAATCTCTTCCAGCAGATCATCATCAATTTCCTTGGCACCCAGGAACAGGTCACTGAGCTGCTCGGTCAGGTTGGCCTTGGTTCGGCTCAGGCCAGTCTTGATGCGTGAGAAGAAGCCGGCCTTTTTCTGCTCCGGACTCACGTCTGCCTGCTGGGCCGCTTCTGCTGCCTGACGGGCTGCCTCTTCCTCAGCTGCCTTGCGCTCGGCTTCTTCTCGAGCCTGCTGTTCCGCCGCTGCCGCTGCCTGACGGGCTGCCTCTTCCTCGGCTGCCTTGCGTTCGGCTTCTTCACGGGCCTGCTGTTCCGCTGCTGCCGCTGCCTGACGGGCTGCCTCTTCCTCGGCGGCCTTGCGCTCGGCTTCTTCACGAGCCTGCTGAGCTGCTGCCTCTGCCGCCTGACGCGCCGCCTCTTCCTCAGCGGCCTTGCGCTCAGCGTCTTCGCGCGCCTGCTGTTCTGCTGCTTCTACCGCCTGACGTGCCGCTGCTTCCTCGGCGACCTTGCGCTCGGCTTCTTCGCGAGCCTGCTGTTCTGCTGCTGCCGCTACCTGACGCGCCGCTGCTTCCTCGGCTGCCTTGCGTTCCGCTTCTTCACGGGCCTGCTGTTCCGCTGCTGCCGCCGCCTGACGCGCCGCCTCTTCCTCAGCCACCGTGCGCTCGGTTTCTTCTCGAGCCTGCTGTTCCGCCGCTGCCGCTGCCTGACGGGCTGCCTCTTCCTCGGCGGCCTTGCGCTCGGCTTCTTCTCGAGCCTGCTGTTCTGCCGCCTCCGCTGCCTGACGTGCGGCCTCTTCCTCAGCGGCCTTGCGCTCGGCGTCTTCGCGCGCCTGCTGTTCTGCTGCTTCTACCGCCTGACGTGCCGCTGCTTCCTCGGCGACCTTGCGCTCGGCTTCTTCACGAGCCTGCTGTTCTGCTGCTGCCGCTGCCTGACGTGCGGCCTCTTCCTCGGCTGCCTTGCGTTCCGCTTCTTCACGGGCCTGCTGTTCCGCTGCTGCCGCCGCCTGACGCGCCGCCTCTTCCTCAGCCGCCTTGCGCTCGGTTTCTTCTCGAGCCTGCTGCTCGGCCTCTTCCGTTGCCTGACGTGCTGCCTCTTCCTCAGCAGCCTTGCGCTCGGCTTCCTCTCGAGCCTGTTGATCCGCCTCTACTGCCGGCTGGCTTTCCTGCTGAGGCAGCGGGGCAGACTCGGACGGGCGACGCATGACGCGCACCACGACCAGCAGCAGGACGATAGCCAGAGCACCGGCCAGATAAGGGAAAATCGCAGGGTCGATACCCTGCTCGGTCATCCAGGTGTAGAGCGCTTCCATAGTCTGTAATATCCGCAGTTGAAGGCCTTCACAGCGAGGCCGGCAAGTTCAAAAACCAATGGGCGGCTATCTTAGCACAGAGCCCCTTGGGACCAACCCGATGACTCTCAATCCAGGAAGCGGCAAATGTCCGGACCGTTGCTGAATCGACGCCAACTCTGGCTACTGATCATTCTGTTGCCCGGGCTCATTTTACTGCTATCCCTGCTCGGCCCCATGCCCGGCCAATCTCAGATCCAGGCTCAGATCCAGGCCAGTACCGATCAGCGGGTGTATCAGCGCCTGCACCAGGATTCGCACTATCAGCTGCAGCTGCTGCTGATGCAGCGAGCACCTGATACCCCTTCCGCCTGGCTGTCAGGGCAGCTGCTGCACGCGGTGATCGCAAGCCGGGCCCAGCACCCCGAAACACGCGCCTGGCTGCAGCAACAGAGCTGGCAGCTGCAGTTAGAGGCGCGTACCACCGAGCTGATCGTGAACATCCACACGACGCAGCCACCCGAAACTGCACAGATCAACGCACTGATGAAGCGTTTGCAGGAGCCGGCCGAGATTGACTGGGATGCACTTATACAGCGCCAGACCGCTCAGCACTATCTGCGCATGCAATCAGCACAGGAAGCCGCACTTGCAGCCCTCTCCCCCGGCCCACTGCCCGCCACCTGGGAGTTCGAACCCGCTCAACTGTTTCGCTCACAGACTCGCGCCGAGCAGTGGCAACTGGCTGTGCTGACACCCGAATTTCTGCCCATCAGTGCCCCAACAAGTGCCATGGCGGAACCGGGTACGGGAACAGCACAAACCTCCACTGTCACCCTGCTGCCCCGCCCGCTGTCACACGAGCAGCTACAGGCCTACTACTGGCGCTGGCCCACAGCGACCCGCCTGAGCGATATTCTCAGAGAACAATTGGCACTGCAGTGCCTGCGCCATGCACTGAACAGCCGCATCACCACCGGCGCCTACCGGTTGCGCTGGCAAGCCTGGACCGACGGCTCAGGCCTGAGTCTGCTGCTGAACCGCCCTGAATCTTCCTTGCATACCTGGCTTCGGTGCCCTGAAGAGCCTGAATTCGAAATACTGAAGCAAGCATTTGTACATGAATGGACGGATCGTTTTCAGGCCGACCCTGCCGCCTGGCTAAGATTGCTGGCTCGCCACCAGCTGCCAGCCAGTGAACCCCATCAGCTCGCAGCGACGGCAGCCCTGCTGCAGCGCTCCGATATCGAACACTACTTGCAGCTGGGCCCCGGCTCTGATAGTTATCGTCGCCTGATCTTTCCCCGAGCCACCGAGGACGCCGATGCCCCGCCGCAATAACACCCGAACACGCCGCCCCAAAACGAACGGCGCCCCGACTCAGCCCAGCCTGCGCATCATTGGCGGAACCTGGCGCGGCCGCAAACTCGATTTCCCAACCATTGAAGGCCTGCGCCCAACACCCGACCGGGTACGAGAAACACTGTTCAATTGGCTGCAGGCCGATCTGCCGGGTGCTCAATGCCTGGACCTGTTCACGGGCAGTGGCGCACTGGGTCTGGAAGCTCTGTCACGTGGTGCGGGCGCGGTCACCTTTGTCGACCGGGCACCGGAAGTGATCAGTCAGTTACGCACCAACCTGAACCTGCTCAAGGCCCAGCACGCCGAGCTTATTGCTGCGTCGGCACTGGACTGGCTGGAGCAGCGCGCCATCGATGAAGAGATCCGCTACGATCTGGTGTTTCTGGACCCGCCGTTCCGCAAGGGGATGGTGGCGCCCATCTGTACGCTGCTGGAACAGCGCAACCTGCTGCAGTCCAATGCCCTGATCTATGTCGAAACCGAATCGGAACTGCCACTGGACGGCCTGCCCGGCAACTGGCGCCTGCACCGGGAAAAGCAGGCCGGCCAGGTGGCTTATCGGTTATTTTTGCGGCAGCCCGTCACGGATCAAGCCAAATAACGTTTTACCCTGCGCCCGCAAATCTACGTCCGACGCCTGACACAGCCAGTGTGCCAATAGCCCGTCCAGCACCCGCTGGATGGCGTCGGCCAGTTCGACCGGCACGGTCTTCTTGCGGATCTGTTTCTGCTTGCGTGCCTGCTTGAGGAAGAATTTCAGCTGTTCAAGCCAGAGCTGGCGGTTGCCATCGATATCCGCCTGCACTGACGCCAGATCCGGCACCGGGGTCGGCTGCAGATAGAACACGCGGTACAACTGCTGCGCCTGTGCGTTACGCCGAAACTCTCCCAGCACACCCAGAAAATAGAGTTCCAGCGCCGCCAGTGCGTCCTGCTGCACGGCCTGGCGCTGCTCAAGAAACTGTGACTCGAACGGCAACATGAATTCATGATGGATCTGCTGCAGCAGATCGGCACGGTTGCGAAAGTGCCAATACAGGGCACCGTGGGTGACACCGGCTTCCTGAGCGACCTGTTTGAGTGTCGTCGCCGCAATGCCCTGCTGGCTGAACAGCTTCAGGGCGGTGCTCAACAACGCCTGGCGCGTCTGCTCGGCTTCTTCTCGGGTCCGTCTGGCCATGTGGGGGAGTCCTTATTTACATTGTCACAGGTATATAAAAGGGTGGACCCTACTCCCCGTGTGACAAGGGAGCAAGGCCATATTCAGGGTTTCACAAAACCGTCATAAAAGCCGCTCTGCAATATAACCCTAATCAATAAAAGATTATTTTTTAATAACCTTATTGATACTTACCATTCCTCTAATCTATTTGTACCCCTGTGCCAATTGGGCTAACATCCCGCTCAACAGTGTTGCCCATTAGCTAACATCAAGGTCAGCTGAACCGCTATGAACACGGCAATCTACCCCGGCACTTTCGATCCGATTACCAATGGCCACTCCGATCTGGTCGGGCGTGCGTCACGCCTGTTTGATCGTGTGGTACTCGCGGTCGCCGAGAGTCCGAAAAAACGCCCGATGCTACCGCTGGAGCAGCGGGTTGAACTGGCCCGGACCGCACTTGCGCATCTGCCCAATGTCGAGGTGATCGGTTTCAATTGCCTGTTGGCCGATCTGGTCAAGGAGCAGAACGCCAATATCATTCTGCGCGGGCTGCGTGCCGTATCCGATTTCGAGTTCGAATTCCAGCTGGCCAACATGAACCGAAAACTGGCGCCTCAGGCCGAGAGCCTGTTTCTGACTCCGGCCGAGCACCTGTCGTTCATCTCTTCGACCCTGATTCGCGAAATTGCGTCTCTGGGCGGAGATGTCAGCGAATTTGTTCACCCGGCCGTTGCCAGTGCGCTAAAGCAGCACCTGAGCCAGCAATAAAGAACCTGTCAGATTGAGTGAGGTAGCCAGTCATGGCTTTGATGATTACTGACGAATGCATCAACTGCGATGTATGCGAGCCGGAATGCCCCAACGAAGCGATTGCACCCGGAGACGAGATCTACGAGATCGATCCGGGCAAGTGCACCGAGTGTGTGGGCCACTATGACACGCCGCAGTGTGTCGAGGTTTGCCCGGTAGACTGCATCCCGAAAGATCCGGACCATGTCGAAACCGAAGACATGCTGATGGAAAAGTACCACAAGCTGACCGGCAACTGATCGCCATTCAGCCTGTAAAAACGGCGGCCCTGGGCCGCCGTTTTGCTGTCAGAGCCGAATATCCATCTGGCTCAGACCAAACTCCTGCTCCAGCCGCTCACCGATCACGTTGTCACCATCAGCCAGCCAATGGGCATACTGCATGTGCAGACAGCGTACCTTGTCCCACTGGGCAATGCCGCCGATTCCATAGCGGTCAAACAGCTCGGTGAACCCCAGCTGCTCGATGCGCTGTCGATCCTCATCACGCATCAGGCGCCAGCGCAGATCCACATAACGCTGCTGCTGTTCCAGATAGGTACTGCGTAGCGCTTCGTCATCCTGCAACTGCTGTTCAACCTGCTTCACCCAGCCACTGTCTTCAATTCGACCGATGGCCCGGCACAAATCACGACAGCACAGCCAGTACAGGGTGGGAAACGGCTGCTCCGCCACCAGCGTGCGCATCTGCAGCACCAGCGGCAGGCCATCTTCCAACGCGCAGGCCACGGCTTCAATGCCGCGAGGCTCACGGCCGATCTGTTGCTCAATCAGTTCCAGTTGTTGCGGGGTTGGCGGCTGCCGCCGGGTATTAAACCTGTGCATACATGTCTCCACTGCCCAGCCAGCGCCGGATCAAGGCTTCGTTCAGGGCGGGCTGTGCGGTCAGATCCGCGGCCACCTGGTGAATCCGGGGCAACAGGTCCGCATCCCGCTGCAGATCAGCAATACGAAACTGCATCATGCCGGTCTGGCGCGTACCCAGCACTTCACCCGGCCCGCGCAGCTCCAGATCCTTCTCGGCAATGCGGAAACCATCGGTGGTTTCACGCATCACCCCCAGTCGCTCGCGCCCCTGTTTGGATAGCGGCGCATGGTACATCAGCACGCAGTAGCTTTCGACACTGCCGCGTCCGACACGTCCACGCAGCTGATGCAATTGCGCCAGTCCCAGCCGTTCGGGGTTTTCGATAATCATCAGGCTGGCATTGGGCACATCCACGCCCACCTCAATCACTGTGGTCGCAACCAGCAGGTCCAGCTCGGCAGCCTTGAAACGGGCCATGACATCCGCCTTTTCCGCCGCTTTCATGCGCCCGTGTACCAGCCCGATCCGCAATCCGGGCAAGGTCTCTTGCAGGTTTGTGGCCGCCACTTCGGCCGCCTGACACTGCAGGGCCTCGGATTCCTCAATCAGGGTACAGACCCAGTAGGCCTGCCGCCCCTCGTCACAGGCCTGGCGTACCCGCTCCACCACCTCGACACGACGAGAATCTGCCACCACCACCGTCTGCACCGGGGTACGCCCCGGCGGCAGTTCATCGATGATGGAGCAGTCCAGATCAGCATAGGCGCTCATGGTCAGGGTGCGTGGAATGGGTGTCGCGGTCATGATCAGCTGATGTGGGCTGCGTTCGCCGTTACGCCCCTTTTCCTTCAGGCTCAAGCGCTGATGTACCCCGAAGCGATGCTGTTCATCAATCACCACCATGCCCAGATCGGCAAAGGCCACATCGTCCTGAAACAGGGCATGGGTGCCGACCACCACCTGTGCTTCGCCACTGCCGATCGCCGCCAGTTGGGCCTCTCGTTTCTTGCCCTTCACCTTGCCGGCCAGCCAGGCCACCCGGATACCCATCGGCTCCAGCCAGCTGCTGAAATTGAGATAATGTTGCTCGGCCAGAATCTCGGTGGGGGCCATGACCGCCGCCTGCAGACCATTTTCGACCGCCTGCAGCGCAGCCAGCGCCGCAACGACCGTTTTGCCCGACCCTACATCCCCCTGCACCAGCCGCAGCATGGGCAGGGGTTGCTGCAGATCACGCGCAACTTCGCGCGCAACCCTCAGCTGTGCGCCCGTCAGCTCGAACGGCAGCTGCTGCAGAAACGGCCGACTGTATTCACCGGTTGCTTTCAGTACCGGTGCACCCTGCTGCTGCACCTTCTGCCGAGCCTGCTGCAGCGACAGATGATGCGCCAGCAGCTCTTCCAGTGCCAGACGCCGCTGCGCCGGATGCTTACCTTCCAATAGCAATGTCTGATCGGCATCGACCGGCGGATGGTGCAGATACTGCAGTGAATCCGGCAGCCCCGGCAGCTTCCATTGGCTAAGCAATGCCTGTGGCAGCAGGTCCTCAAACCCCTCAATCGCCATCCATTCCAATGCCAATGTAATGAGACTGCGCACCCTGCCCTGCGTGAGCCCCTCGGTCAGCGGGTACACAGGGGTCAACTGTTCAGACATAACGGCGGGACCATCGCCCTTGAGCAGCTTGTACTCCGGGTGCACCATTTCCAGCCCGCCGGGCCCAGGACGTACTTCACCGAAGCACAGCAGCCGGGTGCCCGCCTGAAAACTGTTCTTTTGCGCCGCCCGGAAATGGAAAAAGCGCAGCGTCAGAGTGCCGCTGCCATCCTGTATCCGGCACATCAGGCTGCGTCGACGCCCCTGCACCACGTCCGCAGCTCTAATGGTTCCTTCAATCATCACTTCGTCGCCCGGCCGCAGGCTGCCGATCGGCACCACACGGGTGCGATCCTGATAGCGGGACGGCAGGTGCAGCAACAGATCCTGCACCGTCTGTACGCCCAACCGCTCCAGCTTGAGCTCCAGGGCCGTCCCTACGCCCTTAAGGGTGGTAACCGGTACCCCGGTTTCAGTTGGCACCATCACTCGCGGCCTTGATCTGGCAGTAGTTGATGGCATCGACCAGCACATCGATCGCCTTGGGACGCGGGAAACTCGCACGCCAGGCCACCGCGACGGTGCGCATCGGCTGCGGCTGCTTGAAGGGTCGTATCTCGATCAGGTCACTGGCCGGATGATTGTCGATTGCCGACAGCGGCAGCACACTGGTCCCCAGCCCCGATGCGACCATCATGCGGATGGTTTCCAGCGAACTGCCTTCGGTCACGGTATGCTGGTCATGGAATGACTGGTTCAAGGTCGGACAGGCTTCCAGCACCTGATCGCGGAAGCAGTGTCCTTCACCCAGCAGCAGCATGCGGATTTCGTTCATCTGACCGGAGTCGATTTCAGCCTGCCGTGCCAGTTCATGCCCCTTCGGCATCGCCATCAGGAAAGGCTCATCGTACAACGGCCGGGTCAGTACATCCGCTTCGTGGAACGGCAACGCGATAATGATCGCATCCAGCTCGCCGTTGCGAATCTTGGTGCGCAGGTTGTCGGTGAAGTTTTCTTCAATGTAAAGCGGCATGTCCGGCGCCAAACGCTGGATCTGCGGGATCAGTTGCGGAAACAGATAGGGACCAATGGTATAGATGGCCCCGATGCGCAGCGGGCTGGCCAGCTGGTCCTGACCTTCACGGGCCAGCTCCTTGATTGCTTCGGCCTGCTCCAGCACGGTCTGGGCCTGGCGCACCACTTTTTCGCCCACCGGTGTCACCCGGACCGCATTCTTGCTGCGCTCGAACAGCGCCACACCCAGTTCTTCTTCCAGCTTCTTCACCGCGATCGACAGGGTCGGCTGGCTG
>Ga0193959_1000516_pt1 | contig 15433 bp, 13 predicted proteins | sample FB_2_MG_FD_140333 | JGI IMG/M metagenome (GOLD analysis project Ga0193959, IMG submission 140333) | Microbial mat bacterial communities from the Broadkill River, Lewes, Delaware, United States - FB_2_MG | ecosystem: Environmental > Aquatic > Freshwater > River > Microbial mats | place: USA... | reverse complement strand
CCTGGTTCGCGGACGCACTGCCCGTGTCTGCCTGTGGATAACAGAACTCGGTCACCCACTCCGCCGGCGGAGCCGCGCCGGGCAGTGGCTGACGCGGCAACCAGCTGGTCACGCCGATTGCTTCCAGCCACTGATGGCGCTGCTGTTCCTGAGCCTGTACCGACATCAGCGTCTCTTATACCTGCGGGTGCGCTTTCTGGATGTTCGCATCCAGCATGTTCAGCGCATGGATGTACGCCTTGGCCGACGCGATGATGATATCGGTATCAGCCCCCAGACCGTTGACGATACGACCCGCCTTCTCCAGACGCACGGTTACCTCACCCTGAGAGTCGGTGCCGCTGGTAATGGCATTGACCGAATACAGCTGCAGGTTGGCACCGGAGTGTGCCAGCTGCTCCAGCGCCTTGAACGCCGCATCAACAGGGCCGCTGCCAGACGCCTCCACGGAGTGTTCTTCACCATCCACGGACACCACCAGGCTGGCCACCGGCGTCTCACCGGTCTGAGAGGTCACGTTCAGGCTGCTCAAACGGTATTTCTCGTGATCGGCCGAGGCACGGGCATCGCTGACCAGCGCGACCAGATCGTCATCAAAGATTTCACTCTTCTTGTCCGCCAGTTCCTTAAAGCGGGAGAACGCCGTGTTCAGTTCGGCATCGGACGCGAAGGTGGTGCCCAGCTCTTCCATGCGGGTACGGAAGGCATTACGACCGGACAGCTTGCCCAGCACCATGCGGTTGGTATTCCAGCCCACATCTTCGGCGGTCATGATCTCGTAGGTTTCGCGGTGCTTGAGCACGCCGTCCTGGTGGATGCCGGACTCGTGTGCAAAGGCGTTGGCGCCCACGATCGCCTTGTTCGGCTGCACCGGGAAGCCGGTCACGCTGGAGACCAGACGGGAGGCCGGCACGATCTGGGTAGTATCGATGCCGGTGGTCAGGCCCAGTACGTCTTCACGGGTGCGCAACGCCATCACGATCTCTTCCAGTGAGGCATTACCGGCACGTTCACCCAGACCATTGATGGTACATTCCACCTGACGGGCGCCGGCGCTGACGGCCGCCAGCGAGTTGGCGACGGCCAGGCCCAGATCGTTATGACAGTGCACGGAGAAGATTGCCTTGTCAGCGTTGGGAATACGCGCGATCAGCTGAGCGATGGTATTGCCGTATTCCTGCGGCACCGCATAACCCACGGTATCCGGGATATTGATGGTGCGGGCACCAGCATCGATCACCTGCTCGATGATGCGGCACATGAAATCCAGTTCGGAGCGGCTGGCATCTTCCAGCGAGAACTCGACATCATCGATCAGGTTGCGGGCACGTTTGACCGCGCGTACCGCGTTCTCGACCACCTGATCCGGCTCCATCTGCAGCTTGTACTGCATGTGGATCGGCGAAGTGGCAATAAAGGTATGGATACGGCCGGAGTTGGCCCCCTTCAGCGCCTCGCCGGCACGGTCGATATCGGCATCCAGTGCACGGGAAAGCGAGCAGACGGTGCTGTCCTTGATGGTATCGGCAATGGTCTTGACCGACTCGAAGTCACCGGGACTGGCGATGGCAAAGCCCGCTTCGATCACGTCCACGCGCAGCTTCTCCAGCTGCTTGGCAATGCGCAGCTTCTCGTCACGCGTCATCGACGCGCCCGGGCTCTGCTCACCGTCACGCAGGGTGGTATCAAAAATAATCACGCGGTCATCATTGCGGCTCATGCTCACTACTCCCGTCGGGTCCGGACCGCAGCTGTCCGGATGTGGATAAGTCTGCTTCCGGGTCACAAGTGGAAGGCAGTCAAAGATAGGCTTATTGTATCATCAAGCCGCAATGCCAAACACGCCATCACCGAGAAGGAGCCAGGGACATGCCTGCCACCCGCTTTGACCAGCTGATCGACCGCCGCGCCACCTCCAGTGAGAAATGGGAGAAATACGCCGACAGCGAGATTCTGCCGATGTGGGTCGCCGATACCGATTTCATGTCGCCCCAGCCGGTGATCGACGCCCTGCACCAGCGCATCGACCACGGCGTCTTCGGCTATACCTGCACGCCACCGGAGCTGAACCGGCTGGTGATTGAACGTATGCAGGCGCTATATGACTGGAGCATTGAAGCCAACGACCTGGTCTGGCTGCCGGGTCTGGTCTGCGGGCTCAACCTGGCCTGCCGCACCGTCGGCGGCAGCGGCTCTGCCGTCCTCACGCCGGCACCGGTCTACCCGCCGTTCATGTCGGCGCCGCGCCTGTCCGACCGCAGCCTGATCAAGATACCGCTCAAGCGCGGCGACGACAGCCGAACCCTGATCGACCTGGAGGCGCTGGAAGCCGCAATCACGCCCGATGCCAGGCTGCTGCTGTTCTGCAACCCGCACAACCCGGGCGGCACCCTGTATCGCCGCGAGGAACTGAAAGCGCTGGCCGAGATCATCATTCGCCATGATCTGCTTGTCTGCTCCGACGAGATCCACTGCGATCTGATCCTTGAACCGGGCCTGACCCATACGCCAATCGCCTCGCTGGGAGAGGAGATTGCTGCACGTACCATCACCCTGATGGCACCGAGCAAGACCTACAATATTGCCGGTCTCGGCTGCTCCTTTGCCGTGATCCAGAATCCGGAACTGCGCCAGCGCTTCCAGCGCGTGCGCAAGGGTATCGTGCCGGACGTCAACCTGCTGGGCTACACTGCCGCGCTGGCCGCCTACCGGGATGGGGATGAATGGAACCGGGCCCAGCTCAACTACCTGCGCACCAATCGTGACTATCTGGTCGAGGCGATCAACGCCATTCCCGGCCTTAGGCTGGACCCGATCGAAGCCACCTATCTGGCCTGGATCGACGTTTCTGCAACCCGCCTGGAAAACCCGCCCCATTTCTTCGAGCAGGCCGGTGTTGGCATGTCACCGGGCCGTGACTTTGGCGATGATCGTTTCATGCGTTTAAATTTCGGTTGCCCACGAGCGCTGCTGGAACAGGCGGTGGATCGAATTCGTAGAGCGATTTTGAACGAATTGCCCGCCTGATACTCATACCTGTACACCAGCAGGTGCCGAGGCAGCCAATTCTCCCTCGGCTCCATACATCTCAGGCGGGGCGATCTCGATTGATTGGCGGGTTTTGCACCCGAAGAATCCGGGAAAAATGCCTGCACGGGTTAACCCTCCCGCGCCCCTCCTGGTAGCTCAATGGCGACACATAAACCAGGCCCTCTGCCAAAACCGGGAGCGCCTTGCAGCAAAATTTCGCCACCATACAGGTGAACAATATCCTCCGCTATATTCAGTCCCAAGCCTGTCCCCGTTATGCTTTCATCAAGTCGAGCACCTGGTTTGAATACATGATCCCGCTGTGATTCCGGAATACCGGGGCCATCATCGTATATTGATATCAGCAGGCCTCTTTCCGTTTTTTCAGCCACAATCCTGACTTTTTCATAAGCCCATTTACATGCATTATCCAGAATATTACCCAAAACCTCTTCAAGGTCATGCGGGTCGCCAAAAAACTCCCAGTGGGGATGACATTTATACTCTATATTCAGGCCCCTGTTCCTGTAGAGTAGCTGGAGAGAAAAAACCAGTTCACTTATGCTTTCAATCAGAACCGTACGCGCACTTATCTGTTTGAAAGAGCCTGCCAGGCGTGCACGAGCAAGATGACTATGCGTAAAGTGTGTCAGTTTTTCGGTTTGTTCGAGCACTATTTTTTTCTGCTCCAGCGGCAAAGCCATTGCCTGATTTCTTAAAATGGAAATAGGGTTTTTCAGGGCGTGAGAAAGATTGGAGGTTTGTAATCGGGCTCGCTCCAATATGGCCTTATTATTGTTAATAAGATGGTTGAGTTCAGTCTGTACCAGTTCAAGCTCTGCTGGCAGACTCAAGTCCAGTACCTGTGTTCGGCCATCCCGAATACGTTTGATCCCGTTTTTCAATGCAGCCAGGGGGCGCAGTTCTCGTATCAATAAGGCACGCAATACAAGTAAAAGGCCCAGCGTGAGGAACATGAAACTGATGGTCAATTTGAATGCATACAGGTACACATCCGAGTGGATCTCTTGTTCGGGCCCCGTCACCAGTATATGGAAGTGTTGATCTCTGCCCGTAAATGCAACGCGCTGTACTACCGCCCGCAAGGGCTGCCCCAGCGGGCCTTCAAGGTGAACAAACGCCAGCTGTGAGCTATCCTTCAATTTCCACACGGGCTCGGATACCTCTGCCGGCAGGGAACCGGACTGATATAACACCCCCTCGTCATCATATATTTGCCAGTACCAGCCCGAAAAGGTTTCATGAAAACGCGGTGAACCCGACTGCCAGGCCAGTTCCAGCTGGCCTTTGCTCCCATACTGGGCCGCTGCCACAAGATCATGTGCCTGGTCACGCAACACATCATCAAACCACTGTTCAATCTGCCGGTTGAACAGCAATATCAGCAGCAGAGCCACCAGTGCCATTGCGACTACCAGAAAAATCGTACTGGTCAGCAGAATACGCCTGACCAAAGATCCTGTGCTAGCGGTCAGCATTAAGCTGATATCCCTGGCCGCGATGTGTCTTAATATGATTGGTCGCCAGCTTTTTCCGTACCCTGTTCACCAGAACCTCTATCACATTTGAATTGAGGTCAAAGTCCACCTGGTACAAATGCTCGGTCAGCGTTGCCTTTGAAATAACCTGGCCCTGACGATGCATCATGTAAGCCAGGAAGCGGTATTCAAGCGCGCTGAGGTCCAGGTGACAGCCATTTAGGGTTACACGTTGGGATGCGGTATCAAGCTCAAGGCTGCCGGCACATAAAATATTACTGGCATGGCCATTTGCACGCCGCACCAGCGCCTCTATGCGTGCCAAAAGTTCTTCCATTTCAAAGGGTTTAGTTAAATAGTCATCGGCACCTGAACGCAGCCCTCGCACTTTTTCCCGCCAGGTATCCCGCGCACTCAGCACCAGAACCGGCATTTTGTTCCCTCCCAGGCGCCAATCGCTTAATACACTGAGGCCATCTCGCCTGGGCAGGCCCAAATCCAGCACAGCAATGTCATATTCTTCCGTATCACCCAGAAACCAGGCTTCCTGACCATCATGGCAGGTATCGACTGCAAACCCATGCCTGCGTAATGCCTGAGCAATTTGCTCACATGCAGATTCATTATCTTCTATGACCAGAGCTCTCATCCATTACTCCCGAAACAGTTCAACTCGACGCTCCCTCTATAGCCATATCGATATAAACAAATTAACTATTAAAGTATGGCGTTAAACTAAAACAACCAAAAAACTTAAAAACAAAAATCATAAATTTAAAAATAAAAACTCAAAAACCAATGAATTTAAAAGATTAAAACCCGCCAAATAAGAGAAAAAATAAGATTAAGCGGATGTTAAGCAAAACAGGAGGAAACATCAAATATTTCATTTTTATTACAGTCTCTTTAAATATTAAAACCAACCTTACAGGAAGATTACGAGACCAATAATCTAAATGAAAGTATTATTTTCCTAACATGCCGCCCACTAAAAGTTCGATTTAAATCCCCCTTATAGGAATGAATATGAACCCGCAATTAACAAGCCGATTTAAAAATGCCAAACGTGCTTTTGCAACACGCCGAGTCCCTGCTGAAGAAATGCACGGCCTCGTGTATCAGGACGTCCCCCCCAAAAGCGGAGACCTGGTGCTGGCACGTATTTCAGAGCTTGGTCACCATAAGCGTATCGAGCGCATTGATGGCCGTCGTGCACACCTTTATACCGGCGATGAAGTGATCCTTTGCTATGGCAATCGCTATGCACCCGACCAGTTTGAAGCTCAGGTGCCTGATTCCCTGCAGCCCTGCCACATGGTGGCAGCCGGTGGAATCGCAAGTGAAGCCTTGTGCTGGCATAAACGCATTTCGGGGCCGACACAAATTGAACCCCTGGGGCTTATTACCAATGCTGCAGGCAAGGTGCTCAATATTTTAGACTTTGCACTTGAGCGATCACAGGCACCTTTGCTTGATAGCCATCCGGTGCCCTGTACCGCTGTTGTCGGCACATCAATGAATGCTGGTAAAACCACCAGTGCTGCCCATTTAATTCACGGACTTGAAAAGGCCGGATATAAAGTAGGGGCTATGAAAATTACCGGCACTGGCGCCGGTGGTGATTTATGGCTGATGCAGGACTCCGGTGCCTATAAAGTGCTCGATTTCACCGATGCCGGCTATCCCACAACCTTTAAAGTTCCCATTGATGAAGTCCTGTCAGTGTATGAAACACTGTCGGATGAACTGATCAAAATTGGCTGCGACGCGATCGTAGTCGAAATTGCGGATGGTATTTATCAGCCGGAAACACGCCAGATTCTGCAGTCAGACAATTTCAGAAAACGGTTTAACGGTGTCCTGTTTGCTGCACGTGAAGCCATGGGCGCCTGCAGCGGTGCCAAGTGGCTGCAACAGGAAGGCTATCAAGTGCTGGGGATCAGTGGACAGATCTGCGCTTCTCCTCTGGCACAGCGCGAAGCCGCTCAGGCCCTGTCCTTGCCGGTGTTTGACCTGGAAATGCTGAGCTGCCCCGAGCAAGCACCCAATTTGCTGTACCTGAACCCCTTGCTGCAACCGATGAAATCTGTCGGCTGATCGTGCACAAGGTTCGCTTGCCTACCATTTGGCAAACACTGCACAAGCGCCAATTCATCGCGCTTGTCAGTGTTGCGTTGATGCTGTGCAGCCTGTCCATGCTGCACAGCATTGGCATCAAGTCACTGTTTGCTTCCCCTGACCGGCACATACTGGTGCAGCAGTCTCTGCTGGCACTCTGTACGCTGGCACTGGTGGTTCTGTTCATACGCCTGACTGAACGTATTGCCCAACAACATGTCCTGGCTTGCCGTGACATACTGTTCCGGGCCATGCTGCATGCCCCTTTTCAACGGGGCCCAAAGCGTTTGGGGGTGGCGATGAACCGCCTGATCACGGACGCCAACAGCCTGAGAAAATGGGCCGGGCCGGGACTGGCCAACCTGTTGACCGGGAGCCTGCTGGTTATTGCCTATGGCCTTTACTTCACCATTGGATCGCCTCAACTCCTGCCCGTTGCCGGCACTCTGTTAGTCGCTCTGGCCATCAGCGCCGGTTTATCCCGTTCCATCATCAGCCAGACAGAAGCAAGCGTCCGTTCCCAGCGGGGTCGGTTAAGTGGCCATCTGAGCGAGCGCAGCATACAAAAGCTGTCCATCAGACGGATGCGCCGTCTGGACCATGAAGCGAAAAAGAGTCTCAACCACGGTCTGGTGCTGGCCGATCTACTGATTGGCTTGAAAACGGTCACCACATTTTTCCACACCCTGCTGATTACCGTGATTACCCTGGTAACGCTGACCTATATCGGTATTCACCTGGATGACCGGGCTGCGATACTGGAACTGTTGCACCTGCCTCTTTTTGCGCAGGGCATATTGCTTATGCACCGCGCATGGCAGTATTTCCTGATCTACAGGGTCGCCTACAAAAGACTGAGCCTGGCGCTGGTGCGCTGTCGGGCAAACTTTCACCCTTCCGGCAAAAATCTGAAAGCCGGTGAAGCCCCAGGCATCACCTTCAGAGACTGCAAACTGTCACGCAACAGCAAAACCCTGGTGGGCCGCTTTCCTTCCGGAGCACGGGTCCTGTTACGAGGCGTGCATGACAAGACAGCCTTGATACGAGCTCTGCTGGCCGAGCAGCGACCATATTCGGGCTATGCCTGCCTTGGCAAGCGGCGCGTCAGCAACCTGAATCCGAAGCGTTTGTACAAACACGTGATGGTGCTGGACCAGAACTTTGCCTTCTTCAAGACATCACTGCGTCGCAACATTGCATACGGCCAGGGCCGCCTGCAGGATGACCATTGGCAACAGGTCTGCCGCTTCCTGTCGATTCCAGATTCCCGACTGGATATGGCAGTACCTGAAATGGGCGCGGGCTTAAGCGAGCAGTGGAAGATTCGCATCATGTTTGCCCGTACTCTGCTGGCACGACCAACGCTGCTGATGATTGACCATCCTGTGCTGCTCAGCCACCCACTGGCAAAACAGCTGCTGCCCCAGCTGGTCGAAGCTGTTACCGCAACGCTGGTGATTGTATCTGAGCCAGAGGATACGCCGATCGGTTGCGAATGGCTGATCGACACCGATAGCGGTTTCTGTGGACCTGTTCAGCAATGGCGGCAAGCCCCCTGCCACCAGACCGCATAAACTGCCGGCTTGTTCATACAGGCCGGCCTTTCATGTCGCGATCTATTTACTGCAGCAATTCCGCCAGCAGATCCCGCACCTCGTCTTCACTCGCGTCCGGGCTGATGGTCAGGCAGCGATAGCCATCACCCGAGAAGGCACGATCCAGTTCGACAATGGCATGAATGGCATCCTCGCGGCAGATAAATGACAGCTCCACTTCCTTGATGCGATTCCACCCCAGACCGAAACCGCCGGGCACGAACTCCAGTTCCTGATAAATACCGCTGGTAGAACGGAACCCCTGCCCCGATAGAAAGCCCTTTTCCACATCCGCCTTCACCTGACGGTAGCCGACGTCGTGCATGCCACGAATAAAGGCTGCCACAACCGGCGCGGGATGCACACGCAGGAAGTCCTTGTCGCGCGGGTCAATGGCAAAGTCGATATCCAGGCTGGTTTCCAGCCAGACCTTGCTCTCGTTGTAGCCTTCTTCTACAACGGTAATCGGTGTTTCCGGGTGCAGCTCGATACTGAAGGGCAGCGCGCGCTCTTCTCCCGGTGCCAGGACGAATTTTTCATTCAGAACATACTGAGCCAGCGCGCAGTCGGTACGTACCTGGGTATCGTCCACCTCATGCTTGGCTTCGGTCATCAGTTTCAGCTCAATACGATCGATCTGCTGTTCAACCTCACCGCCCTTGATACGGATGGTGCCACTGACCTGGCCACCTTGGGTGACATCAATGCTGTCCGGTACGGTGTCGACCTGGGCTGCGCCGATACCGATTTTTGCCATCATGCTCTTGAGCACATTCTTCTCCTTGAAATACCTTGGATCAGTTCCTGCCGGGGTGTGCCCGCCAGTACCCGGCAGCTTTCACTGCCCCGGCGACTGACCATTGTGCATAACTTTTCCGGCAAGTTCACTGCCTCAAAGGTACCACCTCAGGCACGTGCGTGCATAAAGGACACAACCTGCTCGAGACTGTCCACACCCAGCGCCAGCATCACCAGCCGATCCACACCCAATGCCACACCGGCACAGGCGGGCAGCCCCGCCTCCAACGCCTGTACCAGCCGGGTGTCCAGCGGGCGCTGCGGCAGACCCAATACGCCCCGCTGCTGCTGATCGGCATCCAGCCGCCGTGCCTGTTCTGTGGCATCGGTCAATTCGTGGTAGCCATTGGCCAGCTCGACGCCATCCACGAACAGTTCGAAGCGCGCTGCCACTGGCCTGCCCCGATCGTCTTCACGTACCTGCGCCAGTGCCGCCATGGACGCCGGGTAGCTGTGGATAAACACCGCGCCCTGCAGCCTCGGTTCCAGCACATGGGACATCAGCAGGTTAAGCCAGGTATCGCGATCGTCATCCTCAAAGGGGGCGTCCACATGTTCCCGACAGGCCTGTTGCAGTTGCTCCAGACTGGCACAGTGCGGATCAAGGCCCAGCGCCTGCTCAAACAGCTGGGCATAACTGAGGTATTGCACCTCCAGTTCCGGCACAACCGCCTTGACCAGGCTTTCCAGCTCGGCCATCAGCTGATGATCATCAAACCCGAGCCGATACCATTCCAGCATGGTGAACTCCGGGTTGTGCCGCCGACCGGACTCGCCGTTACGAAACACCTTGGCCATCTGGTAGATATCGCCGCTGCCGGCGGCGAGCAGGCGCTTCATCGCGTATTCGGGCGAGGTTTGCAGATAGAGGCGCTCATCCTCAATCCCCGGCTGAAAGCCAAAGCTGACTTCAAGGCTGTCGATAAAGGGGTCACTGACCGCGCACTTGGACAGCACAGGCGTTTCCACCTCCAGCACGTCACGGTCGGCAAAAAAGCGGCGAATCTGCGCCAGCACCCGGGCACGAGCGCGCAGATTATCGATATCGGCACCGGGGCGCCAAAGTTCGGTTGGCATGCTGCGAAAATCCTGAAACGAAGATAGGGCAAGTCCAGCGTGAACAGTATGCTGGCCATAAACGCAAAACGGCAGCCGAAGCTGCCATTCTGGGTACTGCAAGGAAGACCGAACCGTGCCTACGGCATGCCCGTAAAGGCCGGGCGGCCTCTCAAGTACACTTAGCTGTTCGCGCGGCTGACGTACTCACCGGTGCGTGTATCGATACGCAGCACTTCACCCTGTTCGATGAACAGCGGCACACGCACTACGGCACCGGTGCTCAGCGTTGCCGGCTTGGAGCCGCCCTGAGCGGTATCACCTTTCAGACCCGGGTCGGTTTCAACCACTTCCAGTTCAACGAAGTTCGGCGGCGTGATGCTGATCGGGTTGTTGTTCCACAGGGTCACAACAATCTTGTCCTGCTCTTTCAGCCACTTGGCAGCATCACCTACGGCATTCTCGTCAGCGGCAACCTGTTCGAAGGTTTTCGGGTCCATGAAGTGCCACATTTCGCCGTCGTTGTAGAGGTACTCCATATCCGTATCCATAACGTCCGCGCTTTCAGCCGTTTCGTTGGACTTGAAGGTACGCTCCCAGATACGACCGGTCAGCAGGTTACGCAGACGGACACGGGTGAATGCCTGGCCTTTACCCGGCTTGACGAACTCGACGTCGACCATGCTGCAGGGGTCACCATCGATCATCACTTTCATGCCGTTCTTGAACTGGTTGCTGGAGTAGTTAGCCATAAGTGCGTGTTCCACGATCTTGATTCGAAGGAGACCCCATCCGCTGGGCCGGGGTCAGAAAATTGACAGCCATTCTACTGCAAAGGAGAATGCAGGCAAATCCATCCTGCACAACCAGCCCCGAGCACCACATCCCGATGAATCTGCTGCATCCTGTCGATACCGATTGGCAGACCGAATTGCGTCACCTGATCACCGACCCGGCCGAGCTGCTGCGTCTGCTTGAGCTGCCCCCCTCCCTGCTGGAGGGTGCGCTGAACGCCGAACGTCAGTTTGCCTTGCGTGTTCCCAGGCCGTACCTGAACCGCATTCGTCGCGGCGATCCGAACGACCCGCTGCTACTGCAGATTCTGCCGCTGCAACAGGAGCTGCTGGAAGTGCCGGGGTTTGGCACCGACCCTCTGGCCGAAGCCGAAGCCAACAAGTCCAGTGGGCTGATTCACAAGTACCGCGACCGGGTGCTGCTGGTTCTGTCCGGCGCCTGTGCCATCAACTGCCGTTACTGTTTCCGCCGCCATTTTCCCTATGCCGACAACCAGCTGGGAGGCGCTCAATGGCAGGCAGCGCTCGATTACATCCGCAAGCATGAGCAGGTCAGCGAAGTGATCTTTTCCGGTGGCGACCCGCTGGCGACGCCCGATGGCCGGCTGGCCCGTATGGTCAGGGAGCTGGAGCAGATCCCACACCTGCAGCGTCTGCGCATTCACTCCCGCCTGCCGGTGGCAATTCCGCAGCGCATCACTCCCGAACTGACACAGCTGCTGGCCGACAGCCGGTTGAGCGCCACACTGGTACTGCATATCAACCACCCACAGGAGGTGGATGCCCAGGTGCGTACGGCGCTGCAGCCGCTGCGTCGTGCCGGCGTGACCCTGTTTAATCAGGCCGTGCTGCTCAAAGGCATCAACGATAGCGTGGCAATACAGAAGGCACTGAGCGAAAGCCTGTTCAGTGACGGCATCCTGCCCTATTATCTATTTGTCCTTGATGCTGTGGCCGGCGCCGCACATTTCGATGTCAGTGACGAGCAGGCACGCCGCCTGGTGGGCCAATTGCAGGCCGAACTGCCCGGCTATCTGGTGCCGCGTCTGGCACGGGAAATCCCGGGCCGACCGTCCAAGACGTTGCTGCCGCCGATCCCGCCCGAGGACTAAGCAGTCAGCTCAGGTTCAGCAAACCACACTCAGTGTGGCGACCTTTTCAGTAGCCAGTACCAACGGATCAGGAACTCCATGAACAAACAGACGCCCTCTCTCCGCAGCACCTTCAGACTCGGCGGCCTTATCGCTGTAACCACCCTGCTGGTCGCCTGCGCCCAGAAGCCGCAGCCGGAGCCAGTGGCCGTGGAACCCGAACCCAAGCCCGAGCCCAAGCCGGTACTGCTGATAAGTGACCACCGTACTCAGGGCTCAGGCGCCGCCAATATCAGCTTTACCAACGGCACCGACCAGACGCTGCAATATGTCATGTTCAAAACGACGGCATTTACCGCTGACGGCCGGCCGGTCAATTCGAAAAAGAGCGGGCGTCGCAACGCCTGGCTGCGCGTAGCCGGCCCCTTTGCGCCCGGTGAACAGGTTGGCAACAAGGTGTGGCAGAAGGTATGGCAGCACCCCAACCTGGGCTGCTTCCGCATTGAAGGCGCCGAGCTGATCTTTGCCGACCAGAGCGTTGAATATCACGAGGTCGATCGCATGGCACTGATGAACAAGAGTGCCATGCTCAACAGCGCCTGTGGCGGCGCGGGTGTCAATACCGCATCTCAGTAAGCTCAGGTTTTGCGCGGCGGGGTCAGCGGGAAGGCAGTGACATTTCCCTTGGCCTCGCTGATCCTGGCCACCCCTTCATTTTTCACTTCATCAATACGGATGATCGCCTGCATGGGTACGTAGCAGGTGTTTACGTCGGCAAATTCCTGCTTCAGTTTTTCCTCCCCCGGGTCCACCAGCAGTTCGGACCGGTTGCCAAACACGAACTCTTCCAGCTGGATAAACCCCCAGAGGTCACTCTGATACACGTGGCGTACGTACACTTCGTACACCTTGTCCTGATTGACGAAACTGACTCGATACAGAGGTGCTTCATTCGCCATAAGGCGCTACTCTCCCGCTAAATGCTATGAAGCGGATATGGGGGCGTTACGGCGGAAAACAAGACTGGATAATTTTTAACCAGTTTATGGCCTAACTGCCCGCCCTTGGGTATAATTTGCGCCCTCTTCGAGACCCGCTCTCTTTTTATTTCCACAGGTTTTACAGGTGATTCATGGCGAAAAAGCTGTTTATCAAGACACATGGCTGTCAGATGAACGAGTACGACTCCTCCCGCATGGCGGATCTGCTGGGCGAAAGCCACGCGCTGGAGTTGACGGACAATCCCGATGACGCGGATGTCCTGCTGCTGAACACCTGCTCGATCCGTGAGAAGGCGCAGGAGAAGGTGTTCCATCAGCTGGGCCGCTGGCGCAAGCTGAAGGAACAGCGCCCCGATTTGATGATCGGCGTCGGTGGCTGCGTCGCCTCTCAGGAAGGCGAAGCCATCCGTGACCGCGCACCCTATGTGGACATGATCTTCGGCCCGCAGACGCTGCACCGTCTGCCGGAGATGATCACCGAGAGCCGTAACGGCGGCGTTGGCATCGTCGATGTCAGCTTCCCGGAGATCGAGAAGTTCGACCACCTGCCCGCCCCCAAGGTAGAAGGCGCCGAGGCGTTCGTCTCCGTGATGGAAGGCTGCAGCAAGTACTGCACTTTCTGTGTGGTGCCCTACACCCGGGGCGAAGAAGTCAGCCGCCCGCTGGACGATGTGCTGGCCGAGTGTGTCGAGCTAGCCGAACAGGGTGTGCGCGAGGTGAACCTGTTGGGCCAGAACGTCAACGCCTATCGCGGCGCCACCCATGACGGCGACACCGCCGATCTGGCCGAACTGATCCGCTGCGTGGCCGCGATTGATGGCCTCGATCGCATCCGCTTCACCACCTCGCACCCGGTGGAGTTCAGCGACAGTCTGATCGACGTCTACGCCGAAGTACCCGAGCTGGTCAGCCACCTGCACCTGCCGGTACAGAGCGGTTCCGACCGTATCCTGATGGCGATGAAACGTGGTCACACGGCACTGGAATACAAGTCCAAGCTGCGCCGCATCAAGAAACTGCGCCCGGATATCAGTTTCTCGTCCGATTTTATCATCGGCTTCCCCAATGAAACCGATGCCGATTTCGAAGCCACCATGAACCTGATCGCCGACATCGGATTCGATGCCTCGTTCAGCTTCATCTACAGCCGTCGCCCGGGCACCCCGGCTGCCGACCTGCCCGATAACGTGGACGAAGAAACCAAGAAGCAGCGACTGAAAATTCTGCAGGACCGCATCACGGCGCAGGCGTTCCAGATCAGCCGCCGCATGGTGGGCAGCACCCAGCGCATTCTGGTCAACGGCTACTCGAAAAAGGACCCGGGCCAGCTGTCCGGTCGCACCGAGAATAACCGTGTGGTCAACTTCCGCTGCGACAATCCGGATCTGATCGGCCATTTTGCCGATGTCCGTATTGCTGAAGCCTATGCCAATTCCCTGCTCGGCGAACTGATCAGTTCCGAGCTGGACGCCTGACTCTAGGAGCGCGACTTGACCCCCAACCATTCCACTACCCTGATTCTGGAACCGAACAATCCGGCTGCCCTGCTCAATCTGTGCGGCCAGTTTGATGCCCATCTGAAGCTGCTCGAAGAGCGTACCGGCGTCGAGGTCCGCAACCGCGGCAACCGATTCCAGCTGGTCGGCCCCGATGCCGCCACCCGTGCCATGAGCCGCCTGTTGGAACAGCTGTACAAGCAGGCACTGACCGGTGACACCCTGAGCCCGGAAGGCATCCATCTGCAACTGCAGGACAGCGGCATCGAGCAGCCGCCCAAGCGCAGCGACAAGGCGCAGAGCGAGGATGAAAAACGCTATTCGATCCGCACCCGCAAGGTGCTGATCAAGCCCCGTGCCGGCAAGCAGCAGGACTACGTGCATCAGATTCGCACCCACGACATCAACTTCGGCATCGGCCCGGCCGGTACCGGCAAGACCTATCTGGCCGTGGCCTGCGCCGTGGAAGCGCTGGAGCGGGAAGAGGTGAGCCGCATCCTGCTGGTGCGTCCAGCGGTGGAAGCCGGCGAAAAACTGGGCTTCCTGCCCGGTGACCTGAGTCAGAAGGTCGACCCCTACCTGCGCCCGCTGTACGACGCCCTGTACGAGATGCTCGGCTTCGAAAAGGTAGCCAAGCTGATCGAGCGCAACGTGATCGAAGTGGCCCCGCTGGCCTACATGCGTGGCCGCACCCTGAACGGTTCCTTCGTGATTCTGGATGAAAGCCAGAACACCACGCGCGAACAGATGAAGATGTTCCTGACCCGCATCGGTTTCGGTTCCACCGCCGTGATCACCGGTGACAAGACCCAGATCGACCTGCCCAAGGGCGTCAAGTCGGGCCTGCTGCATGCCATGGAAGTGCTGGATGGCGTCAAGGAGATCGGTTTTACCTACTTCGGCTCCAAGGACGTGGTGCGCCACCCGCTGGTGCAGCACATTGTTGAAGCCTATG
>Ga0193959_1000515_pt1 | contig 15445 bp, 14 predicted proteins | sample FB_2_MG_FD_140333 | JGI IMG/M metagenome (GOLD analysis project Ga0193959, IMG submission 140333) | Microbial mat bacterial communities from the Broadkill River, Lewes, Delaware, United States - FB_2_MG | ecosystem: Environmental > Aquatic > Freshwater > River > Microbial mats | place: USA... | reverse complement strand
TGTGTCCGGCTCCAGGTAAGTTACCTCAAAGCCTTCGCGCTCCAGCTGACGGCAGGGATCAAGCACCGCCTTGTGCTCGATCTTGGATGTAATGATGTGCTTGCCTTTCTTGCTGTAGAAGCGCGCTACGCCCTTGATCGCCAGGTTATCGGACTCGGTCGCGCCAGACGTCCAGACAATCTCACGCGGGTCGGCACCCAGGGTATTCGCTACCTGACGGCGTGCATTTTCGACCGCTTCTTCAGCCTTCCAGCCGAACAGGTGAGAGCGGGACGCCGGGTTACCAAAGTTGCCATCCAGAGTCAGGCACTCGGCCATTTTCTCCGCGACACGCGGATCAACCGGGGTGGTAGCGGCATAATCGAGGTAGATCGGCAGTTTCATCTTGTCTCTCCAGAAAACTCTCACACAGCTGCTTTGGTACGCGCTGACTGTTTGGTGCTGCTTGCAATCAGTTGATCGACCTGGCGCTGCTGTCGATCGGCCACCTGCTGCACGTCACTGCGTGCTACCAGATCAGCCAGACTGATGCTGCTCAAAAAACCGTGAATCTGATCGCTCAGATCACACCAGAGGTGGTGGGTCAGGCAGATCTCACCGCCCTGACAGCCACCGTTATGCTGACAACCCGTCGCATCCACGGACTCGTTGACCGCATCGATAACTTCGGCCACATTGATCTGCGCCTGTTCTCGCTTGAGCTGGTACCCGCCTCCGGGCCCCCGCACACTGCGCACCAGATCATTGCGACGCAACTTGGCAAACAGCTGCTCCAGGTAGGACAGCGAAATCCCCTGACGCTCGGAGATATCAGCCAGACTGATCGGCCCTCTGCCCTCATGCAAAGCCAGATCCAGCATTGCGGTCACAGCGTAGCGCCCTTTGGTTGTTAATCGCATAACATTCCTCATACTCACGCTTTACAGCCTGAGGTCATTATGCAATTCCCCAGTAAATCAGTCAACTATTAGTCCGAGCACCACTGTCAGGATTTAGCCTTCCTCTGCGCCTGAACCTCTGCTTCCGATGCCTGCCCAGGCATGCCGCTGACATCATCCACAGCCGCTTCAAAGTCCTCGGACTTCAACTCGGGCAGCTGCTCGTCACAGTATCCCGGCTTCAGCTCACACAAGGCCTTACCCATGGTTTCGACCTTATGGTCCATCGCCTGCATGTGATCAAGCAGGCAACGAATCGCATGCGCAACCGGGTCAGACACCTCTCGAGTAACCGCATAGGCATCAAAGCCTACCTTATCGGCCATCTGACGACGCTTCAGCTCTTCCGGCGACTCCTCTTCCGGATGACGCTTGATAATCCGCCCCGGAATCCCGACTACAGTCGCATCCTCAGGCACATCGCGCGTCACCACCGCATTGGAGCCTACCCGCGCCCCGGCACTGATCGTGATCGGTCCCAGCACCTTGGCTCCGGCACCGCACACCACATTATTGCCCAGCGTCGGGTGGCGCTTGCCCTTGTTCCAACTAGTTCCGCCAAGCGTCACGCCATGATAGAGCGTAACATCATCACCAATCTCGGCCGTCTCTCCGATCACAACACCCATGCCATGATCAATGAAGAAGCGGCGCCCGATGGTCGCGCCCGGATGAATTTCGATACCGGTCAGCCAGCGCGCCAGATTGGAAATCATCCGCGCCAGCCACTTGAAGTCGCGACGCCATAACGCATTGGCCGCCCGATGACACCAGATCGCATGCAACCCCGGATAAGCCGTCAGCACCTCAAAGGCGTTGCGTGCCGCCGGATCTCGATGAAATACCGACCGTATATCCTCGCGCATCTGCTTAAACATCGTCGTCACCTCGCTGTGGCGCTTCGAGCTTGCGCTCCATCGCCTTCAGTATTCCCCGCAGCACATTGATTTCCACCTTGTCCGGCACCGCACGCTGAAACAGGCGTCGCAGACGCGGCATCAACTGGCGCGGATTATCAGGGTCCAGAAATTCGATTTTGACCAGCGTGCGCTCCAAATGCTCGAACATCAGCTCCACTTCCCGCTGATCCGCCAACTCGATATCCCATTCGGTCCCCCACTGAGGGCGCGCCGCCTGTTGCTCCGCGACTTCCGCCATGCGCAGCTCATAGGTAATCACCTGCACGGCCGCGGCAATGTTCAATGAACTGAAGGTATCCACGGCCGGGATATGAACATGGTGATGGCAGCGTTGCAGCTCTTCGTTCGTCAAGCCCCGGTCTTCGCGCCCAAACAGAATGGCCACCCGCGCCTTGCCCTTGAGCGGGGCCGCTATAGCGGCCAGCTCACGCGGATTGACCAGTGGCCAGGGGATATGGCGCTCGCGCGCACTGGTGCCGAAGACCAGTTCACAATCGGCAATAGCCTCATCCAGAGATTCGACCACTGTCGCCTGTTCCAGCAAGTCCGTTGCGCCAGAGGCCCGCGCATCGGCATCCGGGTGCGGAAAACACTTGGGACTGACCAGACAGAGGTCATGCAACCCCATGTTCTTCATGGCTCGGGCCACCCCACCGATATTGCCCGGGTGGGTCGTGTTCACAAGTACGATTCGAATGTGATCAGACATTTGTGTTTCGCCGCTAAAAGCCCACTATTCTATCAGATGATCATCGAGTTGCAGACCACCTGTTCAGCGCAGCTGCGGTCTGAGCTACAATAACACTTTGCCAACCCTGAAAACTGGACTCCGACACTGATGCAACCGATGGTTAATATTGCCCTGCGCGCTGCCCGCACCGCAGGTGAACAGGTCTCTCGCGCCCTGGAACGCCTTGATTTGATCAAATCCGAACAGGCCGATGTGGCAGAGTTCATCAGTGATCTCTGCCAACAGGCCGAGCGAACGATCGTCAACCAGATCCAGAAGGCCTACCCACACCACAGCCTGATCGGCGAATACACCGGACTGCACGCACCGGTTGGCGAAGGCCCCGGCGAGTGCGAATGGCACCTCAGCCCGATCGACAGCCTGACCAACTTCTCCAACGCCTTGCCGATGTTTGCGCTCAGCATTACCGGCTTCATCAATGGCCGCGCCGAGCACTGCGTTGTTATTAACCCGATGTTTGGCGAAGAGTTTACAGCCAGCCGCGGCAAGGGTGCCCAGCTCAACGGAAAACGCCTGCGTGTCAGCAACCGCACCAGCCTCGAAGGCGCCATCATCGGCACCGGCTACCACGGCCGCAGCAGCGACAAGCCCTGGATGGAATCCCACGCCCGCATGATGCAGGAAGTCATGCAGGCCGGCGCCACCCTGCACAACAGCGGCTCCCCGGTTCTGAGCCTGGCCTACACCGCTGCCGGCCGCCTGGACGGTTTCTACCAGATCGGCCTCAACAGCACCGAACTGTCCGCCGGCCTGCTGCTGATCCGCGAAGCCGGCGGCCTGGTATCCGACTTCTCGGGCGGCAACCAGTACAACGATCGCGGCAACCTGATCACCGCCAATCCCAAGCTGCTCAAGGCCCTGCTGCGCACCCTGCGCCCGGCCACTGCAGAAGGCCTGCGCTAAGCCTCAATACACTCCGGCCAAAAGCCCTTAGCCAACGCCAGACATAAAAAAACCGCATCCTCGGATGCGGTTTTTTTTATCCAATCCTGGCGATCAGACAGTCATCGGGTCACGCAGCACGATTGTCTCGTTGCGATCCGGACCGGTGGAGATGATATCGATCGGCGCTTCGATCAGCTGTTCCAGGCGCGTAATGTAAGTGCGCGCATTTTCCGGCAGCTCATCGATAGACTTAACACCTACGGTGGATTCCGTCCAACCGGCCACTGCTTCGTAGATCGGCTTGATCACGTCGTAATCTTCACTGCCACTCAGGGAGCTGACCGGGTTGCCATTTTCGTCTTCGTAGCCGACACAGATATTGATCTGCTCGAGCCCGTCCAGCACATCCAGCTTGGTCAAACAGATACCGGATACGGAGTTGATCTGGATCGCGTGTTTGAGTGCAACCGCGTCAAACCAGCCACAACGACGTGCACGACCGGTCGTAGCACCAAACTCGTGACCACGCTCAGCCAGACGCTGACCCACATCACAGTGCAACTCGGTCGGGAAGGGACCACCGCCCACGCGGGTAGTGTAAGCCTTGGTGATACCCAGAATGTAATCCAGGTACAGAGGACCGAAACCACTACCGGTAGAAGTGCCGCCAGCCGTGGTGTTGGAAGAGGTTACGAACGGGTAGGTACCATGGTCGATATCCAGCAGCGAGCCCTGAGCACCTTCAAACATGATGCTGGCACCCTGCTTGCGCAGCTCGTGCAGCTTGGCTGTCACGTCGGTGATCATCGGCACCAGTGTCTTCGCCATTTCCATGCAGCTATCGTACGTCTGCTGGAAGTCGATGGCATCGACCTTGTAGTAGTTCTGCAGCATGAAGTTGTGGTATTCCAGCACATCCTTCAGCTTGGCAGCAAAGCGCTCGGGGTCCGCCATATCACCCAGGCGCAGACCGCGACGGGCAACCTTATCTTCGTATGCCGGGCCAATACCACGACCAGTAGTACCGATCTTGGCATTGCCACGGGCCAGTTCACGCGCCTGATCCAGGGCAACATGACTCGCCAGAATCAGCGGACAGGCCGGGCTCAGCTTCAGGCGGTCGCGTACCGGCACACCCTTCTCTTCCAGCTCGGCAATCTCCTTCAGCAGCGCGTCCGGTGACAACACCACACCATTACCGATCAGGCAGAGCACATTCTGACGCAGAATGCCGGAGGGGATCAGGTGCAGGACGGTTTTTTCACCATCAATCACCAGTGTATGGCCAGCGTTGTGACCGCCCTGGAAGCGGACAACCGCCGCAACCTGCTCGGTCAGCAGATCGACGATCTTACCCTTACCTTCATCACCCCACTGGGTGCCCAGAACAACGACGTTTTTACCCATTGCTGTCTCGAATACTCTTTAAGTTCAAAAAAAACGCTTAGAGGTCTTTGACGACCCAGGCCCCACCCTCGGCCACCAGCCGCTGAGTGTATTGCCCGCCTTGATCCACTTCACCTTCGAGCTGCTGCACAACTCGCTTGCCGCTGCGACGCAATGCGTCGATCGCAACATGCAGACTCTCAGACTCTCCTGCCGGCGCCAGAACCACCGACTCGGATGGCTGAGTCAGACAGCCCGCCAGGTCCAGCAGGGTTTTCAGGTCGGCGCTGAAACCGGTTGCCGGACGCGCACGCCCGAAATCCTTACCAATATTGTCGTAACGACCACCCTTCGCCAGCGCCTGACCATACTCAGGAGTATAGGCCGCAAAGACCACGCCGGTGTGGTAGTGATAACCGCGCAATTCACTGAGATCAAAATAGGCATTCACACCCGGGAAACGGGCCTGAATCCGGGCCGCAAGATCGCCCAGATAGCGAATGGCGTCACCCAACGCCGCGTCATGGCCAAACAGGGCCTCGGCACGCTTGAGCACATCAGCCGAGCCATTCAGGCGCGGCAGCTGACACAACCATTCACGCACCTGCTCGTCTGCCAGCTCCAGTTCAGCCACAAAACGACCGACTTCGGGCAATGCCTTACGCTGCAACATATCCTGGTAGTCTGCCTGCTGCTGTGCCGTCAGACCGCACAGCTCCATCAAGCGACTGAAAATGCCCACATGGCCGAGATCCAGACTGATGGTACCGGTCAATCCCACCTCTTTCAGCGTTGCCAACATCAGGCTGATCACCTCGACATCGCTGTCGGGACCAGCATGACCATAGAGTTCGGCACCCAGCTGAAGAGGGTTACGAGAAGCCAGCATATTGGCCGGATGAGTATGCAATACAGAACCGCAGTAACACAGACGACTGGCACCTTCGGTGCGCAGACGGTGAGCATCGATACGGGCAACCTGCGGTGTCATATCGGCCCGCACGCCCAGCGTATGACCGCTGATGCGATCGGTTACCTTGAAGGTATTGAGGTCCAGGTCATGCCCTACACCGGTCAGCAGGGATTCCAGATGTTCCGCGATCGGCGGCATCACCAGCTCATATCCCCAGTGATGGTACAGGTCCAGAACCTTGCGACGCATCAATTCAACCTGCCGTGCCTGAGGCGGCAACAGCTCCATTATTCCGTCGGGCAGCAACCAGCGATCTGCCAATGCCATGCGTTACTCCGCTGTCATGGGGTGGTCTGATTCACAAAAAAACCGGGCGCAAACCCGGTTGATGGATCATATCACGAAATCGGGCGCCAAAGGCACCCGATTTACGTTGTACTATTGTGTAACCTCTGTTCCCTGAGCGCTATTCAGGTAACGGAAGAACTCACTTTTCGGATCCAGTACGAAGAGGTCGCCTCCGGTCGAGAAGGACTCGCGATAGGCCTTCAGACTGCGATAGAAGGAGTAGAACTCCGGATCACGCTGAAAGGCCTCGGCATAGATGGAGGCCGCCTGAGCATCACCCTCACCGCGCACGGTTTCCGCTTCACGGAAGGCGTCAGCCAGGATAACGGTGCGCTGACGATCGGCATCCGCACGAATACCTTCCGCAAGCTCCTTGCCTCGCGCACGCAGTTCACGCGCCAGACGCAGACGCTCGGTACGCATACGCTCATACACAGAAGAAGACACTTCCTGCGGCAGGTCGATACGCTTCACACGTACATCGATGACCTCGATCCCCAGCTCCGACTGCGCCAGATCACTCAATGCCCGAATGACATCCCCCATCACCTCTTCACGCGCACCGGAAACCACTTCGGTCAGCGTACGCTCACCAAACTGATTACGCAGACTGGTTTCGATACGGGTCGCCAGCAGGTCTGCCGCACGGAATTCATCACCCGAGGTCGCAGTGTAGTACTTGGCTACGTTATCGATGCGCCACTTGATGAAGGAGTCCACAATCAGACGCTTCTTCTCCAGGGTCAGGAATGCCTGGGGACGCGCATCCAGGGTCATGATCCGCCCTTCGAACTTGCGAATGGTGTTCACAAACGGGATCTTGAAGTGCAGACCCGGCTTGATATCCGCCTCAACCACTTCACCGAAACGCAGCTTGATGGCACGCTCCGTTTCCTTGACGATGTAAACCGACTTGGAGCCGACCATCACCACCACCAGCAGTGCGATCAACCCGAACATGGATGTAGGTTTCATTAACGTCCCTCCCTCAGGCCTGAGGTCGCCGGTGCACGCTGACGGGTTTCCTCGACCACCTGATCGGTGATCTGACGCAGCGTTTCTTCGTCCAGACGGACGCCTCGACCCGTATTATCACGCACCTGAGGCTGCTGAGCCGTCAAGCGATCCAGCGGCAGGTACATCATGTTGTTACCCCCATCGACATCCACAATGACCTTGCCGGTGCGACCCAGCACATCCTGCAACGTATCGATGTACAAGCGCTCGCGCGTTACTTCCGGTGCCTTCTGGTATTCGGTCAGCAGTGCCTTGAAACGGCTTGCCTCACCGGTTGCCTTGGCAACCACCTCTTCACGATAGGCATTGGACTCTTCCAGCAGACGCTGAGCACGACCACGCGCCTCCGGCACGATGCCGTTGGCATAGGCTTCCGCCTCGTTCTTGGCTCGCTGCTCATCCTCACGCGCCTTGATCACGTCATCGAACGCATCCTGCACCTGACGCGGTGCCTGGGCATTCTTGATGTTGACCTTGGAGATACTCAGACCCGTGGTGTAGTTCTCCATGTAACGCTGCAAACGCGCCTGCACCTGCAACGCCAGAGTGTCACGCCCTTCGGTCAGGATACCGTGCATGTCGGACGTACCCACCACATGACGCAACGCCGACTCGGACGACTGAGCCAGACTGTCACTCGGATCACGCACCTTGAGCGCAAACTGCATCGGATCGGACACCACGTACTGAACCGTCATATCCACATCAACAATGTTCTCATCCGCTGTCAGCATCAGAGAGCGATGATCATAGGTACGCAGACGCGTAGTATTGACCTTCTGCACCTCATCGATCAGCGGCGGGTTCCACTGCAGACCCGGCTTCACGGTGTCATGGTACTTGCCCAGTCGCAGCACAATGCCACGCTCCTGCTCGTCGACGGTATAGAATCCCATACCGGCCCAGAACAGCGCCGCAATAACCACCAGCACGACAAAGAAGCCGCTGCCGCCACTCGTGCCGCCGCCATCACCACCGAAGCCACCACGCTTCTTGCCGCCGCCAAAGATACCGCCCAGGCGGTCCTGCAGCTTGCGCATTGCCTCATCGAGATCGGGCGGCCCCTGATCATTGCCACCGCCACGTTTGCCGCGGTTGTTGCCACCGCCGCTCCAGGGGTCATGGTTGTCACCATTACCGCCAGGCTCATTCCAGGCCATAGTGTTCTCCGTATTAAACCGCTGAATTATCTGTTGTTCATGCTGCGATTATGACCGCAACGACCGCGTTAATCGACCGCCTCCGGAACGTATTGTTCCGGATTTATCCCCAGGCGACTGAGCAGACGCCTGAAATCCTTCATCTGCATACGCACCTCCAGCTGCATCTGCCCCAGCTCGTCCACCTGCTCATTGACCACCGCAGACTGCGCATACAGCTGGGCTCGCAGGTTGCCATCGCGCGGAGACAGCGTCAGCACATCATGGAACATCTCGTCTCCGAGACGCTCGCTGATGGCGTCCTGCAGCAGGTCAATCCCGGCACCGCTGACCGCCGACACCCAGACACGCCAGGGCACGCCATTTTCGTCACGATCAATACGCGGCTCCGCATCTTCGAACCGGTCAATCTTGTTGTATACCTGCAATACGGGCACTTCGGCTGCACCGATCTCTTCCAGCACCGCCTCAACCTGCTCGATATGCTCACGTCGCTCTTCATCGTAGCAATCGATCACATGCAGCAACAGCCCGGCATCGGTCGTCTCCTGCAGGGTCGCCCTGAAAGCCTCGACCAACTTGTGCGGCAGGTGCCGGATAAACCCGACCGTATCCGCCAGAATCACCGGCCCCACATCCGGCAACTCGATCTTGCGCAGCGTCGGATCCAGCGTGGCAAACAACTGGTCCGCCGCATACACATCGGCTGTCGTAATGCGATTGAACAGCGTCGATTTGCCGGCGTTGGTATAACCGACCAGCGAAACCGTAGAGATCTCCGCACGCTGCCGCGCCCGACGCCCTTGATCGCGCTGTTTACGGACCTTTTCCAGTCGCTTCAGAATAGACTTGATGCGCGCACGCAACAAACGACGATCGGTCTCCAACTGGGTCTCGCCGGGACCACGCAGGCCGATCCCCCCTTTCTGGCGCTCAAGGTGGGTCCAGCCACGCACCAGGCGAGTCGACATGTGCTCCAGCTGAGCCAGTTCCACCTGCAGCTTGCCCTCATGCGTCCGCGCACGCTGAGCAAAAATATCCAGGATCAGACCGGTGCGATCCAGCACTCGGCACTGCAGCTCACGTTCAAGGTTTCGCTCCTGGGCCGGACTCAGGGCATGGTTGAAAATGACCAGTTCAGCTTCATGCATGCGCACCAGCTCGGCCAGTTCCTCTACCTTGCCTTTACCCAGAAAGAACTTGGGACTGGGGTCGGCACGCGACCCGGTCAGAAAGTCGACCGGATCGGCGCCTGCAGAAAGGGCCAACTCTTCGAGTTCACGGGGATTTTCGCGATCTTCTTCACTGGAGAATTCGATGTGGACGAGGATCGCGCGCTCGCCCGACTCGGGACGCTCAAAAAACAATTAATACCTCATTCAGCAGGCTTTTCGTCCGCTACCGGCAACTTCACCGGGCGGGCGGGCACTACTGTGGAAATAGCATGCTTGTACACCATCTGACTGACAGTGTTTTTCAGCAGGATGACGAACTGGTCGAAAGATTCGATCTGCCCCTGCAGTTTAATACCGTTTACCAGGAAGATAGACACTGGTACTCGTTCCTTGCGCAGAACGTTAAGGTAAGGGTCTTGTAGTGATTGCCCTTTTGACATTGCAAACTCCTTCCAAAGTGGAAATCGATTTATAAGTGTAGTTGTAAGTATACGGATTAAACTGACTCGGCGTCATACAGTTGCACGAACAACAGAGTTTGCGCGCGATCATACCCGATTTCAATTTATAACGGCAGGGTCAACCAGTTTCAAGGCACGGGCGAGCAATTTCTTGTCGCCGGTTTGCAGCCAGTGTACCCCCTGCCAGCTGCGCAGCCAGGTCAACTGCCGCTTGGCCAGCTGGCGCGTGGCCACAATCCCCTTATAGCGCATGGTGTCACGGTCATAGTCACCGGCAAACCAGGACCACATCTGCCGATAACCGACACACCTGATCGAGGGCATACCGGCGTGCAGATCACCGCGCTCCCACAGGGCCCGCACTTCCGCCTCGAACCCCGCTGCCAGCATCAGATCGAAGCGCTGTTCAATACGATCATGTAACACCGAGCGATCATCCGGCGTCAGCGCCAACGGCAGAATGTCGAAGGGCAGCTCGGCCTCGTCCTGTTCACGCCAGTGGTCGCTGATCGGGCGGCCGGTCAGTTCATAGACTTCCAGCGCACGCTGCAGCCGCTGAGCATCATTGGGCTTCAGACGCTGTGCACCTTCGGGGTCTACCTCTGCCAAACGCGCGTGAATTGCCGGCCAGCCCCGCTCGGCCGCTTCAGCCTCGATCCGCGCCCGTATGGCCGCATCCGCCTGCGGTAATTTGGCCAACCCCTGCTTGAGAGCATTAAAGTAGAGCATGGTTCCCCCCACCAGCACCGGCAGCCGCCCCGCTGACTGAACCTGCTCTATTTCTCGCAGCGCATCTTCACGAAATTGGGCCGCCGAGTAGGCGTCTGCCGGATCCAGCATATCGATCAGGCGATGCGGGTAGGCCTCCAGTTCTTCAGGAGTCGGCTTGGCCGTACCTATATCCATACCCTTGAATACCATTGCCGAGTCAACACTGATCAGCTCACACGGCAACGCATCGCAGAGCTGCATCGCCAGGTCGGTCTTGCCCGAAGCCGTGGGCCCCATTATAAAAATCACACGCGGCTTCCGGCCCGTTACTGACGTCATCATTGTCCTCGCAAAAACAGTTTATCCAGCTGTCCCAGGCTAAGCTGGGTCCAGGTGGGACGACCATGGTTACACTGGCCGCTGCGCTCGGTTTGTTCCATATCCCGCAACAGGGCGTTCATTTCCGGCAGTGTCAGCTGACGGTTGGCGCGCACGGCGCCATGACAGGCCATGGTTGCCAGCAGTTCATTCAGGTGTGCTTCAATCCGGTCACTGGCACCAAACTGCAGCATGTCGCCCAGCACATCACGCACCAGCTGCTCCACATTCGCTCTGGCCAGTGCCACCGGCACCTCGCGAATCACCAGCGACTCCTCCGCCATTCGCTCCAGCCTGAAGCCCAGGCGATGAAACTCTTCAGGCAACTCTTCGGCAATATCGGCTTCGCGTGCACTGACAGCAAGATTAAGCGGTACCAGCAGTGGCTGACTGCGGATGCGATCCTGCTCGAATGCCTGCTTCATCCGCTCATAAACGATGCGCTCATGGGCCGCATGCATGTCGACCAGCACCAGCCCTTCGGCATTCTGCGCCAGAATATAGATGCCATGCAGTTGTGCCAGTGCGTATCCCAGCGGCGGCAGTTCAGCCTGCTCGCCACTGGCGCCGGCAGGCGTGATACCGGCTTCAGAGACCGCACTCGAGGGCACAGCACCTGCCGGTTGATGCAGGGCGCCATACGCCCGAATCTGTTCGCTCACCTGCGATGAGCTGCGCGGTGCTCCTCCTCCGGCATAGCTCAACCCCATCGGGCGCTGGCGCAACGCCGACAGGTCCGGGCCCGACAAGGCCGACTCAGACTGAGACACGATGCCTGGCGATGCCTGCTCGACCTCAGCCGTTTCAGCCGCCTGAGCCGGAGCAACGTCCTGTGGCCGCAGGTCGGCAATCACCCGGTAGAGCGTACGAAAAATAAAGTCATGTACCAGCCGGCTCTCGCGAAAGCGCACTTCGTGCTTGGTCGGGTGTACATTGACATCCACCAGTGCCGGGTCCAGCTCCAGATAGAGCACGTACGCCGGATGACGACCGTGAAAGAGCACATCCTGATAGGCCTGACGCACTGCATGCGTCACCACCTTATCCCGAATGACTCGACCATTAACAAAGAAATACTGCTGATCGGCCTGAGAGCGGGAGAAGGTTGGCAGCCCCATCCAGCCCCACAAGCGCAACCCCGAGGCCTCGGCGATCACATCCAGTGCCACTGACTGCTCAACGAAAGCCTTACCCAGCAGCTGCCCCAGGCGCTGCTCCCTGGCCGGCCCGGTGTCTGCCGGACGCAACTGGTGCACCACCCGTGCATTGTGCTTCAGGCCAAAGCCGACATCGTAACGACTCAGCGCCAGACGCTTGACCACCTCTTCCAGATGGCGAAATTCGGTCTTTTCGGTCTTGAGAAACTTGCGCCGCGCCGGGGTATTGAAGAACAGGTCTCGCATTTCGACCGTGGTCCCCGCCGGATGCGCCGCCGGCACCACCTCGGTGGTCATATCACGCCCCTGAGCCGACACCGACCAGGCTGCGCTCTGGTCGGCGGTACGTGAGGTCAGGGTCAGACGCGATACCGAGCTGATACTCGCCAACGCCTCACCACGGAACCCCAGACTGCCCACGGCCTCCAGATCTTCCAGCATGGTGATCTTGGACGTCGCATGGCGACTCAGCGCCAGCGGCAAATCCTCTTTATCGATCCCAGAGCCATTATCGCGCAGACGGATCAGCTTGACGCCCCCCTGCTCGACATCCAGTTCAATTCGATCCGCACCGGAATCAAGGCTGTTTTCGAGCAGTTCCTTGACGACCGAGGCCGGGCGTTCAACAACTTCACCCGCCGCAATCTGGTTGGCCAGCTGCGGCGAGAGCAAATGAATAGCTGCCATAGGTTCCTGTTTGATGCTTAACCGGCGGGAATGCGCAGCACCTGACCGACACGAATGCGGTCACCGCTGAGTTGGTTGGCCTTGCGCAACTGCTGCAGCGAGACGCCGTTGCGCTGTGCGATCACCGACAGGGTGTCACCGGATACCACCTTGTACAGGCGCTCGCCTGTCGCACCACTGGCCTTGCCACCCTGTTTCTGCCAGGCGATGTAGGTCGCGGCCGGCGGCTTGCCCCAGAAATGATCGGTCACCCCCTGAAAAATGGCCTGCGCCATTTTCTGCTGATACGCCGAGGTCTTCAGCTTGCGCGCTTCGCCAGGGTTGGAAATAAAGCCGGTCTCGACCAGGATCGAGGGGATGTCCGGTGACTTGAGCACAACAAAACCGGCCTGCTCCACATGCTTCTTGTGCATGCGCGCAAAGCGTTCGATATTGCCATGGATACGCGAAGCGACCTGATGGCTGTCCTTGCGACTGGCATTCATCGACATATCCAGCAGCACACTGGCCAGAACATCATCCTTGTCATCCAGACTGAGACTGCCAACACCACCGATCAAGTCAGCGCTGTTTTCACGCTGTGCCAGCCAGCGTCCCATCTCGGAGGTCGCCCCTCGTCCCGACAGCACCCATACGGAAGCACCGCGTGCGCGGGCATCCTTGAAGGCATCCGCATGAATGGACACAAACAGGTCAGCATTGCTTTTACGCGCCTTGCCGGTGCGTCCACGCAGACTGACATAGTAGTCGCCGGTCCGGGTCATGACAGCACGATAGCCCTGTTTGGCATCAATCAGCCTCTTGAGCCGATTGGCAATCCCCAGCACCACATCCTTTTCACGCACACCGCCCGGACCTATGGCTCCAGGGTCTTCCCCGCCGTGACCGGCATCAATCATCACCACGATATCACGCTTGCCGCCTTCTCCCGGCACCGGCACCACGGTCTTGGTAACGACCGCCTTGGATTGCATGGCCAGATCAACCACCAGACGATGGCCATACTGATCGTTGGGCTTGAGATCAAAACTCTTGGGGCGAACCTTTTCCTTCAGGTCCAGCACGATGCGCACGCCTTGGCTACGGTGACTGTAACGAATATCCGAGATGGGACTTTTTTCCAGGCCCAACCCGTTTACCGATGCTTTCAGGCGCGTATCGTCAATATCGATCACGACGCGATCCGGCCCGCTGAGCGTAAACAGCTTGTGCTCGACCGGGCCGCTGAGGTCAAAGACCAGACGGGTGTTATCAGGTGCCAGCCAGGCACGCACATTGCGCACCTCCTGGCCCGCCAGAACCAGACTCGGCAGCAGGCAGAACAGAAACAGGGCTGTGATGGATCGAAGCAATATGGTCATGGGCCGCCGTGTGCTGTCTCTCTATGCAGTATTCAGTTTATCGACCAGTACCTGGCCTTTTTGAGTACCCGCAGTTAGTGTCAGCGAGCGTCCGGTACCGGACAGCTCGATCCGAATCTCAAGGTCCGGTGCCGGCAGCATGCCCGCTCCTTTGTCCGGCCACTCGATCAGACACAGCGCTGCCTCGGTAAAATAATCGCGGATACCCAAGTATTCCAGTTCTTCCGGATCGGACAGGCGATACAGATCAAAGTGATAGACAGGGCCGGCCGGTGTTTCATAGGGCTCCACCAGAGTATAGGTCGGACTCTTGACCGATCCGCTGTGACCACAGCCACGCAGGATACCCCTGCTCAGCGTCGTCTTGCCCATACCCAGATCACCGCGCAGAAAAATCACCCCACCGGACGTCGCACAGGACGCCAGACGCGCCCCAAATTCGGCCATGGCCTGCTCATCAGCGAGCTGCAGATTCATTCACCCTTATCCTTACTCAAGATCACTCAGTACCCGTCGCACACGGGCAATCAGGTCGGTTGCCAGCAAGCCGCGCTCGCCCTGCTCCCGGGCACACAGGTCTGCCGCTCGCGCATGTGCGAACACACCCGCCCGTGCCGCATCAACGGTACTCAACCGCTGAGCGCGAAGGGCGCCAATGATACCGGACAGCACATCCCCCATGCCACCACAGGCCATACCCGGATTGCCGGCACTGCACAGATGCACCATGTCGCCATCAAATGTCAGACTACCCGCCCCTTTCAGCACGATGGTACCACCCAGCATCGCCTGCAACTCACGCGCGGCGGCAAAACGGTCAGCCTGAACATCACTGGCCTGACAACCGAGCAAACGTGCCGCCTCACCCGGGTGCGGCGTCAACACCCAGTCATGCTTGCCGGCATGAGCACTCAGACGACCACTGAGCAGGTTAAGCGCATCCGCATCCAGCACCAGCGGCAGCCCGGAGCCCAGCGCCTGCTGCAGCAACTGGTCTGCCCAGGCAGACTGGCCCAGTCCGGGCCCGACCACTAGCACATCAGGCCGTGCCAGCAACGGCTCCAGGTCCTGGCCGGAATTAACGCCTGCCGTCATCACCTCAGGCGCCCGCGTCAGCGCCGCCACCACATGCTCGGGACGGGTCGCCAGCGACACCAGTCCGGCACCGCTACGCGCTGCCGCCTCGGCGGCCATCAG
>Ga0193959_1000513_pt1 | contig 15527 bp, 12 predicted proteins | sample FB_2_MG_FD_140333 | JGI IMG/M metagenome (GOLD analysis project Ga0193959, IMG submission 140333) | Microbial mat bacterial communities from the Broadkill River, Lewes, Delaware, United States - FB_2_MG | ecosystem: Environmental > Aquatic > Freshwater > River > Microbial mats | place: USA... | reverse complement strand
GGTCCTGCATCAGGGCACGGGCGATACCGACGCGCTGACGCTGACCGCCACTGAGCTGATCGGCGCGCTTGTCGACATGGTCGATCAGGCCCACGCGCTCCAACAGTTCCAGGGCGCGCTGGATATCGCTGCGCGGGAACAGCTTGAACAGGCTGCGTGTCGTACCCACATAACCGAGACGGCCTGACAGCACGTTGTCCATCACCGACATCCGGTTCACCAGATTGAACTCCTGGAAGATCATGCCGATATGGCGACGGGTCTTGCGCAGCTCACGGGCCGACAGAGTGGTCAGCTCCTGACCGAACAGAGAGACACTGCCCTCGCTGGGCTCGACCAGCCGGTTGATGCAACGGATCAGGGTGGATTTGCCTGCCCCGCTGGGGCCGATGATGGCGTAGAAATCCCCTTCCGCCACATTGAAGCTGATCCCCTTGAGGATATCGTCGCCGGTCTGGGCATAGCGGGCTTTCAGGTTCTGCACTTGGAGAATGGACATGCGGTTCTCGCTTTCATTGTTCTAACGACCGGACCGGAGCCGCCCCGCAGCTCCGGTCTCGGCTATTACTGCTGGGCTTTTTTTCGTGCTTCGCGCAGTTCACGCACGATGTCGTAGTCGGCATCGGTCATGGCAACGAAGCGGTTGGAGTTCACGTTATCGAGGAACTGCTTCATCTCGGGCTTTTCGTGCAGTGTGAGGAAGGTGTGACGGATCTTCTCTTTAAGATCGTCACAGAGTGCGCCACGATAGGTGAACGGGTCCTGCGGGATGGGTGGAGAGCGCCAGAGTACGTTGAAGTCTTCCAGCTTGACCATGCCGCGATCAACCACGTTGTCGAAACGGTGGCTGGCCACGAAGCCGGCATCGACCTTGCCTTCGTAGACCGCCATGGTGGTCAGGTCATGACCGCCGGTGTAGACCACCTTGGAGAAGTGATCATCCAGTTTTTCGCCCAACACCTTGGTAAAAGCGACACGCGGCACCAGGTTGCCGGAGGTACTGGCCGGATCGCCCAGCCCCAGCACGGAGTTGTCCAGCGTATCAATGGAATCGAACTTGCCGCCCTTGCGGCTGATCAGTACCGCTTCGTACCCCGGACCTTCAGGCTGCAGGTGACCCGGACGCTTGGCGTAGGTGGCGAACACCTGGATGGACGGATCCTTTTCATGGGCGATCACATAGGAGTTGGCGCCCTGCACACTGATGTCGACCCAGCCACCGATCATCGCTTCCATCACCGACGCATAAGAGGTCGGCATGTAGAATTCGATCTCCTTGCCAGTGATTTCAGACAGGTAATCGATGACCGGCTTGTACAGCGTCAGCTCCTGCACGCTCTCCTCGGTCGGAATGATGGAGAATCTCAGCGTGTCAGGGTTGTCGCACTCCGCCGCTTGCAGCTGAGTGCTTCCCACAACGGCGGCTGCCGTCATGGCCAGGGTGGTGGCATGGCGTTGCAGGGACTTGCAGCCCTTGCTCAGCCGGGTACGCAGTTGCTTGTTCATGATCAGACCTCGGGTCGATTCACAGTGGGTTGTGGGCGGATGCCCCGGTTTTGGTTTGGGTATTGCTGAGTTGGGTGTTGTTGCTGACCGCCAGAAAGCGATCTTTTTTGCCAATGAAGTTGGCGCCACGTTCACCCGCGAAGGCAGCGTCGACAATCTCGTGCCATTCCCGGTCGCTGATGCCGTAATCCTGATAGGCGGTCGACACACCCAGCCGGTGCAGCATCTGCTCCAGCTGTTCGATACCGGCCTCAATCGGGGTGCCGAAAACCTGCGCCAGCAGTGCATCCAGTTCGGCACTTTCACCACTCACGGCACGCAAAATGGTGGGCAGCGTGAACGAGCAGGCCTCGCCATGTGCCGTGCCGTGTCGCAGCGTGATCGGGTAGGAGATGTTGTGCGCAATCGCCGTTTTGGTGTTGGAGAAGGCCACACCCGCCATCAGTGCGGCCCGCGCAATACGACTGCGCAGCATCAGGTTCCGGGGCTCTTCTACCAATGCCGGCAGCCAGTCGATGATCTCGCGTGCGGCACTGACCGCAGCCGCACTGGAAACCGGATTACGGTTCACGTTCCAGAGACTTTCCAGCGCATGGCTGAGTGCATCCAGCGCCGTGCTCACGGTGAGCGACAGCGGCAGCTCCAACGTCAGTTCCGGGTCGACCAGCGCCACCTCCGGATAGAGTTCGGGCAGCGCCAGCGAATACTTGCGCTCGGCCTCGCTGTGCCAGACCGTGGCCCAGCAGGTCACTTCACTGCCGGTACCGGCAGTTGTCGGCACGGCAATGATCGGCACCACTGCCAGCTCATCGCGGCCAGTACCCTGTTGCAGGAAGCGGCGTACCCGATGGAAGTTGCCATCGGCCGCGGCCAGCACCTTGGCGGTGTCGATGACCGAACCGCCACCCAGCGCCACAATCACCTCAGGGGGTTGCTCCACTGACATCCAGCGCGCACAGGAGATTTCCAGTTCAGTGAAATCGGGGTTGGGTTGGATATTGTCGATCACCAGCGCAGGTTGCCCTGCCAGCGCGGCGACGCGCTCGGACAACTGCTGAAATACGGGGTCGCTGTAAGTGACCAGTGCATAGGGACGCCCCTGCAGCGAGTCCGCCAGCGTTTCCAGAACGCCCGCACCAAATTGGATCCTGACCGGATTATGAAAAGCCCACATTCAAATTAGCCTTAGCTGTATTAACCGATTGCAAAAGGCACTCGATCACGGTCGGGCCCGGACTGCCGGAGGCCGCTGGATCAGTGCTTCAATGGGTAGGCATTATTGAATTCGGGCGTGACACCTGGGTGTCGCGGGGCTCAACCACGGCTAAGCGTAGTTTCGGAAAATTGAATTACGATTGCGTTACGGCGGGAGTAAGCGGCTGTACTTGATGTCGCTTGTACACTCAAAGCGACACCAGCACCAACCCCAACAGCATCACACTCAGCCCTTGCAACCTTGGCAGGCTGATTGATTCGCGCAGCCAGAACACGCCGATCAGTACACCCAGCGGGATGCTCACCTGACGCAGGGCCACCACGTAGCTGACTTCACTTACCATCGACATGCTGACCAGAATCAGCAGGTAGGTGCCGATGATGAAACTGCCCGCCAGCAACGTCCAGCCAAAGTCCGGCACGCCTCTGAGCGATTCGCCAAAGCCCCAGCGGACCAGTGGCAACATCCACAGCAGACAGGCCGCCGCCTGGAGTACAACAAAACTGCTGCCAGCGGCGAAGGCGCTCATACCCTGCTGCTTCATGATCTGAATGGCGGCGCTGTCCAGCACCGAGTAACCGGCCGTGGCGCAGGCCGCCAGCAGTACCCAGCCGATGGCCGGGGTACAGTAATCACGCCAGTGCCAGTCCCGCCAATGTCCCAGCGGCAGGGCCAGCGAACCGAGCATGATCAGCCCCATACCCAACAGGTCCTGAGCGCTCAACTGGCTCTGGCCATAGCTGATCAGCACCACCAGCGGCACGATTAGCACCGGCAATGCCCGTGCCAGCGGGTAAACGACATTGAGATTGCCCTGGCCGTAGGCCTTTGCCAGCCCGCTCATATAGAGGGTCTGGCACAACCCTGACGCTAGCAGAAGCCACCAGAAATCGGCAGGTAAGGCCGCGACACTAGACCAGTTTCGTACCAGCAAAGGACTGAACACCAGCATGCCCAACCCCATGGCCCAGGCATAAAAACGCACCGTCTGCGCGGTGCGCTTGCCGATCAGGTTCCAGCCCGCATGCATCAGGGCTGAAACCAGGATCAAACCGATCGCCGTGGGTGTCACGGCTTCTCGCCAACGGCCAGGCGAGCGGCAATATCTTCCAGACAGGGAATCATGTCAGCGATGCTGTCGATCACGTAATGGGCACCACTGGCGGTCATGCGCTGGTAGGCGGCAGTACGACGAAGCTCCTGCTCCTCGGTGCTCAGCGCCTGCCAGTCTTCCAGACTCATGCCCACTTCGTTACCGCTGACGGCGACGCCGATGGTCCACATGCCGGCGTTCAAGCCTTCCTCGATACCAGTCAGGGTGTCATCGATTTTGACGCAGGCACAAAGGTGCTGCACACCCAGATCCATGGCATTTTTCAGGCTCATGTGCGGGTATGGACGGCCCTTGGGCACTTCGGTGGCGCAGACATTGCTGTCCGGGGTGTAGCCCTGCTCGGCGGCTCGCGCCAGCAGACCCTCAATCATCGTAGACGCATAACCGGTGTTGCCACCGATGCGGATGTCGTTGGCACGCATCCACTCCAGTGCTTCGGTCAGCCCGGGAATCAGCTCGGCGGTCTGGGCGATGGCGTCGATCTGCAACGGCACGAAGTCGTCGTACATGCGGTCAATATCCGCGTCGGTCGGGTACTCCCCTTTCACCTCTTTCCAGGCATCGCGGATACGCGGATGGGCACACAGCTGGCGGATATGTTCGCGCTTTTCGGTTCCCATGGGGCCACGGGCTTCGGCTTCGCTGATCGGCAGGCCTTCTTCGGCGAAGAGGCGCTGGAAGGCGCGGATCGGCGCCATGGAACCGAAGTCCACGGTGGTGCCGGCCCAGTCCATGATCACGGCTTCGATGGGGCCGACATAGCGGCGTTCAAACTGATATTTCGGGGTCATAGCGTTACTCCAGTCGTCAATTCAATCGGTCAAGTCAACCAAGTGTCGGATCAGGCGGTTGCCGCCGCTTCCAGCGCATGGGCCGGAGCGCCATCGGCAATGCCCATTTCGTCCAGCACGGCCGCCACGGCCTCCAGTACGGCATCGATCTGCTCGTCGTAAAGCTGGCCGATACAGCCCAGACGGAAGCTTTCCGCTTCGGTCAGCTTGCCCGGATAGATGATGAAACCGCGTGCCTTCATGCGGTCGTAGAAGGCCTGGAAGTCGAAGTTGTCGTGGCCCGGCGAGAAGAAGGTGATGATGATCGGGGACAGCCACTCATCGCTGAGCAGGGTCTCGAAGCCGAGCTGGCGCATGCCGGCCACCAGGCGCTGCTGGTTGCGCTGGTAACGGGCGTGGCGTCCGGCGATACCGCCCTCTTCCGCATGCTCCTTCAATGCCTGCAGGAAAGCCGCCACCACGTGAGTCGGCGGGGTGTAGCGCCACTGACCGGTTTTGGCCAGGTACTGCCACTGATCCAGCAGATCCATGCTCAGCGAGTGAGCGTTGCCCTTGGACGCTTCCAGCGCATTCTGGCGGATCAGCACGAAGCCGAACCCCGGCACACCTTCAAAGCACTTGTTGGCCGAAGAGATCAGTGCATCGAACGGTACCTCTTTGGCGCTGATCGCCACGGCACCAAAGGCGCTCATGGAATCGATGATCAGGCGACGGCCCTGACGCGCCACCACCTCGGCAATCTCTTCCACCGGGTTGAGGATGCCGGAGCTGGTTTCGCAGTGGACCAGAGCCACATGGGTGATCGCCGGATCAGCCACCAGCATCGCCTCCACCTCTGCAGCGCGCGGCGGCGCGTAGTCGCCCTTGTCCAGCGCCACGTAGTCACGACCCAGATAGTCCATGATCTTGCCCATCCGCTGACCGTAGGCGCCGTTCATCAGGATCAGCAGCTTGCCCGCTTTCGGCACCAGCGTGGCCAGCGTGGCTTCCACGGCGAAGGTGCCTGAGCCCTGCATCGGCACGCAGACGTGGCTGCCTTCACCATCGATCAGTTCGACCAGACGCTGGCACAGCTGAGCGGTCATGGCGCGGAAGTCAGCGTCCCAGGAGCCCCAGTCCTGCAGCATCGCCTGCTTGACGCTCAGGGTGGTGGTGATGGGGCCAGGAGTCAGCAGATAGGGCTGTTCAGTTTTCATCTCGTTCTCTCTTTCTGGTCTATACCAGTTTTTTGAAGCAAAATTTTTTCGCGAGTTTCAAGTCAGGGCGCCCACAGGCGCCCATCCCGATCAGCGCTGGCGCCAGCGCTGGGTGCGTTGCAGAATCTGGTGGCTGATCAGCCAGTGCAGCCCCTTGGCGACCAGAGAAGTCAGCATCAGCAGCACCGCCATCGCCGCTGCCGGGGCGATATCGCCCGCCTCGTCCATGTGCAGCACTGCCACCGACGCCAGCGTGGTTTCAGCCGAGTACAGGAATACCACCGCTGATACCGTGGTCATGGCATTGACGAACAGGTACACCGAGATATCCAGTACCGACGGCAGTGCCAGCGGCAGGGTCACACGGCGCAGCGTGGTGTAGAACGGCACCTTTAGTGAGGCTGACACCGCCTCGAACTCGCCGTCGATCTGCTTCAGGCTGGTTACGGCAGTCAGGTGGCACACGGTGTAGAAATGCACCAGCGTGTTGAGCACCAGGATCGTCATGGTGCCGTAGATTCCGTTCAGCGGATTCTGCGGGTGGTTGAAGAAGAAGATGTAGGCCAGACCCAGCACGATACCCGGCACCGCCATCGGCAGCATCGCCAGCAACTGCAGCAGCTTGCGTGCGGTCGGCATCGGCTTGATCTTCTCGCTCATGTAGGCGACCAGGAACACCACGGTGGTACCGATCACAGCAGTCCAGGCCGACATCTGCAGCGAGTTGAAATAGGATGCCCAGCCACCACCGTCCATCATGTCGAAACGGTAGTTGTTGAGTGACAAATCCATGTTGTACGGCCAGAAAGTGATGAAGGAGGCGTACACCGCCATGCCGATCACCAGCAGCAGAAAGCCGCAAGTCAGGGTACAGAACAGGGCCAGCAGGCCATCACGCAGCGGGGATTTCTGCGGCTGCATTGGTACGGCACGAGAGGACAACTGGGCCGACTGGTGGCGCTGAACGCGGCGCTCAACGACAAAGGAGATCAGTGCCGGCAGCAGCAGGATCACGCTGACCACGGCGCCCATCTGGAAATTCTGCTGTCCCACCACCTGTTTGTAGATGTCGGTAGCCAGCACGTTGTACTGTCCGCCGATCACCTTGGCGACGCCGAAATCGGTGATGGTCAGGGTGAAAATCACGAAGATGGTATTGATCAGGCCATACCGCACCGACGGCAGGGTTACGGTCAGGAACACGCGCCAGGGCGGTGTCTTCATCGACTTGGCCGCTTCGTACAGGCGCGCATCACTGTTGCTGAACGCGGTGATCAGAATCATCAGCGCATGGGGAAACGCCCAGAAGCTCAGGCCCATGACGATGCCCACCGGACCGTAGATGCTGTCCACTGGCAGCCAGTCCTTGAGAATGCCCTGGTTGCCGAACAGGTAGATCATGCTCAGCGCCGGCAGCAGCGAAGGGGCAAACAGTGGCAGCATGCTGAGCAGACGGAAGCCCTTCTTGGCCACCATGCCACTGCGCGTCAGGGCGTAGGCAAAGACGAAGGCGGTGGAAACCACGATCAGCGTGGTCCAGAAGGCAATATTGAGCGAGTTCAGGATCGACCGGGTCAACGCCGGGTTGCCAAAGTAATCGACAAAGTTGCTGATGCCAATAAATTCACCGGCACCGTTCTGCAGGCTTTTGACCAGCATGGTCAGCAGCGGTGCCAACAGTGCCACCAGCAGGAACAGCACTCCGGCCGCAACGATCAGCCGCTGCAGCCAGGTTTCGCTATCAAAGCCGCGCTTGTTGGCGGCCAGAGTCAGTGTCGCGGACATCATCAGGCTCCTGCCACCTGCATCGCCGCCACACCCATCTGCATGCCGGAGTCAGCCGAGCGGGCTTGCACCTGTCCACGTCCCTGCTGTTCGGCCGGGTAAAACTTGAGTGCATCCGCTGCGATGCTCAGCCACAGGTTTTCGCCCACGGCAGGCTTCTGACTGTGCAGCTGCTCCACCGGCAGGTCCACGTGGATCGACGGCAACTCCTCGTCCAGCGTCATCTCCAGGCGCACGAAGGCACCCATGAAATGCACCTGATCCAGACGCGCCTGCAGCACCAGGCTGTCATCACGATTCAGGCCAAAGGGTCCGTTGTGCAGCTGAACACTTTCCGGACGGAAGCCCAGCGTACCCCGGTCACAGACCGGCAGGATCATCGGCACCTGCACCTCCTTGCGGCCCAGCATCAGGCTGCGATGACCCAGCACTTCGGCCGGCAACAGGTTCATGCTGCCAACAAAACGGGCGACAAATTCGGTGGCCGGCTGCTGATAGATCTCTTCCGGCGTACCGACCTGAGCGATACGACCATGATCCATGACCACGATACGGTCGGCCATGGTCAGGGCTTCATCCTGATCGTGAGTCACCATGATGGTGGTGATGCCCAGCTTGCGCTGCAGGGCACAGATTTCATTACGCAGATGCAGGCGTACACGGGCATCCAGTGCCGACAGCGGCTCATCCAGCAGCAACAGGCCCGGCTCGGTCGCCAGCGCACGGGCCAGCGCCACACGCTGCTGCTGTCCACCAGACAATTGACCCGGGAACTTGTCGCCGATCTCCGGCAGGTGGATCTGTTCCAGCAGGGCTTCCACTCGCTGCTGACGCTCGCGACGTGGCATCTTCATATTGGCCAGACCATAGGCGATGTTTTCGCTCACGGTCAGGTTGGGAAACAGGGCGTAGGACTGAAACACGATGCCGAAATCGCGCTGCTGCGGCGGCAGGGTCGAGATATCGCGCCCGGCCTGCATGATGCCGCCCTCCTCCTGCTGTTCCAGACCGGCAATAGCTCTCAGCAGGGTGGTCTTGCCGCAGCCGGACGGACCCAGAAAGCAGATGAATTCGCCTTCCTGGATCTCCAGGGAAATGTCATCCAGTGCGGTGAAGCTGCCAAAGGACTTGCGCAGATGCTGAATCTGCAGATAGGGGGTTGAGGTATTCATGTTCAGTCTCCGTAAAAATACCGGGAGGGCTGCAGATACAGCCCTCCGAATATTGCGACCGGCGCAGGCTTATTTTTTCGCTTCGCTCTTGCCGTCGTAGCGCTGCTGCCATTCCTTGAGGATGCGGGCGCGGTTCACGGCGGCCCATTCAAAGTCGTTGTCGATCATGCGATCGGCGATATCGGTCGGATAGTTCGGTACCGGCTTGGCCACACCCGGCATGGCCACCACGGCGTAGTTGTCGTTGTAGAGGGTGTTCGCTTCACGCGTTACGGCCCAGTCCATCAGCTTCTGCGCGGCGGCCATTTTGTCGGTACCCTTGACGATGGCCGCCGCTTCCATGTCCCAGCCCAGTCCTTCAGACGGAAACGCCAGGTCAATCGGTGCACCCTTGTTGATCAGCTTGGCACCACGGTAGGCAAAGGAGATGCCGATCGGGGTTTCACCGGCCGCCGCCATCTTGCAGGGCTTGGAACCGGAATGAGTGTAGCGGTCGATGTTCTGGTGCAGGCCGTCCATGAACGCCCAGCCACCTTCTTCACCGAAAGTCTGCAGCCAGCTGGCCACATCCAGGTAACCGGTACCTGAGGAATTCGGGTTCGGCATCACCACATGGCCCTGGTACACCGGCTTGGTCAGATCCTTCCAGCTGGTCGGCATCGGCAGGTCATGTTTCTTCGCTTCGATGCGGTTGAAACAGATCGATGCCACCCAGGCATCCATGCCCACCCATGAAGGAACCTCGTCCTTGTCGACGAACTGACCGCTCAGCGCCTCCACACCTTTCGGCGTGTACGGCTGCAGCATCTGCTGATTCTTCAGCACCAGCAGGCTGGTGGCGGCCACGCCCAGAATCGCATCAGCCTGGGGGTTTTCTTTCTCGGCCAGCAGGCGCGCGGTGATGATGCCGGTGGAGTCACGCACCCAACGGATCTTCACATCCGGATTGGTCTGTTCGAATGCCTTGGCATAGGCTTTCAGCTGATCCGCTTCCAGCGCGGTATATACGGTCAGTTCGGTGGCCGCCTGCGCACCGGTTGCAGTCAAGGCAACCGCAGCTGCCAACAGAGTCTTCTTCAGGTTCAGTGTCATGGTGTGATCCTTGTATCCGTTTAGCGTGCGTTGAGGTGTCATTCAGTGTTCAACTGGTCTATACCAATGAATTCTTACAGCACTCTGTTGCAGAACAATGAACGAAAGATTGCATGTTTTTTAACCGGATCGTTTTTGGCTGCGCGCCAGTGCACAGCGAATGCGGAAGGCTTCGCTGAACGGGTCAACGGCACCAAAACGATTCAGCGCGAAGGGGGATGGGTCGCAGAAAATGGCCTGCTCCAGTGCCAATTCCGCCAGCAAACGACCAATACCGCCGGACAGTGCAATACCACCGCCCGAACAGCCAGTCGCGACCAGCAGCCCCGGGCGCCCGGTCTGACCCAGCAGAGGTTTGCCATCCGGGGTATAGCTGGAGACTCCGGTGAGGTAATGCGCAATGCCCAGCTGCTCGACTGCCGGAAACACCTCGGCCAGCTCGGTCCAGCCGGATTCCAGGCACTCCCAGCCATCGGGGTCGCAGTTGAACAGATAGCCGTGGATATCCTGCGGCAGGCTGGCCGGGTCACCATACACCGCCTGCTGATCACGCAGACCAAACAGCAGGCCACCGACTTCGGGGCGTGCGTAGGCGTTGGCATCCGGCAGAATCACCATCGGCGAATCAGCAGGAAACAGTTCGATACGGTCTTCGGTGATCCAGTAATGGCTGCGCACCGGCGCCATCGCCAGCTGAACGCCCTGCTCCGCCAGCAGCTGCGTGGACCAGGGACCGGCGCAGCAGATCAGGGCACCGGCCATCAGATCTCCGACCGTCGTACGTGCGCCTGTCACTCTGCCCTGCTGCTCGATCAGCGACTCAACCCGGCAGTTCTGAATCACTTCGACGCCCAGTTTGCGTGCCGCCGTGATATAGCCCTGCGCCAGCTGCACCGGATCCATGTAGCCGTCTTCAGCCACAAACAGCGCTTCGGCGCCGGCAATCTCCGCCAGCCAGGGCGAAAGCGCCCGAGCTTCGGCACTGTCCAGCCATTCGGCATTCAGCCCCAGTGCCTGTGCCGTGTTTTGGGTGTCGCGCAGGTAGCTCTTGCCCGCGTCACGGGTAGCCAGATGCAGGCTACCGACCTGACGCAGCGGAAGCGGCTGCTCCAATATATCGTTGAGCTGATCGATGGCCGCAAAGGTTTCCGCCACCAACGCGGCCATGGCCGGATCGGGCCGCACTCGGGTCAGCAGGGCCGCCGCCTGGCTGGTGGTCGCCGTCGCCAGCATGCCGGCCTCTACCAGGCGAATGCGAGTGCCTGCTGGTGCCCGCCGCGCCAGCGACCAGGCCGTGGCGGCACCGAGGATGCCACCACCAATAATCAGGAAGTCGGTTGAAGGATACTGCATGAACGGCGCTCCAATCTGGTATAGACCAGATTATGAAAGCGTGAAATGACAGCTCGGTGACAGATTTATTGCGTTGAAGTTCGGCAGTGAAAAAGGCTCATCGGCAGACGGCATTGGAACAGGTCGTTTGGCGTTACAACAGGGCTCACTCAGCCAGTCGGATTAGTGGCGCTCGCCGATATGCACCGAAATCTTGAGTGCATCATGCAGCCAGTATTCCCGGTCCAGTTCCAGAAATTCGCCGCGCTGATCGTGACTCAGACGCTGGATATACAACCCGGCTGTACCCTGGTTAACGCCCAGAGAATCAGCCTCCAGCCCCTTGATGGCGAGCGGGTAGATTTCAATGTCCCGGTGCTCGGGGCGCAAGTCATACTGCTCACGCAGCATCTGCCAGATCGACAGGTCGGTGCTTTCGCTCAGCAGGCCCGGACAGTGCGCCGGGTTGATGAAATTGTGTTCCACCAGCAGCCCGCGCTCGTTGACATAGCGGCGGCGGAATACGTGGTAGACAGGCGCTCCAACGGCCAGGCCGCTGATTTCACTCAGCCAGGGAGGCGTTTCGGTCAGTATCTTGAACAGGGTTTCGGTACGGGGTCTGAAGCCCTGCTCGATCACGTAGCGGTTGAAGCCGATATCACGGCTGGGATCATAGCGCAGACGCTCGGGCGTAATGTACCAGCCACGCCGGTTGGAGCGAAAAATCAGCCCTTCCGCTTCCAGCTGTGACAGTGCCTGACGGATGGTGACCCGCGTGGTGCTAAACCGCTCCGACAGTTCACGTTCCGATGGCAGCCGCTGCTGACTGCACAGCTGTTCACGCTCGATCCATTCCCAAAGACGATCTCGCAATTGAAGATATACGGGGTAGTCGGCGCGTGACATCGGTCGGTTACTCATGCCTTAACAGTTTGATATTCAAGGGTACCACGAGAAATACACAGGAGGATCAGTCGCGGAAGCTCAGCGCATCGCCGGCTATCGCCAGCCAGACCTTCTGACCCGGCTTGCGCGACGCAGCAGGGCCGTCGCCACAGGAGACGACCAGCGTCGGCTGTTCCGCGCCCAGCATAACCGAAAGCCGCCCTTCATCCAGTGCCTGCACGGCACCGGACAAAATCATGTAACGACGCAGGTCCGGTCCCCAGGGGCCCAGCAGTAACACCGCCTGATCGGGATTGAAGCAAAGCTCCCCACGCGCACCGGCCGGAAACTCCAGCGGGCAGACCAATGGCTGACCGCCCGCCCAAGCGCGACCATACTGATCCACCTTGATATTCAACGGGTAGTCACGGCTGGCCTGTTGCCTGTTGGGAAGACGGTTCATGCAAGATTCATATGCCTGTTTTATCGTGCACTACAGGCTAAAGCCGTACCATGACGGGCAGATGACAATCCCTGATCCTGCACAAGGGTTGCAGCTTTACACGCCCCCCGCCACTGCTACAATTGCGAACTGTTCAGCCCAAAATCCGCACTCAACAGCAGGATGTGTGATTGACTGCTCACCTCCGTGAATGGAGGAAATTCCCAATTCACTGAGAATCGGACACAGGTACTTGACCCATGCCACTTACATTCTCTCCAAGGGCTAACACCGCCAGCCCGGCGGCTTTAATGTTGATCGCAGCGTTTACGTCGCGATCATGTTCGGTTGCGCATTCACAACATGTCCAAGAGCGGATGTGTAAGGGCATTTTGTCGACCACATGGCCACAGGTCGAGCAGCGCTTGCTGGACGGATACCACTGGTCAATTGCCACCAGTTGGCGCCCTGCCCATTCAGCCTTGTATACCAGCTGGCGGACAAACTCGCCCCAGCCGGCATCGCTGATGGATTTGGCCAGTTTGGGATTACGCAGCATGTTTTTCACCCTGAGGGTTTCGATGCAGACCACTTGGTTCTCGTTAATCAGTCTGCGGGACAATTTATGCAAATTGTCCAACCGGCAATCAGCGATCTTGGCATGAATGGCTGCAACTTTGCGCTTGACCTTGGCCCTGTTCGCGGAGCCGAGCTTTTTCCTGCTCAGTGCACGCTGGGCCCTGGTCAGTCTGGCTGCATATTTCGCCGTATACCGTGGGTTGCCGGTTCGCTCACCCTCACTGGTGATAAACAGATCGCGCAGGCCCAGATCGATGCCAACCGTTTTCGGTGTGACCGACAGGAGCTGGGGCGCGAACTCACAGAGGCAGGATACAAAGTATCGACCTGCGGCATCTTTCGACACCGTTATCGTCGTCGGTTCACCGGGCAGCTCGCGACTCCAGCGGATCGCCAAGGGCTCTTTGCACTTGGCCAGAAAGAGCTGCCCGTCTCGGTACTTGAACGCAGAGCGGGTAAACTCAGCTGATTGCTTATGTCGTTTACTTTTGAATACAGGATACCGAGCCCGGCCTTCAAAGAAGTTTTTGAACGCGGTTTGCTGATGGCGCAGACACTGCTGCAACGGTACCGAACTGACCTCATTGAGGAAGGCCGTGTCTTCGGCCTTCTTCATTCGACTCAGTTCAGCGTTCGCAGCCACATAGCCCACTTTAGCCTGGTGCTTATAGAAGGCATCAGTGCGCCAGCGCAGAACGGCGTTGTAGACAAAACGCACACATCCGAACGTCCGCGCCAGCAGATCAGCTTGCTTGGGCGTGGGATAGAAACGGTATTTGTAGGCGCGCTTGGTCATGTTTTGCACAATAGATATCAAACTGTGAGATAGCAAACCAACAGGAGGAGCGAGAACAGGGTCGTCCACCGGACGACAGGCTATCCCTCCCCGCACTGTAGTACGGGGTCTCTCGCGCAGAAAAGATGAAATTTCGTTTTCCGGTCGTCGTCATCGACGAAGATTATCGCTCCGAAAACATCTCCGGCTCAGGTATTCGTGACCTGGCCGAAGCGATCAGTCGCGAGGGAATGGAGGTTGTCGGCTTTACCAGCTATGGCGACCTGACCTCATTCGCACAGCAGGCCAGCCGTGCCTCCTGCTTTATTCTGTCGATCGACGACGAAGAGTTCGGCTCCGGTGCCGACGAAGACGTGAACAAGGCCCTGGAGTCGATCCGTGATTTCATTGGTGAAGTGCGCAAGCGCAACGCCGATATCCCGGTGTTCCTGTACGGTGAAACCCGCACTTCGCGCCACATCTCCAACGATATCCTGCGTGAGCTGCACGGTTTTATCCACATGTTCGAGGACACCCCGGAGTTTGTGGCACGCCATATCATCCGTGAGGCAACCAAGTACCTGGAAAGCCTGGCGCCGCCGTTCTTCAGTGCGCTGATGGACTACGCCAGTGACAGCTCCTACTCCTGGCACTGCCCCGGCCATTCCGGTGGCGTGGCCTTCCTGAAGAGCCCGGTGGGCCAGATGTTCCATCAGTTCTTCGGCGAGAACATGCTGCGTGCCGACGTCTGCAACGCGGTGGAAGAGCTGGGCCAGCTGCTGGACCACACCGGCCCGGTATCGGCCAGTGAGGCCAATGCCGCACGCATTTTCAACGCCGACCACCTGTTCTTCGTCACCAACGGCACCTCCACCTCCAACAAGGTGGTATGGCACTCCACGGTAGCACCGGGCGACATCGTGGTGGTGGACCGCAACTGCCACAAGTCGATCCTGCACTCGATCATCATGACCGGCGCGATCCCCGTGTTCCTGATGCCGACCCGCAACAACTACGGCATCATTGGTCCGATTCCGAAGAGCGAGTTCGATCCGGAAACGATCCGCAAGAAAATCGAGGCCAATCCCTTTGCCCGTGAAGCAAAGAACAAGAAACCGCGTATTCTGACCATCACCCAGAGCACCTACGACGGTATCGTCTACAACGTCGAAACCATCAAGGAGATGCTGGGCAACACCATCGATACGCTGCATTTTGACGAAGCCTGGTTGCCGCATGCGTCCTTCCACGACTTCTACCACAACATGCACGCCATTGGTGAGGGTCGCCCGCGCTCCGACGAGACCCTGGTATTTGCCACCCAGTCCACCCACAAGCTGCTGGCGGGTCTGTCGCAGGCATCGCAGATCCTGGTACAAGACGGCACCAACCGCAAGCTGGATACCCATCGCTTCAACGAGTCATACCTGATGCACTCTTCCACCAGCCCGCAGTACGCGATCATCGCCTCATGCGATGTAGCAGCGGCAATGATGGAACCCCCGGGCGGCAAGGCTCTGGTTGAAGAGTCCCTGCTGGAGGCGATCGACTTCCGTCGTGCCATGCACAAGGTGGACGAGGAGTTCGGCGAGCACGACTGGTGGTTCAAGGTCTGGGGCCCGGATGTACAGGCCGAAGAAGG
>Ga0193959_1000512_pt1 | contig 15563 bp, 9 predicted proteins | sample FB_2_MG_FD_140333 | JGI IMG/M metagenome (GOLD analysis project Ga0193959, IMG submission 140333) | Microbial mat bacterial communities from the Broadkill River, Lewes, Delaware, United States - FB_2_MG | ecosystem: Environmental > Aquatic > Freshwater > River > Microbial mats | place: USA... | reverse complement strand
TTTGACCACTTCACTATCGCTGGCGTAGATACCGGTTTCGGGGCGTCCGGTAAACTCACTGTTGAGAGCCAGCGTTTTACCGCCCTGCTGGATCGCATTACGGATATGACGGGGGCCAAAGCGCCTTCTTTGCTTGAGTGCCCCAACAATCTTCAGTTTTTTCTTCAACATCTGTCCGGCTCATCAAAAGCCCAAAAAAGAGCAGCCATCCGGGCTGCTCTCGATCCACTCGAGTGAGTATCGATCAGGAGGGGCAAAACTCGGCGATCTGGGGCAGGTTGATACGAACAGCCGACCAGCCCATGCCCAGATTGGTATTGCGACTGGTGATCAGCACCACCAGCGAGTTCGGCTTCTCAGGCACGATGGCCATGAAGTGGTATGTTTTCTCGGTGCTCATCTGCACTTCCTGGATCATGTGACGCACCGGCTGGCCACGCTGATTGGACAGGAGAGACTCCACCGCCCGTACATTGCGGCCACGCATCATATCAACGGCAGCCGCCGCAACGGCCTCCAGATAGGAAGACGTAAAATAGGGGACATTGTGCGCAACCGACAGCAGCAGACCGCTTTCCAGATCCACAACCGCGCAACCGAGAGCACCATCCACGTCATTAACAATATTTTGCAGCAGGTCATCAAGCTTAGACATAGTCGTTCCGATTCAACAATAGTAGGTTCAAGGTGGCGACGCCTGTCACCGCCTGATTTTCTTCAGCATACGCCCCCACAACCCCTTAGGCTTATCGGGTGCACGCTCATGCGTTACTTCCGGTTCCACATCCGTTTGGACCAACCCTTCATAATGGCAGGCCTCGACAAAGGACCGAATCTGACCAAGGCTGATGCCCGTCTCCGCTGCAATTTCCGCCAGACTCGCTCGTTTGGCACGCATGAAGGCCGCCAGCTTGAGGTGGTCTCGATGCAGCCCGGGCAGCTCTGATCCTGGCCAAGCCGTCAGCAGGTATGATCGTGTATCCGTATCGATGTCCAGACCATGCACATTCGAATACAGCGCCAAAAACCATTGGAGGTTGGAGAATGGACGCTGGATATAATATTGCTTGCTCAGATCATTTATAAAATCCTGCCGATCCAGAGCAGAGATAAATGATGTCTTATTATCCCTACTTCGACTAAGAAAAGCTTCAATCTCAATACTTGAATAAAAACAGTTCTGATCAAGATCAATCAGAATAACCTCGCCAGACTGCAACAAAATCTTGTGATAAACAGCCTCGGCAGGCAGCGCGTCAAGATACTCGGCGATCTGGTCCAGCCAGGGCAACTTGATTGCCATATCCGGCAGCTCTGGCAACGTTCCACTGCTTGCAGTCGTGGAAGACACTTCCAGAGCAATATCTTCATCCACAGGTACCAGCGTCGGGATCTGACTGACATCAGGCACCAGCGGCTCTTTTATTTGCACAACGGGTGCAGTGCTTGCTGCCTGGACCACCGGTGTTGCCGTAGCCGCTACAGCCTGGACATCTTCTGCTTTGTCTTCTTTATGCCCTTTCTCTGTCCTGATCGCAACCTTGGGATGACTCAGCAGCCAAGCCTCAACCTGATTCAGAACACTGATCAGATTGGAAAAAGAAGGCATATTGCTGGCATCCAGCGGTAGATGGAATAAATTATTCTGCTCGTCTGCCCCCTGCTGAGCCTGCTCACAGCCACCATACTGAATAACGGGACCTGAATGCCCATCGGCCTTCTGTATGCCACCATTGCAGAAACACACACTCGCATTTTCAGGCTGCTCCAGCAAAACCCAACTGGTATTCAAGCGTATCTCGGCCAGTACCAGCACCGAGAGCAACTTTTCCTTGTCACTTCCGGATAACCCTTTAATAAAAAAGGTTATTTCTTTTTTTGGTTCCATATCAAATGCTCGGGCTTGAAATAACAGGCTTCAGCTTGCGCGTCACTGCGAAGCTGGTAAAGGTGAAAAAACCGTAGTTAAATCGAACGTTTAGAATAGCTAAAGAGGGGCGACTGCATCCTTACAATCGCCGCCATTATAGGTTAAATAGACTTATTCTCAAAACTCAAAAAGTGACAGGGTAAAGCAACAAAGCCCTGCCGAACAAAAGAACAATCGTTTCTTTTATGACCTCACTTTATCGTGATCCGTTGCCGTTTTTTCTGCTCCGGCCACAATCTTCCATTATTCTGTTAGGCTGAGAACAGGAGCTGCAGCAGGAGGCATTATGGCTCAGGAACCCCTGTTATTACTGCTGGTTGCACTGGCACTGGGCATGCTGATTGGCCTGCAGCGGGGCTGGCATGAACGCAATACCCGAGCCGGAGGACGCATTGCCGGTATCCGAACCTTCGGCCTGTTGTCACTCAGTGGGGCCATGGCCGCGCTGCTGGCAGAGCCGCTGGGGCCCGGCATCACCATCGGTATCGGCGTGGCTGCGGCCTTGCTGCTGGGTCTGGCCCACTGGCTCGACTCGGGTGAAGACCATGATTTTGGCATGACCACCGTGGTCGCCGGTATCGTGACCTACCTGCTGGGCGCCATGACCATTCTCACCGACCTGAGCCTGCCGGTCGCCGTGGCGGTGCTCACAACCATAGTACTGCATTTCAAGCAGACCCTGCACCACGCCCTCGAACACCTGAGTGACCGGGAAATACGCGGTATTCTGCAACTGGCCCTGATTTCTGCCGTCATGCTGCCGGTACTGCCCAATCAGGCCTATGGCCCCTGGGATGCGCTCAACCCTTACGAAATCTGGCTGCTGGTGGTGCTGATTGCCGGCATCAGTCTGGCTGCCTACTTTGCCATGCGTCTGACCGGCCCGGACAAGGGCGTCATTATCACCAGCCTGCTAGGGGGGATCGCTTCCAGCACCGCCCTGACTCTCAGCCTGGCCCGCATGAATCAGCGCCTGCCGCTGCCGCGCCTGTTGGCCTGCGGCATCTTATTGGCTGCTGCCATCATGTACCCACGCATACTGCTGGAAGTGGCCGTGGTCAATCCGGCTCTGCTGGGCTCACTCTGGGCCCCCATGCTGGCCATGAGCCTGGGCTGTGGCGCTGCCGCCTTCTGGCTCTGGCGACGCAAGGAGCCCTTTGGCTCGGTCGATACCTCTCACCTGACCACCGAGCCGTTCCAATTGCTGCCCGCACTTCAGTTCGGCCTGTTGCTGGCCGCCATCATGCTGATTGCACACGGCATCAAGGACAATATGGGTGAACAGGGCCTCTGGCTGGTATCCATTGTCGCCGGCCTGACCGACGTGGATGCCATCACCCTGACGCTGGCCCGTATGGCGCGAGATACCATCAGTCAGGAGACCGCCATCACCGGCATCACCCTGGCCGCCATTACCAACACACTGGTGAAAGGCGCCCTGGCCTTCTTTGCCGGACACTGGACGCTCTGCCGCCGCCTCTGGCCCGGCCTGCTGCTGGCCGTTGCCCTGGCTCTGCTAACCTTGTTGCTGACCTGACTTGAAAGGAGCCGGATATGAGTACCCTGTTGAACCCCGACCAGCTGCGCCACGGCTGTGACCTGTCCGACCTGGGCATTACCTCTTCCGCCGACCTGACCCCCGACTATTCTGCGCTGGGGCAGAACCGGGCACTGGATGCGATCCAGTTCGCCATCGGCATGGAACATCAGGGCTATAACCTGTTTGTCAGCGGCTCCACCGGTCTGGGCAAACGCGAGCTGGTTTCCCGCATCATCAGTGCAGAAGCCGCCAGTGGTGAAGCCCCCAACGATTGCTGCTATATCCATAATTTCGAACACCCCAGCCGTCCCGGCACTCTGATTCTGCCTCGCGGTACCGGCCAGGAACTGCATGAAGACCTGCGTCAGCTGATCGAAATCCTGCTGCTGCGCATTCCGGCCCAGTTCAAAAGCGACGAATACCGTGCCCAGCTGCAGGCGCTGAACGACGAGTTTCAGCAGCTGGAGGAAACCGAGTTCAAGGCGTTGGGGCACAAGGCACATGAAGCCGGCATCACCCTGATGCGCACATCCAGTGGCTATACTCTGGGGCCGGTCAAGGATGGCAAGCTGATGTCACCCGACCAGTTCAGCAAGCTGCCACAGGAAGAACAGGCCCGCATCAAGGCCGCCGTCGACACCCTCAATGAAGAACTGACCGAGCTGGTGCATGAAGTCCCGCGCATGCACCAGCAGCATCAGGCCAGAATTCGTGAGCTGGAGCAGGAAACGACCCGTGGCGTGATCGACCCGGCCCTGAACAACCTGCGCCAGAAATATGGCGAGCACACCGCCACGCTGGCGTTTCTGGACACCATTCATCAGGACCTGATTGAAAACGTGGATGACTTCTTCCCCGGTGAAGAGGAACAACGGGCCCCCTTGCACAAGCGTGCCCGCTCGGCCAAATTCCGCCGCTATCAGGTCAATGTTCTGGTGGGACATGGGCACAACGGCGGTGCGCCGGTCGTATACGAAGATATTCCCAGCTATCAGAATCTGGTGGGGCGGGTCGAACACGAGGCCCACTTCGGCACCCTGACTACCGATTTCAGCCTGATCCAGCCCGGTGCTCTGCACCGGGCCAACGGGGGCTACCTGGTAGTGGATGCACAGAAACTGCTCAGCTTCCCCTTTGCCTGGGAAGGCCTGAAGCGGGCCTTGCGCAACCGTGAGGTGCGCCTCGACCCACTGGAAAAGATCTACGGTATCAGCGGCACGCGTTCGCTGGACCCAACCCCCGTAGCACTGAACCTGCGGGTCATCCTGATTGGCGATCGCCGCCTGTACTACCTGCTCAAGCAGTACGATGCCGAATTTACCTCCCTGTTCAAGGTATATGCCGACTTTGCCGAAGGGTTCGACCGTGACCGCGACAACCTGGAAAGCTACCTCGGCCTGATCAGCATGCTGGTACGCGAAGAAGGGCTGGCTCACTTTGATCGCAGCGGCCTGGAAGCGGTTATCGAACACAGCTCACGGCAGATGGACGACAGCGAGAAGCTCTCGCTCAATCGTGGCCAACTGATTGATCTGCTGCGAGAGTCCAGCTTCTGGGCCCTGCGTCAGGGGGCCTCCCTGACAGCCCGTGCGCATGTGGATAAAGCGATTGAGCAGCAGCGTTATCGCAGCAGCCAGCTGTCGGAACTGATGCAGGAGCAGATCGAGCGCGGCACGCTGATGGTGGAAACCTCCGGCAGTCGGGTTGGCCTGGCCAATGGTCTGTCCGTGTTTCAGCTTGGCGATCAGCGTTTCGGCAAGCCCAATCGTATTTCAGCCACGGCCCGCATCGGCAATGGCCGCATGCTCGACATTGAACGGGAAACCAAGCTTGGCGGCCCGCTCCACTCCAAGGGCGTCCTGATTCTGAGTGCCTGCATTGGCGCCCGCTATGCCCGCAACCGCCCCCTGTCACTGAACGCCAGTCTGGTATTCGAACAGTCCTACGGGCCCGTGGATGGCGACAGTGCCTCAGCGGTCGAGTTGTGTACTCTGCTGTCTGCCATCAGCGGTCTGCCATTGAGGCAGAGTCTGGCGGTGACCGGTTCCATCAATCAGCAGGGCGACATTCAGGCCATCGGTGGCGTCAACGAGAAAATTGAAGGCTTTTTTGAACTCTGTAACAGCCGGGGTCTGGATGGCCACCAGGGGGTGATTATCCCGGCCGCCAACGTGCCTCACCTGGTGCTGCATGCCGAGGTGGTGCAAGCCTGTCAGGAAGGCCGGTTCCAGATCCATGCGGTAACAACGCTGGACCAGTTGATAGAATTGCTGTTCGACCGCCCGGCCGGAACAGCGGATCGTGACGGTCGCTATCCACCGTCCACCGTCAACGGTCTGGTTCAGCAGCAACTGGCCGACTGGGCAGAGCAGGCCCGCCAGCTGGCTGCCAAAGGGGGAGATTAGCCGTGTTGCCGAGAAGGGCTGCGCCCTTCCCGGCCCGGGTATCATACTCAGGTGCGGAAGTGCACCACCAGATCGTTCATCTCCACCGCCAGTCGGGACAGCTCCTGGCTGGCAGCGCTGGTCTGGTTGGCACCGGCCGCCGTTTGCGTCGCCAGATCACGAATGTTGACCAGATTACGGTCCACTTCGCGCGCCACCTGTGCCTGCTCTTCGGCCGCGCTGGCAATCACCAGGTTACGGTCGTTAATGCCGCCGATCGATTCGAAAATCTCTTCCAGTGCAGCTGAGGCTTCCTGCGCCCCCTGCAAGGTACGACTGGCCCGTTCACGGCTTTGTCCCATCGATTGCATGACACTTTCGGTGCCCCGACGCATTTCGTGGATCAGGGTCTCGATTTCGGTCGTCGACGACTGGGTGCGCTGCGCCAGCGTGCGTACTTCATCCGCCACCACGGCAAAGCCGCGACCCGCCGTCCCGGCTCGTGCCGCCTCGATGGCCGCATTCAGCGCCAACAGATTGGTCTGTTCGGCCACATCATGGATCACATCCAGGATCTGACCAATGTTGCGGCTTTTCTCCGCCAGCTCGGCCACATCAACCGCAGACTGCTCGACCCCTTCTGCCATCGCATGGATATCTGCCGTAGTGCTGCGCACACCTTCGCGACACTGCGTGGCCCGCTCGTTGGCCAACTGAGAGGCTTCGGAGGTAGTAACCGCATTACCGGCCACATCTTCAACCGCCGTACTCAGTTCAGTAATCGCGCTGGCCGCCTGCTGCAGCTGGTCACTCTGAACCTGCAGGCCACGCTGGCTTTCTTCGGTCACGGAATTCAACTCTTCAGCTGCGGAGGCCAGTTGAGCCGAGGATTCCATCAGCGAACGAATCATCTGGCGCTTCGCCTGCTGCATCTCGTGCAGCGATCTGAACAGCCCACCAATTTCGTTATCACTGCTGGTATCAATGTCACGCGACAAGTCACCGTTGGCCATGATCTGAAAATGCTCACCCGCCTGGTGCAGTGGACGCAGTACCTGTACCTGTAGGAACCAGAGTCCCGCCACGACCAACAGCAGCGACAACAGAGCCAGCGATACCGCCTGTACGATGGCTTCGTCATAGTCACCTTCGGCAACCGCCATGCGCTGGGCCCGGTCCTGTGCGGTCAGCTGCTGGAACTCCAGCAACTGCTCATAGAAACGGTTGCTGGCCTCGCGCGCCTTGAGGTTGGCCTGTAGGAAGGCATCATGGTTGCTTTGATCCAGAGCCTGATTCAACTCACGAACACCCTGCTGATACAGGCTGAATGACGCCTGCATCTGCCGGCTCAGCGCCCGCACGGCAGGTGACTTGTCGGCGGTCATAAAGGTGTCGAACAGAGCGGCCGCTTCACGGGCAAATTGGGCCGACGCCTCGTGACTGTGCCGTGCATTGTCGATATTGCCGTTCTGGTACTCGGCTTCTGCCGCAATCACGGCCAAGCGCGAGCGCAACACGGTAATAAAGGTATTGGTAACCGGAACCGTCTGCTGTTCGGTAATGCGGTTAAGCTCCTTCAGTGCCTGATAGGCATCCCTGGCGGCAAATCCGGCGCTGATACTGGTCAAAATCAGGGCGAGGCTGAACAGCAGCAGCATGGCCATGAGACTGGTACGAACTTTCAGGTGTTTGAGTTGCATAAGGGAAATGACCGTTACTTATTTGAGACACGTCAAATGAAGCAAGGATTTTCCCTTATTTTGGCGCTCAATCCCCTTACCAATCACGCAACTCAGTGTTTCAATTCAGGCAGCGACCTGCTGTTGTCCCACCAGCCACAGACGAATGGCTTCCAGTCCTTCCATCACCGGCATACTCAAGCGGTCCAACTCTTCAGTATCGGCATTCAGGGCTGCTGCGCCATCAAAATTGACGTACGACAGGCGCACCACCAGCTGATCGGCCGGCATGCCAAAGGCGGTGCCCGGCAGCAGCGCAACTCCGGCCTCTTCCAGCAAGCGCTCGCACAGCTGATCAGAGGTGTGAATACCACGCTCGGCCAATGTCTGGCGCCAGGCTGCAAAGTCCGGGAACAGGTAGAACCCTCCCTCCGGCAGGGCCGTTGCCACGCCGGCCTGCTGCAAAGATTCGGCCGCCCGAGAGCCGATGCGGCTCAATACCAGCCGCTCCCGAGCCACATAGTGCTCAACCTCTTCACCGAAGGCATAGGCGACCTCGGCCGCATGCTGCACCGGCGCGGTCACGCAGGACCAGGTTTCAGACGCCACACCGAGCAGACGCGGCATCAAGGCCGGTGCCAGTGCTTCAGGGACATGCATTACACCCAGACGCCAACCACCCGCGCCACACCACTTGGACAGGCCGCCGGTCACCAGCGTGCCCTCCGGGTAGTAGCGTGCCAGCGAGCGATGTTCGCCCTGATGGTGCAGCATGCCGTAGATTTCATCACTGATCACCAGTACCCCATAACGCTGCAGCACGGCTGCCAACGCCCGCAACTGAGCTTCACTGTAGGTCGTGCCGCTGGGGTTGCCCGGATAATTCAGTACCAGAATCAGCGGGCGCTCGGGGTTGGCTCGCTGACTGCAGAAGATTTCCAGCTGCTCGGCGCTCAGACGCCAGTGCTGCTCGGCACTGGTCTGCAGTCGGAACACCGCATGCCCTGCCAGACGTGCCTGGGGCTCATAGGATACCCAGCTGGGCGACACCAGCAGCACGTCCGCCTCGGTAAAGGCCGCCATCACGGCGTAGATCAGCAGTTTGCTGCCCGGGCCGATGAGGACCCGCTGCGACTGCCAATCCACTCCATCCTGCTGCCGATGGAACGCGGCCACCGCATCACGCAGGGGGCGCCAGCCCTGCACCGGCATATAGGCCTTTTCACCCGCGTGCGCTTCCAGTGCCGCCGTCACCGAAGCCGGAACCGGAAACGGTGACTGGCCAAAGCCGAAACGGAATACACGACGGGCCTGCTCCAGCGCATCGGAGCGCTCATTGATCAGCAGGGTCTCTGAATGGTTGATGGGGCGTAGAAATTCTTCAACAGACATGGTTCGGGTCCTGATTCGAGGGGGCTACGTTGTGTACTATGGACCCGATAAAAATCTTTTCAAACGGACTACTATAAATGAAAATCTATTTTCAAAATATCTGACATATCTACTCATATAAATAGAAAAACTCTTTTAAAACAATTTGATACAAACACAATCACAATCGCGCTGGAAAACTTTGAAAATCCCATGTCAACGCCCGTTCCCTTTCCGCCCAAGACTCTGGCCCAACTGCGCAAGCTGCCTTCACTGATCAAGCGCGGCGAACTCAGCCTGCCGATGGGCAAGCGCCTGCTGACCGCCCTCTGCCTGATGCTGGATGACCCCCAGCTGGTTGCGACCCACAGTATCACCGAGCTGGCCCAGGCCACGGGCGTCAGTCCCGCATCTCTCACTCGCCTGTCCAAGCTGCTGGGATTTCAGGGCTTTGTTGCCTTTCAGGCCCTGTTTCGACACGCGGTGAGCGAGCCTGGCCGCTATTACAGCGAACAGGCTTCTGCACTGGTATGCAGTGATCTGGACCAGACCGTCGATACTCGCCTGAGCCGCCACCTCGATCGGCAGATCGAGAACCTGCAACGCTCAACCGAACAATTAACGGATACCGAGCTGGACAAGGCGGCACAGCTGCTGATCCGAGCTCGCCGCATACGCATTGCCGGTCGGCGTCAGTCCTACGGACTGGCGGCCATATTCAACTATATGCTGGGGTTGATTCGCGACGGTGTCAGCGTGGTGGGGTCGGCTGGGGAAGGGCAGGCACAGGCTCTGGCGGAGCTGGATCGGCGCGACCTGCTGGTGATGTTCGGTTCCGAACCCTACAGCCGCGACTCGGTGACACTGGCGCAGCTGGCCTGCCAGCTCAAGCTGCCCCTGCTGGCGCTGACCGACAGCCACCATTCACCGCTGGCACAGCTGGCCAATGCCAGCCTGATCTCCAGCAACGCCAGCCCGCTGTATACCAACAGCATGGTCGCCACCCTGTACCTGATGGAAACTCTGCTGCTGCATACCGCGCGCAAGCTGGGGGACAGGGCCGTGACTCAGCTGAGCCGGCGGGAAGAGCTGATCAATCGCCTCAATGACGAATTTTGATCCTATGGACGAGTAGCCTGGCAGGTTGCAAGCACGGCAGAGGGTACTGCCGCTAAACCAGTGCCCGCTAGTGCAGACTCGAGTCTGAATGTGCGTCCACCGTGGTGGCCTCCGCTGTCGCCACGGGTTGTCCTTCGGCGATGCGATAGCAGTTGCGCCCGGATTCCTTGGCGGCGTACAGGGCCGCATCGGCCCGGTGCAGCGCCGTTTCGGCACTGGCTGTCTGTGCCAGGCAGGCGCCAATACTGAAGGTCATGCAGATGCGGGTGCCACTATCGCTTTCCAGTACCTGACTGCGAATCACTCTGAGTAAACGCTCACAGATCGAATTCAACATGGCTCCATCGGCATCTCGCAGCATGATCAGAAACTCATCACCGCCCCAACGGGCGGCGGCATCATACTCACGCAGCACCGAGCGCAACACCTTGGCCACCAGTACCAGTGCATCATCACCTACGGCATGCCCATAGACATCGTTGATTTCTTTAAAATAATCCAGATCGATCCAGATAATCCCCAGTGACCGCCTTTCACGCTCACACCGCTTCAGTTCTTCCAGTATCTTCTGGTCCATGCCGCGCCGGTTCAGCAACCCGGTCAAGGCATCGGTCTGGCTCAACCGGTTCAACGCCTCGGTACGCTCCTGCACCTTGAGCTCCAGATTGGTACGCGCTTCGTAGACTTCACGTGTCATCAGCTCGAACTCGCGCACCAGGCGTCCGATTTCGCCGGTCGCCGGGATATCCAAAGATTCGCCCTTGTACTGTCCCTGTCGCACGGCACGAATTACCTGATCAAGAGATGACAGCGGCGCCAATACCCAACGGCCAAGCACCAGCTGGAAAATCAGCAACGTCAGCAACAGGGAAATGGAGAACACCAGCAGAATGGTATTGAATTTGCTCAGGGGCAGCAGCTGATTCAGGTCCATCAGCGTAATCTCATACCAGTCGACTTCCGGCAGGTACGCCAGCCCCGCCAGGTAGCGCTTGCCATCGATATGTACAAAGCGGCTCATCACCGTCGTCGGCGATTGCCTGACCTGTTCCATCAACTCCAGCAGGCGCTGATGATCCGTTGCGCTCAGCATGCGCCCCAGATGGCTGCGCTCGCTGGCCTCCTTGGTATAACTGGCAAAATCGATCAGGCTCTGGTCCCGGTAAAGCTGAATGGACCCTTCGTGGTTCACAAACAGGGACGTAATACCCTCTTCGCCCGAATCGACGATATCTTCAAGAAAGCCGCTCAGATTGATCCCGGTGCCGGCCACTCCCAACACTTCACCGCCCGCACCACGCAGCTGAATGTCGATCCACATCTTGGTAATGCCCAGATGTGCATCGGGGTTGACGTTGATGACAAGCTCACGTTCTTGCTTGAGAAATTCATAGAACCAGCGGTCGCTGGGCTCGCGGGGATTCAGGATATAGCGCAGCTGATCCGAGGCATATTCGTTTTCGGCGTTGTTGTAGTAGTAGTGACCATTGCGTGCAGCGGCAAGGAAATAGTTGCCGTTACGAAAGGCTTCTCGGTAGCGCTCCAGTTCTCGCAGCGCACGATATTCCAGCACGATATCATCGGGGGTTTGCAGCCATTCGAGCAGGATCGGCGAACTGGCCAGCTGACGCGCCAACACGATTTCACGCAACAGGGGCTGAAGCACACGCTCCTTATCGTACAGTACCTGCTTTTCCACATAGCGCTGTGCCCATTCGGCGATAATGCGCTCTGCCAGAGTCTGTACTGCCACCCAGACGGCAGAGGCTGATGCCAATATCAACAGCAACGCCAGCAAGCTCAGCCTGGCCTTCAGATTCAACGACACACCCCTGGTGAATATTGTCTTCTGCTGGTGACAGCCATCACCCTACCCTGCAAAGAGTTACTATAGATCATGTTCCCAAGGCTGCGTAGTCTTGATGGGCAGAAATCATCCAACTCATTGAAAAAAATAGGGCATCACCCCTATTTCAGGTCAAGATCCCGGGCACGGCCCTCCAGGTGCCCGGCAAAATGGCCGCCCCATTATTGGCGACCATCATTACAGTCAGGCGTCATGGACGCCAGAGATCCAGGGTATCCAGGTAGTTGGCTCGCTCCCAACCGGAGGGGTCCTGAGCATGAGCATGACTGATACTGCCACGCAACTGACTCAGGGACTCGTATTCGTGATCTTCAAGCCAGGCCAGCATGCTCTGCTGCATTTCGACCAGCACCCCGGCCCCCCGCTGCAGCAGCACACTGGCCAGCTGGGCAATCTGCGCACCCACCAGCTGGGTTCTGATCACATCATCGCCGCTGTGTACGCCTCCGGTAATGGCAATATCCAACTCAACCTGGGCCCGAATAATCGCGCTCCAGCGCAAGCGCTCATTCAGCTCCGCCGCTGTTGAGAGTTGCAGCTGGGGAACGATTTTCAGCGTGTCCAGATCCAGCGTTGGTTCCAGAAAGCGATTGAACAGTACCACCGCATCCGCCCCCAAATGCTTGAGCTGCGCCACCATATGCACCGGACTGGAAAAGCGGGACGACAGCTTCAGTGCCAGCGGCAGCTCAGGGACGGCCGCCCGCACGGCGGTCAATACGTCCAGATAACGCTGCTCCACTGCGGCTCCGCTTTCGGTTACCGAAGCAGCGACATGGTAGATATTCAGTTCCAGCGCATCGGCCCCGGCTTCGGCCAACTGTGCCGCATGCTCTGCCCAGCCGTGTGGACTGACGCCGTTGAGGCTGGCGATGACCGGAATCTGCAGGCGCTGCTTCATGGCCCGCAGGCGCTCCAGATAGTGCTCCTCGGCGGTACGGAACTGGTCCGGCACCGGCAAATAGTCATCTGCCTCCAGATGACCGATCTGCTGCTCGAACAGGAACTGGTGCAGCTGTTCATGATCGCGATTACATTCCTCCTCGAACAGGCTGTGCATCACGATAGCTCCGGCACCGGCATCCTCCAGTGCACAGGCCCCGTCCACCGTTGCCGTCAGCGGTGACGCCGAAGGCACCAGCGGATTGTCCAGTTCCAGCCCGAGGTAGTGCGTTTGCAGTGCCTTACTCATGATCGCTCTCCTCCTGTTGCGCCTGAGGTATCTCCACGTCATCCCAACTTAAACCGGCCAGCTGTTCATAGCGGTGATAACGTTCACTCACTTCACGCTGTGCCTGCTGCAGGAAGGTTCTGGCCGCCTCGGGGTTGGCCCGCGACAACATGCTGAAGCGCGCCTCGGTACGCGCAAAGGCTTCGTAGGGAATCGAAGGCGGCCTGGAATCCAGTCGCAGGGGATTCAGCCCTTCTTCGGCACGGCGCGGATCATGGCGCAGCAGTGGCCAGTGGCCCGACTCAACCGCCAGACGCTGATGTTCATGGTTATCGGCCATATCGAAGCCGTGCGCGATACAGGGCGAATAGGCAATGATCAGCGAGGGGCCATCCCAGCTTTCCGCTTCCTGAAACGCATGCAGGGTCTGTACATCCTTGGCCGCGTAGGCCACGTGCGCCACATAGACATGCTCATAGTCCATGGCAATCCGAGCCAGATCCTTTTTCGCCACCGACTTGCCGCCGACCGAGAACTTGGCCACGGCACCGCGCGGCGTTGCCTTGGAGGTCTGCCCCCCGGTATTGGAGTACACCTCAGTATCCAGCACCAGAATATTCACATTGCAGCCCGATGCCAGCACATGATCCAGACCGCCATAGCCGATATCGTAGGCCCAGCCATCGCCGCCCACAATCCATACACTGTGGCGACAAAGCTTGTCCGCCAGGTGATACAACTCCTGCGCACGCGGGTCATCCAGGCACTGCAGCCGCTCTCGCAACCGCGCCACTCGCTCGCGTTGAGCTCGAATACCGGCCTCATCGCCCTGATCAGCATGCGTAAGTTCATCCACCAGATGCACATCCAGCTCGCTGTCCAGTCCCTGCAGCAATTCGAACGCATATTCGGTCTGTTTATCCAACGCAACCCGCATGCCCAGACCAAACTCGGCGTTATCTTCAAACAGGGAGTTGTTCCAGGCCGGTCCGCGCCCCTCGGCGTTGTGCGTCCAGGGCGTGGTGGGCAGGTTACCGCCATAGATCGAAGAGCAGCCGGTAGCATTGGCCACCAGCATGCGGTCACCGAACAATTGGCTGAGCAGACGGATATAGGGCGTCTCGCCGCAGCCGGAACAGGCACCGCTGAATTCGAACAGCGGCTGCATCAGCATTGAGCCCTTGAGAGTATTGGCTTTCAGCCCGGTGCGATCGAATTCGGGCAGCTGGCTAAAGAAATGCCAGTTATCACGCTCGCGTTCGATAATCGACTCTTTCGGTACCATATTCAGCGCCTTGCGGCTCTGATTGGTCTTGTCGTGGATCGGACAGATTTCGGCACAGAGCGTACAGCCGGTACAGTCGTCCGGCGAAATCTGATAACTGATCAGCGTGTTGGCCGGGAAATCCCTGGCCCCCTTTATCGGCACTGCCTTGAAGCCTTCGGGTGCCTGCTGCATCCGCTCACCATCGAACGCCTTGGAGCGAATCACCGAGTGCGGACAGACAAACACGCACTTGCCACAATGCGTGCACAGGTCTTCTTCCCACTGCGGCAGCTCCCGCGCCAGGTCACGCTTCTCATAGGCCGCCGTACCCACCGGCCAGGTACCGTCACTGGGTACGCGACTGACCGGAACCGCATCCCCACGCCCGGCGATCAATTCTGCCGTGACCTGCTGAATAAACGGGCTGGCATCGCCTGTATCCACCTGGTGCAACGGAATCAGGCTGTCGACCTGTTGCGGCACACTGAATGCCACCAGGTGGGCGAGCGTATTGTCGATCGCGGCCAGGTTCATGTCGGCGATACGGCGGCTGCGGCGACCATAGCTGGTTTCCACCGCCGCCTTGATCTGTGCGATCGCCTCGTCCTGCGGCAGGATATCGGTCAGCGCGAAGAAGGCGGTTTGCATGATCGTATTGATCCGCTTGCCCAGCCCCGCTTCAGCCGCCACCCGATAGGCATCCAGTAGCCAGACATTTAATCGTTTCTCGACCATCGCTCGCTGCACATCGGTCGGCAGGGTACGCCAGAAGGCCTCGCCGGTCAGGTCCGTGTTGATCAGGACGCGCGCGCCTGGCGCAGCCTTGTCCAGCATCGGGTAGCGCTGCAGAAACTGGGGCTGGTGACAGCCGATGAAGTTGGCCTCGCCCGCCTGAATTTCATAGGTAGAACGAATGGGGTCGGGGCCAAAACGCAGGTGAGATACGGTCACGGCGCCGGACTTTTTCGAGTCGTAGACAAAGTGCCCCTGGGCAAAACGCCCTTCGGTGGCACCGATAATCTTGATGCTGTTCTTGTTGGCCGATACCGTGCCATCAGCTCCCAACCCGTAGAATACCGCCTGCACCTGCCGGCGCACGGCATCGGTGCGAAAATCGGCATCCCAGCGCAGGCTGAGACGGGTCATGTCATCTTCGATCCCGACCGTAAAGGTGCGCTTGCTGCCCGGCTGTGCCAGATGTTCGAATACCGCCTTGACCATGCCCGGCGTGAACT